>Ga0210410_10000620_pt1 | contig 37373 bp, 27 predicted proteins | sample IncBWC4MmetaG_FD_161058 | JGI IMG/M metagenome (GOLD analysis project Ga0210410, IMG submission 161058) | Forest soil microbial communities from Barre Woods Harvard Forest LTER site, Petersham, Massachusetts, United States - Inc-BW-C-4-M | ecosystem: Environmental > Terrestrial > Soil >...
AGCACGCGGAATCGGTCCAAGGCTGCGCCGAGGCGCTGGAGAACTTGGTGCGCGACGCCGGTGGCCCCGAAGGACTCTATGTCAACCTTGCAATCCCGGTTGAGGCGTGTGCCGCCGTCATCGCCGACCCGCGGGTGCGGGCCGTCACCGTTACCGGCAGCGTCCGCGCCGGCCGCGCCGTTGCCGCGGAAGCCGCCCAAGTCGGAAAGAGAGCGGTGTTGGAACTCGGCGGTTCCGATCCATTCATCGTGCTGGAGGACGCCGATCTTGCGAAAGCCGTGCAGCTCGCAGTCACGTCGCGCTACTTCAACAACAGCGAGGGTTGTATTTGCGCCAAACGCTTCCTGGTGGCGGAGCCTCTGTTTAACGACTTCACCAAGGCGTTTGTTGAACAGTCGAAGGCGCTTCCCATGGGCGATCCCATGAAGGAAGGCATCAAGATCGGCCCACTGGCTTCCTCCGGTGCCCGCAAGAACCTCCATCGCCAGGTGCTCGACGCGGTAAAGGCTGGAGCACGCGTTCTCACTGGCGGTCAGATCCCCGCCGGCCCCGGCAATTTCTACCCGCCGACTGTGCTTGTGGGGCTGCCGCCCGAGGCGGCGATAGCCAAGGAAGAATTCTTTGGTCCCGTGGCTATGATTTTCCCCTTCAAGACCGAGGACGAGGCGATTCACCTCGCCAATAGCACTGACTTCGGTCTCAGCGCTGCGGTCTGGAGCCGTGATCTCGTCAGGGCTCGTCGCGTTGTCGGCGAGGTCGAGTCAGGAATGGTATTTATCAATGACTTCACCCGCTCCGATCCCCGCGCACCGTTCGGAGGCGTCAAGGCTTCAGGGTATGGGCGCGAACTTGGCGTTCCAGGCGCACTGGAACTTACCAACCCAAAACTGATCTGGCAGGGTGCCTGAACAACTGTACGTGCCGAATACCAGCAGACACGCTCGACGTTGACACGGTGAATGATCCGTCGTCACGGGCCGAGAAGTAATGTCTGCGGAAATGAGAACAGGGAGGAGCAACTCTGTGCCAGTAGAACTTATGAGTGCGATCGACGAAGCGAATCCGACGAGCTCTTCTGCCAATCGTCTGGTTGCGGAGGAAGATGCTTTGCTGGTTGCTGCCGCGAAAGCCAAGGACACTCGCGCATTTGAGCTGCTGGTCGAACGACACGAACGAAAGATTCTTTCAATGGCTCAGCTCATAACCCGCAATCGGGAGGACGCCCAAGATGTCGTCCAGCAGAGCTTCCAAAAAGCGTTCATTCACTTGAAGAAGTTTGAGGGCGAATCATTGTTCTCAACCTGGTTGACACGGATCGCGATCAACGAGGCACTTATGTTGTTACGAAGGAAGCGTGGGGCGCATGAGGTGCCGATCGAAGAATCAAGAACGAAGACCGAAAGGGCGCTGCCGCTGGATTTTCCGGACTCGGCCCCAAACCCTGAAGATAGTTGCCTAGATCGAGAACGGGAGCAAATTCTGTCCGCAGCTTTGAATAAGTTGAGGCCAGGAATACGGAAAGCAATCGAGCTGCGGGAACTTGGTGAGCTATCCACAGGAGAGACTGCTCTAGTCATGGGCCTCTCTGTCTCGGCAGTAAAAGGCCGGGTGTTCCACGGGCGGAGGAAATTGCGCGAGACACTAAGGCAAAGTCCGAAGGTAGATAGGAGAGACAACAAATGAGCGGCCAAGTCCGTCAAGCAATACGGTGCTTCGCGACGACTAAAAGAGAGGAGAAGTCGTAATGCTTTTACGTAATTTGGAACGAACTACCTCAGTGAAAACGCTAATCGTCGTCCTTGCGATGGCAAGCGCTCTTACTTGTCTTGTGGCCGGTCCTGCCGCCTTTGCTCAACAGTCGAGCAGCACTTGCACCTATACCGAGAGCGTAGACGTTCCCGCGCGGATGCGTGATGGAACTATTCTGCGCTCGAACGTCTTCACTCCCAATGAGCCTGGAACGTACCCGGTGATCCTCCTGCGACTCCCGTACGACAAAGACCTCGCCCAGACCATTGTCTATGCCACGCCCGGGTTTTATGCCTCGCAGTGCTACGTTGTGGTAGTCCAGGACGTCCGCGGCCAATACAAGTCGGAGGGAGTCTTCTATACGTTCCTGAGCGAGGCCACAGACGGCTATGACACCATTGAGTGGGCGGCTGGCTTGCCCAAGTCCAACGGCAAGGTCGGGATGTACGGGTTCTCCTATCCCGGTGCTTCGCAATGGCTGTCCGCCACGCTACGTCCGCCGCATCTAGTGACCATCATCCCTGCCATGACGTCGTCCGATTACCATGATGGATGGACCTACGAAGGCGGAGCCCTCGACCAGTCCTTTGCCGAAGACTGGCCCATGAGGTTCCTCGCCAACAGCGCGGTTAGGCGTTATCCCGATAGCGGTGAGCTGGACGCCGAGATGAACCAGGCCATCAAGGACGAGTTCACCAAGTGGTACTGGTTTCTGCCCCTCAAAGACTTTCCACCGTTGCATCCCGTGAACCCGCGCGTGGCACCCTACTTCTTTGATTGGCTGCGACACCCAAACAACGATGCCTACTGGCAACTGTGGAGCATTCGCACGCGCTATGACCAAATTGCCGTTCCAGCATTGAACTTTGACGGTTGGTATGACCTCTTCATCAACGGCGCCTTGGAGAACTTCAATGGGATGCGTGAGCACGGCGGCTCCGAAGTCGCCCGCCAAGGCCAGCAGTTGGTGGTGGGTCCTTGGCTGCATTTGTCCTGGTCACAAACTGTCGGCCAGATCGACTTCGGGCCGCAAGCGCAGAATCCGATCGACCAGCTCCAACTGCGGTGGTTCGACTTTTGGCTGAAGGGGATTCCCAACGGCGTCGACAAAGATCCCAAGGTGCGTATCTTTGTAATGGGTGCCAACAAGTGGCGCAGTGCCAATGAGTGGCCGCTGCCGGGAACCGTGTACCGCAAGTACTATCTCCATAGCCTGGGCGGAGCCGACAACAGGTCCGGCGACGGCTGGTTGAGCACCAGCAAGCCGGAAGTTGATGGAGACGCCCCTGAAGAATCGAACCGCAAGCACGCTGAGGCCGCTAGCGACCACTATATTTATGACCCGGCCAACCCTGTACCCAGCATCGGAGGCCGCTTCCAGGCCTCGGTTCCGGGTGGACCCTACGACCAGCGCCCGCTTCTGAACCGGCCCGATGTGCTCGTCTACACGACACCGTCTCTGGAGGATGACGTCGAAGTTACCGGCCCAATCTCGGTCACGCTCTATGCGTCATCGTCGGCCACCGACACAGACTTCACCGCTAAGCTTGACGACGTGTACCCTGACGGCACCTCGATGCTGATCGAGTACGGCATCCAGCGTGCTCGTTACCGCATTTCCGAAACCTACCCGACGCTGATCAAACCGGGAACGATTTACGAATACACGATCCACGTCTGGCCGACCAGCAACCTCTTCAAGGCTGGGCACCAGATCCGGTTAGAGATTTCCAGCAGCAACTTCCCCATGTTCGACCGCAACCCCAACACGGGACAAGCGTTTGCTCAGGACGCAGACTTGCAGATGGCTGACCAGACTATTTACCACGAGGTTCACCATCCCTCCGCGATCACGCTTCCAATCGTATTGAATCAAGGCGAACCGGACGACCAAGACCGCTGACGCAAGAAGCGTCCAACTAACCGCCCACTGGGAAGAGGTGCGAGAAGGAAACATCCATCGGTCCCGCATAGATAGGATCTGGGCCGAACGCTCGAGATTGACCCGGTGAATGATCCGTTGTCACGGGCCGCGAAGTGATGTGTTCGGAAAAGTCCGAAGGTAGCTAGGAGAGACAACAAATGAGCAGTCACGTCCGTATTCTTGGCATCGCTGGAAGTCTCCGTCGCGGTTCTTACAATCAGGCTGCGCTCCGCGCGGCCAAATTACTTGTCCCGGAGAATAGTGAGATCGACCTCTTTCAGCTTGATGATATCCCGATGTTCAATGAGGATAACGAGAAGCGCCCACCATCATCAGTGCTGGAACTGAAGAAGCGCATTCGGAGCGCCAATTCCGTCCTGATCGTAACGCCCGAATACAACTACTCCATCCCTGGAGTCTTGAAGAACGCGATCGATTGGGCCTGTCGGCCCCATGGGGACAGCGCCTGGTCTGGGAAAGCAGCGGCGATCATGGGTGCGTCTCCCGGCGCAATCGGAACCGCTCGAGCCCAATACCATCTGCGGCAGATCCTTGTAGCCCTCAACTTGTTTACTCTGAATCAGCCTGAGGTCGTTATCCCGAATGCTGCACACCGATTCGATGAGAACGGCAATCTGATCCATGAGCCCACGAAACAATTGATCCAGGAGCTGCTAAAGAATTTGGTGGACTGGACCCTCCGAATTTCGCCTGCACCAGAAAGTACTTCAGCATCCAGCGCAACTGCGCGGCATCCGCTTAGCGGCGGCGCGCCCGCTTGATCCCGACCGGAGTGAGAGCTCGCTGTGCTCAGTCGCGTGAGAAGTAGCGTAGCTCGTTACTACAGAGTCCCAACTGAGGAGGAAAGTTCGATGAGCAAGAACACAACACAGATTAGAGCTGCGGTCGTGCGCGAGAAAGGCGGACCTTTTCACGTCGAAACCTTAACTTTGGAAGCCCCCCGCCGGGACGAAGTATTGGTCAAGGTCGTGGCCACTGGCTTGTGCCACACAGATATGGTTGCACGTGATAAGGGCTACCCCGTACCACATCCAATCGTGCTTGGCCACGAAGGCGCAGGAATCGTCGAGAGCGTAGGAGCGGATGTTGTCAAAGTCGCGCCCGGCGATTCTGTAGTGCTCACATTCCTGACATGCGGACGTTGTAAGCCTTGCCGCTTAGGGAGAATTGCCCATTGCGAAAAGACCTTCCCGCTCTCCTTCGGCGGAGCGCGGTTGGACGGCAGCACTTCTACACTCGACGGCGATGGCGAGAAAGTTCACGATCACTTTTTCGGGCAATCGTCGTTTGCGACATACGCGCTCGCCAATGAGCGCAACGCGGTCAAGGTGAGCCGTGACGTACCGCTCGAACGCCTCGGTCCGCTCGGCTGCGGCATTCAGACCGGAGCCGGGGCTGTAATGAATGCGCTGAATGTGAGACCCGGTACAAGCTTCGCTTCCTTCGGCGCGGGCGCAGTTGGATGCTCAGCGATCATGGCGGCACGGGCTGTTGGAGCAACAACCATCGTCGCCATAGACATCGTGCCCTCGCGTCTGGAAATGGCAAAGGAACTGGGCGCGACGCACGTTATTAACAGCAAACAGATAAATCCAGTTGAGGCGATCCGAGATATTACTGGTGGCGGAGTCGATTATTCGCTAGAGGCCTCCGGGGACCCCAGGGCGTTGCATCAGGCGATAGAAGCACTCGGATCTCTCGGCACGTGCGGCATCGTCGGAGCAGAGCCTCTAGGCACAGAGGTGAGCTTTGACGTGAACGACCTGATGATATCTGGCAAGGGGATACGCGGCATTCTTGAGGGTGAGAGCGTTCCCGACATTTTTATCCCGCAGCTGATCGAACTCAACGCGCAGGGCCACTTCCCGTTCGAGAAACTGACGAAGTTTTACAGCCTCGATCAAATCAATCAGGCTGCCAAAGACAGCGAAAATGGGAGCACAATCAAACCCATCATTCGCCTATCACCGGCGTGAGCGGGGAAGGATATTCTCGGCCGTCGCCTGCTCTTGCCATCAGCTTACTCCTTATGTATAAGTGAGTATGCACTCGGGAATAGAGAAACTCAGTGACGCGCCCTAAAAGCGAAGACAAACGAAATGCGATCCTAGAAGCCGCGACCCGCCTATTTGCGGAGCGCGGCCTTACCGCTGCCCCAACGTCAGAGATATCAAAACAAGCTGGCGTCGCCGAGGGAACTCTGTTTACGTACTTCAAGACCAAGGATGATCTGATCAATGCCCTTTACAAGGAGATCAAACTGGAACTCGCGGACGCCATGATGTCGGATTTCCCGCGGAAGCAGAATGTTCGTACCAGACTGCGCCATGTTTGGGATCGTTATGTAAATTGGGGCATTGCGAATCCCAACCAGCGCAAAGTGCTGGCGCAACTAACGGTTTCGGAGGTACTCACCAAAGAGTCTAGAGACGCCGGTAGCGCGCCGTTCGTCGAGTTCCAAATCATGATTCGTGACGCGATTGAACATCGGGTCTTTCGGAATGATGTCCCGGTGGAACTGATCTCGAAGTCGTTAGCAGCCATGGTGGAGGCGACGATAGACCTTACGATGTCGAACCGATCCAAAATGAAACAATACCGGGAAGGCGGCTTCCAAATGTTCTGGGCCGGCATTACCAAGTAATGAGTCTGTGCATCTTATAAATGAGTTAGTACTCATTTGTGATCACTTGGAAAGCCAGCCGAGTCTCGGTCTATCCAAAAAGGAGCATGGGGGACATTGCAATGGCGAAGGTCTGGTTAATTACCGGAAGCGGAAACGGATTGGGGAGGGACATCGCCGAGGCGGCGCTGGCCGCAGGTGACAACGTGGTAGCCGGAGCGCGCCGGACAGAAGAACTGACACCCCTGGTGGCGCAGTACGGCGAGCGGGTGAAGCCCGTCAGGCTGGAAGTGCGCGATGAGGCAGCAGCAAAGGCCGCCGTGCAGTTGGCAGTGGACACCTTCGGGCGGCTGGACGTTCTGGTCAACAATGCCGGTTATGGGCAGTTTGCGCCGTTCGAGCAGATGAGTGCGGAGGACTTCCAGGCGATCGTGGACACATGCTTTTACGGCGTGGTGTACACAACACGCGCCGCGGTGCCGATGATGCGTAAGCAGAAAAGCGGTCACATCTTTCAGGTGTCTTCGGTCGGTGGACGCCACGCCGTTCCGGGCAATACGCCGTATCACGCGGCCAAGTGGGCGGTGGGTGGTTTCAGCGACTCTCTGGCGATGGAAGTCGCGCCGTTCGGAGTCAAGGTCTGCACACTGGAACCGGGGGGTATTCGGACCAACTGGGCGCGGCGCGCCGGTCAGAATGCGCCGGACCTGCTGCCGGAGTATGAGGCCACGGTCGGTTCGTTCCTAAAGATGTTGCGAGGACTTGAAGGGCGATTGGAGGGCGATCCGCGAAAGATCGCGGGCGTAATTCTCCAACTGGCAAATAGCGACGAGGTGCCGGTGCGGCTGATCCTCGGTGTCGATGCGGAAAAGCGGGTGCAGCACGCAGAAGCCGCACGCGCCGTCGAGGCCGACAAGTGGCGACATCTGACCGCTTCAACGGTTTTTGAAGATGGCCGCTTCGACAACCGATCGTATATCGCAAAGAGCGGAATCAATTCCTGAGTTGCATGAAAAGGGCATGAATATGAAATACAGATTACTCGGCAAGAGCGGACTGCGGGTCGCCGAAACGGCGCTAGGCACTATGACTTTCGGAGACGAGTTGGGATGGGGATCACCGAAGGCTGAAGCGCAGAAAGTCTATGAAACTTATCGCGAGGCGGGTGGAAACTTCGTGGACACGGCGAATTTCTACACCAACGGCACGAGCGAAAAATTCGTTGGTGAGTTCATCAAGGGCCATCGCGACAGTGTCGTTCTAGCGACAAAATACTCCAACGCTGCGCCCGGCAACGATCCCAATGCGGCGGGGAATCACCGCAAGAGCATGATGCAAGCAGTCGAAGCCAGTCTGAAGCGACTGCAGACCGACTACATCGACCTGTTCTGGGTGCACATCTGGGACGGGATCACGCCAGTGGAAGAAGTCATGCGCGGACTGGACGATCTCGTTCGCCAGGGCAAGGTTCTCTACGTCGGAATCTCGGACGCTCCCGCCTGGTGGATCGCCCAGGCAAACACTCTGGCGGAGCTTCGAGGCTGGACACAGTTCATCGGGTTGCAGATCGAGTACAGCCTCATGGAGCGAACGGTCGAGCGCGAACTGATTCCCATGTCGAAAGCTTTGAACTTGGGGGTTCTGGCCTGGTCTCCCTTGGCGAAAGGCGTTTTGTCCGGGAAGTATCACAGCGAGGGTAAGGCCGACGGAGGGCGGATGAGCAATGAGGGAATGAAGGAATTCCTTCCCGAGGAACAGCACGCGACGCGGATCATCTCGGCGGTGAAGGCGGTCTCCGAACAAGTTGGTAGCAGCATGGCGCAGGTCGCACTCGCGTGGCTGCGCCACCAAACCGTGCCAATAATCCCGATCATGGGAGCGCGGAAGGTATCTCAACTCCAGGACAATCTCGCCAGTTTGGATCTGGAACTCTCCGCCGAACAATTGAAATCCCTCGATGGAGCAAGCCACTTCGAGCTCGGCTTCCCCCAGAATATTTACGAGAAAGAGATGGTTCGTTCAATTAGGTATGGCGGCACGTGGGATCGTTTGCTGCTCTAAGTACAGCACTTCAGGCAGAATTGTGATGCAATGCCGGCGTTTAAGCCTTCAGCTTGCGCTCGAGTGACGAGCAACCCGAAAATGTATGGTCCGCCGGATTAGTACCGCTAAACGCGCTAGCAGTGAGCGATGAATCGCTGGAGAGAAGCCGACTATCGTTACTGATCGGCGCGGCCTGAATAACTTCCGGTTTGACGATCCGGGAGTTATCTAACGTCGCTGGTCGAATCATGAGATCAAAATGGGTCACTTCTACGTATAGCACGTTTTTTCACCTAACTGAATTACTTCCGCCTCGCCCGTCATCGGTCCACCTGACCGAATATGTCGCAGATGGTAACACTCAGATGCAGACAGCGAAACGGGCAAGTCGAGAAGTATCGGACGATCCAATCTTGGGTGAGCGCGTTCGCAACACGACCGGCGGCTCCCGAGACAAATGGCGCAGACTGTATCCATAGTCGACCAACATGCGGCGGATATCCAAACGTAAGACCACATCTTGGAAAAACACTAGAGACTGACCTCGGTCGCGCGGATTGACTTGACCGCTGGGCAGGTACGCGTAGTAGGGGACAAAAAGCGCATAGTCCTGCAAGACGTTTTCGACAAGAGTGGACTTTCCTATCCCCGCCGGGCGAGTGGCAGCCAGATACCCTCCTGAAGTCGAACCAATGAGGACTTTCAGTCTCTGGCTGGCAGCCAAATTGTGTTCATAGGGAATTTGCGGCGGCGGAAACTGCTGAAGTAGATCTGATCGAGACTGCCGGAAGCCAATCGCAGCAAACAAATACTCACGAGGAATCTCGTCGCTCTCAGAATGATTCGTTAGCCATGTCGATATTTCTTTGTGCAGGTTCTGAAATTGCTCGAAGTAATGCCTCGCATCAAGCGAAGTACTTACGGGTGCCTTCGGCGGCTCCGGAACGCCCAAGTCGATGGCGCAGGCCGCGACGAACTGTGCAAACTCGCTTTCTTCGAAGCCCACGTGTTGGCGAATTCTAGCCCACACAGACGAGACTTCAGGCCCAGCCTGTTCCCTTGGTCCTTGCAACCAATGGTCCCTCAAAAAATCAACGACGCTATGAGAGGTTGCAAGCTGCGCGTGCTGTCGTTCGGTAGACGCCGGTCGATTCGATTGAAGCCGTACCGTGACAGATCTCCCTGCCTACTTTTGCGAAAGCCGTCGATAACCCTCGGCCATTTCTTTGAGCAAACCATCTGCGCCCATGAGGTCTGCCAAGTCTAAAAATGTCCGGTCGCCAGACCACTTGATGGAGTTACCTTCAACCTTTGAGCTCCAGACGAGAACAAAATCATCTACACGCCAAGCGTCCAAATCGGCGAGGCGGACGGCTTCGAAAGAGGACATGCCTTTTCGAACCTCAGTTCCCAGGATGTTGAGAATGCATGCAGTTGCGATTTTGTCTTGGAAGCCATAACCCCACCGGGCTCTTCGCTCGCCCATTGCCGGCGGCTCAGAGTGTGCGGGTGGTGGTTCATCGGGTGAAGAGTTGGTCACAACACTTCCTTTCGGGTACTTCGACGCGCGGCGTGCCGGGTACAAAGACTAGCCTCCGCATCCATGTGCTGACGTATTCGCGAGGGTATGCAATCTGCCATAACTCGTCTCCAATTCAAACTTGGGAATGCCCGTCCCACCTGTCCTCCGTAAGTACTTGCCCCCAAGCTGGATCGATGTCCTGGTTGGGGGTCGCGTTCGCTTCAGCCAACGCTCAGTTTTTGACGATGATCACGAGCTACAGCCAGACTATGGTAGCTACGGTACAGAAGAAGCGATAATCCGGTTCCTGTTCCATCGTTTAGCCTGCCGGCTGGAGACGAGCTGCGCACGCTCAACGAACCTAACAGCCTTTGGCTTGCCTTGTGCCCATCAATTCAAGACAGGAGCAGACTGTTGCCCTGCCCAAAATAAGGACACCACAGTTCTGAACGACGCTATAGTTTGGACCTGATGGTCAGTCGGGGCGCATTACTGGTGCCTGGGATACCCGGAGTTCCTTATCCAGTGAAATTGTCAGACTTTCGGATGTGCGACACAGCCTGAGAAGGGCCTGGCATTGTGGTGCGAGGGATGGGCTGGTTTCATCTGAACTGTGCGTCTGGATTGTCCGCTCCAATCCGTCGAGCAAATTCTGCCTTATCTCTTCTTCCGAGCCCGCCTTGGAGTCCATGCGGTTCGCGATCTGATCTAACTTCCCCGCCAACTCATAATCGAATTCCAGTTGCGCTGCCTGAATGGCCTCTGGCAATTCGAAGCCAGGAAGTTGGGCCCGGTACTTCCACAACGCGATTCGCGTCAGGAACAGAATGCGGACTTGCGGTTGCCATCGCACGATTCGGTCGCGCCACAGAAGATCTTGGTGTCGCGAAGGGCCGAATTCGAATAACACGCCGTCGGCAAGCGTCCGCGTTTGCTCAAAATTCTTGTTGATCGTCTCACGAATAGAATAGCTGCGGTCGGTCGCAACTCTTGGGTCCCTTGAAAGTGGCTCCCTGGCAAATTGGGCCAGCAATCTTAGCGTCGCGGTGAATGTTTTCCGCATTTGGTCAACGGCCGGCGCGCTCCAGAGCTGGTCAAATGTGAGCCACATCATGAAAAGCCCGAGCAAGACCCCAGCTATGCGATCTCTGGCAGGCGCAAGAGCCGTTTGAATTCTGAATTCCTGCAGGTTGATGATGCAAAAGACGACGGCAACCTGAAGCCCGACATAAGAGAGCCTGGGGCCAGCGGTTGCGACCCAGGCAGCTGCAGCCATAATGGCGCCGAAAAGAACGGTAAAGCCACCGATTGAATCCAATTCTGGCAGAACCAGTATCTGGATTCCGATACCTAATGCACCGCCTGCGACGGCGGCCGTGATGCGCAAGAATTGCTTCTGATGAGAGGAACCGACGGTACTCAAGGCAGTCAGGAAGCATGTCGTGACTGCAGTGCTGATCCCCGGCCAGTCGACGGCATTGTAAATGATGTAGCACAGACTCGCCGCCAAGCAGCCTTTCAACGCGAATTTGATGTGCTCGGGGTTGGACCATGCATCTGGAACAAAAAGAGTGAATGGAGGATCACCACTGCCGGGATTCGTCGACGCATACGTGCTCAGGAGTTGAGAACTCGCAAAGACCTCCGGTATCAAGCAGACCGTTCTCTCCATTTCGCTCAACAGCGGTGCGGCCGGTGAAACACCGGTCGCACAGGGAATGAGATCCGGAGTCCTTCCCTTTGACAAGTCTGCGCGAATGCCGGCAATGCTTTGGCCCAATTCCCGGAATCGCACCCGAACTTCGTCCGAATTGTAGATCGCGAGATGAGTCAAGTTGGCCGCAACGTCGACGAGCCTTCCGATCAGGACCACAGCCGCGCCCATTTGCTCAACAAACTGAGGAGCGTAACCCGACCGTCTTAGCATTCGCCGCAAGCTCGATGTGCCCAGAATGGCAAGACGTGTGATCCGCTTCTCGATTTCACTACTTGCCGACTCGCCTTTGGCGTAGCAACCCAGCAGATCTTCAACCGCGGCCAAGCGCTCCGCGAGCGGTGAGGCAATTTCGTCACCGAAACACAACCCTGCAAAAGCAAGCTCAACCCCTACGCTTACCACGCTCGCCAGGGTAATCGCTCCGAGCGCCCACAACATTTCTTCAAGCTTTGCCTCGGCCGGGATATGCATGTCCCAGAGTGGGATGGTGATGACGATCAACCATCCGAACCGTACCGCGGCGACATAGTTCGTCATGGTGTCTAAGGCATAAAACATGATGAACAACGTCGCGACGATCCAGAGCAACCGAAACATCGGATGGTTCACAAACAACATTGCCCCGACGAGGATGTAGAAGGCCGCGCAAACAAATACAAGAACTTCCGTTATGGCGGATTTGACGGTCTTTCGTGGGCTTTCGCGCGAGATTAGAAACGTATAGATCGCGGCGTAAGCTCCGAAGGGAATGCGGAACGTCATGGTGAGGATCATTACGATGGTGGCGGCAATGACGATCCGTGCAACCAGCCGAGCCCTGCCAGGGTAGGGCGCGAGTTCTTCTTTGAGAAATTGCCAGAACCATACCAACGGAGAAGGTGCGTTCGAAATGCTCTGGGCGGCAGTGGCCATCGTCAATTCCCTCGAATGGTGACGACAGCGGACTCTCCGACTCGAAACAAATCGGGAGGGGGATTCTGCACGCGGACACGAACGGGGTATCTTGATGCCAGATGCACCCAATTCAGCGTTCGCTGCACATCGGGGAGGCCGGGCTGCAAAGTGCCGATGATGTCGGGATCCGGAGTAACTCCATAACCTACGCTGTCCACGACGCCGGCGAAGCGCACATTCGGTTTTGACATGACGTAAACATCCGCCCGCATTCCAGGAACGATGTGTTGGAGTTCGCCTTCCCGGAAGTTACCGATGGCCCACCATATCCGCGCATCGATGAGCGTGAACACTTGCTGGCCAACGTGAGCGTAAGCGCCTTCAGAGATGGTCAGATTTGTTACGCGAGCGTCGAAAGGAGCGTAAACGCGGCAGTTATTCAAGTTGTAGCGGGCGTTCTTCACCGCGGCAGCTTTCGCGCCGCGCTGGTTGACCAACGGCTCCAGAGTGGTCACGGCATGCTGGGCTTGCTGGTGTTGGGCCTTGCTCTGGTCGAGACCGGCTCCGGATCGTTCGTATTGCGCTAAAGTGGACTGCAGGGCTGCTTCAGCAAGCCGCAGTTGTGACTCCGATTGCTTGAGCGCTTCCGACTGGGCGATTTCGGACGTTCTCGCGCGATCCACCTGATCGGCCGTCACAAACTGTTTTGCGAGAAGAGGCTCGAGACGGTGGAAATTATTGCTCGCGTACATCCACTCGGCCTTTGCCCGTTGCACACCCTGCTCAGCATTGGCCACGTCGGCCCTGGCCTGATCGACAGCCGCGGCCCATCGTGCGACATCAGCTTGTGCTCCGTGGATGTTGGCTCGAGCCACGGAAACGGCACTGACCATTGCATTGATCCTTCGTTGCTCGTCAGCGATTTGCCCTTCCAGAGATGCCTCGTCCGAAATGGCTTTTTCCAACGCGTATTCGTACGGACGTTCATCGATTTCATACAGGAGTTCGCCTTGCTTCACGAACTGGTTGTCCCGGACATTCAAGCGGACAATGGGCCCTTCCACTTGTGGAGCGATTCCGATGAAGTTCGCAAATACCTCCGCGTCATCGGTTCGAGGATGGTGATGTGTGTGGTACAGCACCACCAGGCCCAGAACGGCCGCGACAAGCACCAGACCAACACTGACGCTGCGGCTAAGCACCCTCGGTTGTGTGTCATTCATGTCGACGTCCATCAGTCTTCCCTTGCTAGTAAAAGAACATCAGCCACAGTGAGAATGTGAGAAGTGCGGCGAGGCCCGGATATGCGAGAACTGGAAGCTCCAGCTTCATGTGGAGTCGCATGAATGCAAGTCGAGTAAGAGCAGTCAGCAGGCTCCCCGCGGCGAAACAGATCAGCCAGGCAGGAAAGAAAGAGCCAAAAATGTCGACCGAAGGGGTCCGGGAGCAGCCCGCGAGCGGCAACGCCACAAGATAAAGCAGCAACCTATACTTCACAGACGATCTGTTTTCCCTCGCGATCATAGTCAAGGCTTGGTCGCACTCCGTTGAATTGCATCTCCCGTTCGAAATGCGAGGTCCGCGAGAGCGGTAAGGACTTGCGTCCGCGCGAGCACATCGGCCGAGCGGGCTTGGGCGAGGGTGCGTTGTGCGGCGGTGACATCCAACAGGTTACGCAGACCGTAGTTGTACGACTCCAAAGCGGCAGCGTACGACTGCCTGGCAGCCTCAAAGAGCGTGATGGCTGCCTGGCGCTGCCGAAAGGCCGTGTTCAAATTCGAGTAAGCCGTCCAAACCTGGTCGGCGATTTGATCGTGCGAAACGTTGACTTGTGCTTCTGCCGCGTGGACGTTATCCATCGCCTCTGCCAGCTTGTTTTTTCGTGCGCCCCCGTCGAATACAGTCCACCTGAGATTAATGCTCACCCCGCCGGCCACATCCGACATATGCGTCCAGGGGAACTGTTGCTGAAATCCATACAACGATTGCAGATTCGGGCTGGCATTGAGAGTCAGGGCGGGATAGTACGCGGCGCGTGCTTCCTTGACTCTTGCGTTTGAATATCTTATCTCGGCTACTTGCTGCAAAAGATCCGGGCGTTGTTCGAGCGCCCTGTCGATCGCCTCATCGACCGTGTCGCCAATCGACTCGGGAGTTGGCACCTGTTCCAGCGGTTGGACGTGGATCAACGCGGTCGCGGAGGTGCCCACCGCCGTTGCCAAATCCCCGCGCGCAATCTCTTCGGCGCCTAGTACAGATTGCAGATCATATTCCGCCTGCGCCGTGGCGCTCCGAGCTTCCAATACGTCGGGCAAAGTTGCCAAGCCGTGCTCCAGGCGATCTTCCGCTGCTTCTTGCACAGCTTGCGCGTTGGACAGACTTGCTCGCACGGCACCTTCCTGCCCCATCGAATTCAACAATCGGTAGTAGGCTTGCTCTACCTGATAGATGACCTTGCGATGGGTGTCGTTGAATCCGAAGTTGGCGGCCAGAACCTGCGCTTTCGCAGCATCAATTCGGCCAGATCGCGCCCCGAAGTCAAAGATGGTGTAGTTGAGAACTGCAGTTAACTGAAAGTATTGGGTAGTTTGACGGAAGAAGTTGTCTACGAAGAGGATCTCTCCCCGGCGAGTTGAAGAGAGTGCAATAACCGCCAACGTCGGATACAACTCGCTGCGTGCGACGCCAAATGCCGCCGCTTGAGCACGGGCACGTTCCCACGCGAGACGAGTCTCGGGATTGTGCGTTTCCGCCAAGTCGATCAGTTCCGCCAATGAGTAAGTCTGGGTTGGATCGCCGCCAAGCCTGAAATCACGCAACTTTCTGGCGTCATCTTGAACCTGTCTCTCCCCAGGAGAGTGCCAAGGACGATTGGGGGACACAGGAGCACTCTGGGCGGAAGCGTGATTCACGCTGAGAACGAACAGAAACAAAATTGCGGCGCGAGTTATAGCTCTCACTGCCTCCATGCTCCCTATGTTGCAGTACCACTTCCCTTCGCCAACGACAGGACAGCGTCTCCGCTTAGGAAGCCGCCTTCGGTTCTCCTACAAGAAAAATAGATTCAGGGAGCGGGCCCCCTGAGCACCGTGCACCAGGGTGGCTTCCACGTCGGCAGTTGCCGACGGCCCCATCATGAAACATCCAAATGCGGTTTCGCTGAGTCGCACACGATGATAGGCGGCGTGCATATCGGGAACGATCTGTTTAGGGTCTAGCAGAACAATCAGATGTTGCGACAGAAAGCCAAGGGCGTCGACGACAAGATCTTCCTGTGTAAGCCAAACGGCGCCACTTTCCGCCACGCCAAACTGAGCGCGGACAACTCCAACATCAACATCTGCGAGCTCGTGAGGATCGCGAACTGTCTCCACGAGGCGCGTGCCAGCGATTTCGGGCACAGCGGAGCAAATCACCTTTGCATCCGGGTGCAGCAGGATAATTTTGGATTCGGCCTCCGCCACGCTTCCCACATCGTGAGCAACTCCTCCGGCTTCCTTCAGATGTTGCTCGAACATTGCTTTGAGGTCTCCGGCTGGGCGTTGAAAAGTTGGAATTCCCGGATGTTCCACCGGTACCATTGGGAGGTTAGAGCGGATCGATTTCAGAATTGTTTCACGATTACTGTTTGACGTTTCCATGCTCGCTCCGATTTGCGAGATACCACTCGCGGAACGTTCTTTTCGCTGGCTGGGGTAGTTCGCGGTCGCGAACCCAAGGATTGAGAGTGCGGTTGTAAAGGAGAAAGTGAGGGGCGTAAGACATGGCCGGCTCGGCCATTTTTTCCGCGATATGGTATTCCGAGGGGTGACCGAAGACATGCCCGGCGACCGCGAAGGATAGTTTTTTTGCCAAGGGCAGATAGCCTTTCCCGGCCATCACCCTGCGCCATTTCAGAATTTGGTCACTGATGTCGATTTTCACGGGGCACACTTCCGAGCAGGAGCCGCAAAGACTGGAGTGGAACGGCAGTTCGCTGTACTTGAACTCGTCGAAGGTCGGATCGAGAATTACCCCAATTGGACCCGAATACGTGGCGCCGTAAGCCAAGCCCCCACTGCGACGATACACAGGGCAGGTGTTCATGCAGGCGCCACACCGGATGCATTTCAGCGAATGCCAGAAATCCGGCATACCAAGTCGCCGACTGCGCCCGTTGTCCACCAGCACGATGTGTAATTCGCCGCCTTTTCGAGGGCCGGAAAAGTGGGAGGAATATTGCGTGAGCGGGGCTCCTTCTGCGCTTCGGGCAAGCAACCGCAAAAAGACACCCATGTCCTCGACGCGCGGAATCATCTTCTCAATGCCGATGCTCGCAATGTGAAGCGGCGGCACCGCGGCTCCGATATCGGCATTCCCTTCGTTGGTACACACCATGAAGGTCCCCGTTTCGGCAATCGCGAAATTGCCGCCGGTCATGCCTGCGCCGGCGGACAGGAACCGGGGACGCGCGTTGGTTCGCATCACCTCGGTCAGAAAATGTGGGTCGTCATTATTCGGATCCGTGCCAATGGTGCGAGCGAACAGACGGGCCACGTCCTGCCGTGTTTTGTGAATCGAGGGGAACACAATGTGGCTAGGCGGCTGGCCATCCAACTGTTGGATTCGCTCGCCCAGATCCGATTCAATGACCTTGATTCCTCGTTGTCGGAGGAAGGGCGTCATCTGACACTCTTCCTGAAGCATGGATTTGCTTTTGATCAGTTCCTTCACGCCGTGATCGTTCAGGATGGAATAAACGATTTGGTTGTGGTCGCTGGCATCGAGTGCCCAGTGGACGTGCGCGCCGCGCTTTGTGGCGTTGGCTTCGAATTCTTCCAAGTAGTGATCGAGATGGGTAAGCGTATGCTCTTTGATCTTCGAGGCAATTTCGCGCAGTTCCTCCCATTCTGGAATGGCGGCCGCTTCCACGTGCCGACGTTGCATCGTTGCCCACAAAAAGCGGTCGTGCATCGGCTCGTGAATTTGATCTTGAAGGATGAAGAGTTCCGCAGCCGCCGCGGGATCAACTTGCTTTGCTACGCTCATCACAGAATTCTCCTTCTCTCAGTAAGGCCCGCCGTTCAAAACCTGCGCTACATGGATGTATTTCAAATCCAAGCCCGCGCGCTGGGCGATGCCCTGTTGGTGCATCAGGCAGGACATATCAGGCGACACCACGTATTCGGCCCCGTGGCGAACATGATCGTGTGCTTTTTCAATGCCCATGCGGGCTGAGACTGCTTCGTCGGTTACGCAGAAGGTTCCGCCGAATCCGCAACAATCATCCGGCCGGTCGATCGGAACAACGACGATTCCCTTCACTCTGGAAAGCAGGTTTGCCGTCTTGTCAAACGGGACTCCCATGATCTCCGAGGGTTTTGCAATACCGAGGCCCCGAATGGAGCTGCAGCTATTGTGGATGGCGACCGAATGACGAAATTCCGCCCAGGGAAAAGACTCGACTCTTAGAATGTCGTGGAGGAATTCCACCAACTCATAGGTGTGTTGACGAACGCGCTTCACGTCTTCCGTCTGTTCGAGGCTATCGAAGTGACAGCGCACCTGCTTTACGCAGCTGCCGGCAGGCCCAACGATGCAATCAAACTCTTTAAAGTTTTCGACGAAGAGATGTTCAGCAGGTTGGGCATTCTTTTCATCGCCGCTGTTGGACATGGGCTGCCCGCAACAGGTTTGGTTGAGCGGGTAACCCACAGTAAGTCCGAATCTCTCCAGAAGCTGTAGCGTGGCGATCCCAACTTCCGGGTAGATAAGGTCGATGTAACAGGGTATGAAAAGCCCGATTCTCATGTTCTCCGAAAACGCCATTCGAAGCGTAGTTTCGGTTTTCGCGATCATTTAATGTCTCCTTTCTCAGCTCCAGAGACGATAGGGCGCCTCTCACAGCCTTGCTCCCGAGATCAACTTGCTGGACGCGTTCGCGAGACAGCCACTAAATTGCGAACGATGATGGCAAGCAAAACCAGCACAGCCCCTAAAATCCCGAACTCCTTAAAATGAAACGCGGCTGCCGCTCCCGTTGCCGCCCCGAGAACAAAGACAGCCCATACTCCACAGAGAAGCCCGAATTTCGGGTCGAGGGTAGTTGAGGGGCCAGAAGTGTCGCGAAAAGCCCAGTGTTCGGTCCTGGTAGCGAGCAACCCTGTAATCGTTCCTGTGAGATACGTCGTGTGCACACTGATACCCCCAGTGCGGCGAAACGCTCCATTTTGTAAGCCCAACGCTAGAGACAAACAGACCACAAGGATTTCAACCGCTGCGGGTGCATGAGATACCGACGCCAAGTAACCGGCTACAATCAGAATCACTTCCATTACCATGACGGTGGTGAGCGTTGGCCAGGATGGCCACCCGGCCGACAGCCGGGTGAGCAGCGCACTAATTGGGATTCCGGACAAAAAACACGCAACAGCCGAAAAATGTGCGGAGGTCCCTCGCCAATCTCGAGCGACCGCGGTGATTGCGGCCAGCACCAAACTCCCGGTCACGTGTCCCGTGAACGTTTTAGCGAGAACAAATCCGGCCGCGTCACCATACCCCCCAATGAGGGCAAACCCAAAGGTAAGCCACTTGTCCGGTGGATGGATTTCGGAACTCATCGAATCTCTCGCGGTGCTCGCACGGCGTTAGTACACTCCTGATCTTGGCCACAGCGTGTTGAGTCTCGTCCTGCAATCGTAAGTTTCATCATCGAATGCCCGCCCTGTGCGGTTGTCGTAAATCCGAAGGCGACTGACTCGGGATGCGCCGAGTCAAAGCCATGCCGACATAGGCGCCTGCGATGCCGACTCCAATTCCAACTCCTGTGTCGATCAAACGCAGGATGGGTTGCCTCCAGGCGTGCTCGGGGCTGATGCCTGCGACGACCATGACGACGGCAGTTGTAATGGATCCCGTAATGATGTCTTCCGATCGCCCGACGAGCTCCAGAACAATGGCTCCAATGGCAAGGAGCACCGCCAGTCCCCACGGGCGAAACGGAAAAACCAAAAGGTAAACGAGACAGAGCGCGAAGCTAAACAGCGTTGCCGAAGTCCTTGAAAGCGCGGCGCGCACGCTTTCGTCGTAGCTGTAGCGGAAGACAAAGATGGTTGCGACAACCGCCCACATCCCTCCAAGGAGTTCGTCGTCTCGGGGCACGAACCGCGAAAAAGCAAGAAGATCGGTGATGATCTTGTAGCTAAGGAAGCAGCAAACACCGAGCACAACGCCGTGGCTGACGGACTTGCCGGTGCGGGACAGCTCGCGCACCGTTGTCTTGCTGTTCTGTTCTGTCGTTGGCGTCACAGTGTTGCTCCTAATTCCTGGCGATTGCTGCTCGGATGCCAAAGAGGTTCAGGTCCTCAGGACGTGAGCCGTTCCACGGCTGCGAGGGCACAGCCCACGCCCTGCGATCGATGGTTCTTACAGGTTGCTTTACGCTGCCTTCGTAGCTCCGACAGCTCCGGACGAATATTCGGGCTTGTAGATGTGCTCGCGAATAAACGCCACCATGTCGGTTGGGCGCTCGACCCTTGCCAGACCGCTGTCGAAGACGAGTTTGGCGACCCGCGCTGCGGTCTGAGTTTCGACTTCGAGGATGTTCGACTGCGGCGGATACAGCATGCCAAGCTTCAACTGGTCGGGGGTAACCTGATCCGCCACGGCATTGGCCGCTTCGATAAACATTTCGTCGGTCACTCTCCGGGCGTTCGTGGCGTAAATGGCCATGCCGACAGCGGGGAAGATATAAAGGTTGTTGGCTTGGGAAGGCAAAAAGGTCTGGTCGCCGATGTGGACCGGGGGAAATTGCACTCCGCCCGCGTAAACGACCTTGCCTTTCGACCAGGTATACGCGTCTTCCGGCAAACACTCATGCTTATTGATTGGGTTGGACAGGGCAAAGATGATGGGCCGGGCGTTATGCCGCGACATCGCCTCAACAATTTCTCGCGAGAAGAGTTTGCCAACGGTGCTGACGCCGAGTAGCGCCGTGGGCTTGAAGTCCTCGATAGCCGCGAGGATCTGCGGATACTCGGAGGCCAGATCGAGATGATTGAAGGGCTTGCTGGGAGGCAATTTGTGGGCATAAGGCAATTTGTGTGCAGCCAAGCCCGGCCGACCGGCAACAACTAGTCCTTGGCTATCGAACAACCGTATCTGCTGGCGAGCGACGTCCTGAGATACGCCTTGCTGTACGAGCGCCGATACGATCAGACCGGCGAGACCTGTGGCCGCGGACCCGGCGCCCAGAAACAGAATCCTTTGGTCCTTCAGCTGGCTGCCCGTGATCTTCAACGCGTTGATCAATCCCGCGAGCGTTACCCCTGCCGTGCCTTGGATGTCGTCGTTGTAGCAGGAAACCTTGTTGCGATAGCGGGCAAGCAGAGCGACTGCATCCACGCCGGTCCAGTCTTCAAAATGAATACAGCAGTTCGGAAACACTTCTTGCACCGCATCGACAAACTCGTCAACGAAGGCATATAGTTCCTCGCTTGACGGCCGGTGCTTCCGCAAGCCCACGTACAGCGGATCCTTGAGGTACGTTTCATTGTTCGTCCCAGCATCGAGGTACATCGGCAACAGGCTCTGCGGTGGCACGCCGGCGGCAGCTGTATAGAGTTGCAGCTTTCCGATCGGAATGCCGATGCCGTTGGCTCCCAGGTCGCCAAGACCAAGAATGCGTCCCGCGTCGGTTACGCAGATAAATCGCACATCCTTCACGGGCCAATTACGAAGTACTTCCTTGACGTGGCCCTTGCGGGTGATCGACAGATACATCCCCCGAACTCGGCGAAGAATATGGTCAAACTTCAGGCAAGCCTCGGCAATCGTGGGGTCGTACACGATTTCGAGGAAACGCGCCGGGTCGGACATCAGCGTGTGGTAGAACAACGTCTCGTTGATCTCCAGAAGATTCATCAGGTAAATGTAGCGGTCCAAGTCCGTAGTTTTTTGCTTCAGCTGCGACGAGACTCGGGAGAGCTGTGTTTCGATCGACTCCGTCACGTCCGGTACGAGTCCGACGATTCCAAGCGACTGTTTCTCGGCCTCGGTGAAGCCGGTTGCCTTGTTGAGCGACGGATTCCGAAGCGATTCAATTCCCTGCTGATTTGTTGTCATGTCTTTCTTTTTTTCCTTTCCGATTCAAGATTTCCGATTTGTGTTCTATCGAGTCGCCGAGCTTTGATTTCCATCAGCTGGCTTTTGCAACGTACGGGTGGACCATCTTCGCCGGATCGACGACGCGGTCAAACTCGTCTTCCGTTACAAATCCCAGTTTTAGTGCGGCTTCCTTGAGGGTGAGGTCGTTGTCCAACGCGTAGTGCGCCATCTTCGACGCTTTGTCATAGCCAATCACCGGCGAAAGTGCAGTCACCAGCATCAGCGACCGGTCAACGTATTCCTTGATCTTCTTCAAATTTGGTTTGGTGCCTTCCACAAGGAATTTCCGGAAGTTCGTGCACCCATCGGTCATGATCGTAATCGAATGGGTGACGTTGAAGATGATGAGGGGCTTATAGACATTCATCTCCAGATAGCCCCCGGCGCCGCCGAATCCGACGGCGACGTCGTTGGCCATCACTTGCACCGCAATCATGGTCAGCGCCTCGGCCTGCGTCGGATTCACCTTGCCCGGCATAATCGATGAGCCCGGTTCGTTCGACGGGATTACGAGTTCAGCGAAGCCCGCACGAGGGCCGCACGACATCAAGCGAATGTCGTTCGCGACCTTGTAGAGCGAGACCGCGAGCGTCCGCAGCGCGCCGGAGAGCTGAACGAGCGCATCGTGGGCGCCCTGTACCGTGAACTTGTTTGGTGCGCTAACGAAGGGCAGGCTCGTAAGTTTGGCAATCTCGGCGGCTACTGCATCGCCGAATCCGGGGGCCGCGTTGATGCCCGTGCCTACGGCGGTGCCGCCGAGCGCCAGTCGGTAGACGCCTTTCAATGCGTCGTCGATGCGCTCGACATTGTCGCCAAGCATATCCGCATAACCTGACCACTCCTGCCCGAGGGTCAGTGGGGTGGCATCTTGCATGTGCGTGCGACCGATCTTGACTATGTTTTGCCACTCCGTAGCTTTGGCCGCAATCGCGTCGCGCAGTGCCTTCACGGCCGGTATCAGCCGCTCTTTGACATTTACCGCCGCCGCTATGTTCATTGCTGTCGGGAAGGAATCATTGGAGGACTGCGACATGTTGACGTGGTCGTTGGGATGAACGGGCGTCTTGCTGCCAATTGCGGTGCCGGCGAGTTGGCAGCAGCGATTGGATATGACCTCGTTTACATTCATGTTGAACTGCGTGCCGCTTCCGGTCATCCACACGTGCAGGGGGAACATGTCCGCATGCTGGCCGGCGAGGATTTCGTCGCAAGTCGAAACAATGAGTCTGTGCTTGCTGTCATCGAGCTGCTTGCCCGCATGGTTTGCATTGGCAGCGGCTTTCTTCAGCGTGGCGTAAGCCGCGATCATCTCTCGGGGGATCAAATCATGCCCGATGCTGAAGTGTTCGAGCGAGCGTTGCGTTTGCGCTCCCCAAAGCATGGTGCTTGGGACTTTCACTTCGCCGAGGCTATCGCTTTCTGTGCGAAAGCCTCCTTGTTTTGCGTCGCTGATTGCACTCATCTCTTTCTCCCTTCCTTTCACCAGATTTCCTGGGCAAGCCGATGACCCTGGTGTCGGCTTCAGTCCAACGCCTCCGGTTGAACGATCTCCATAAGCCGGTGATTATCTCTGTAGTCCACCGGTATCCCCACAATTACGGGACCTTGTATCTCGAGAGCTTTCTTGATCGTGGAAGAGATCTGATCTGGCTGTTCGATCCGTAGCCCTTTCGCGCCGAAGGCTTCAGCAAAGCGGACAACGTCGACAGGACCAAGAGTCACGCCAGACAGCCGCCCGTATTTCGCTCTTTCTTGAATGCCAACCATGTCGTAAAAGCCGTCAATCCAAACCAAGTGAACGAGGTTGCACTTAAGCCGAACCGCAGTCTCCAGCTCCATCGCCGAAAATAGGAAGCCTCCGTCGCCGGAGATGGAAATCACTTTCTCGCCAGGACGAACCAGACAGGCGGCAATTGCCCAGGGCAAGGCCACGCCGAGAGTCTGTTGCCCGTTCGTCATCAGGATCTGTCGGGCACGAAAGCTGTAAAGATGGCGAGCCAGCCAGATGTGGAACGATCCCATATCCAGGCACAATGTCATGTCGTCGCTCAACAATGGTTGAAGCTCGTGCGCGAGCCGCAAGGGATGGACCGGCGTCCCGGTCAACGCGGCGGCTTCCTCCGCAAACCTGGCCCGGTCCAGCGCGGCTTCACGTAGAAGCTCTGCGCCGGGTGCAGGAATTGTGGCTTCTACTTGCTCGGCAAGCGATCGAAGAGTTGCCGCAATGTTTCCTGTCAATTCAATCTGTGGCCGGTAGTCCTTGTCGATATCCGCGGGAACCGCGTCGATATGAACGAGCTTCCGCTTCTTGCCCCGATTCCAAAGGCCGGGTTCGTATTCGATGGGATCGTAGCCAACCGTGACCACTAAATCAGCCGCATCCAGGATTCTGTCGGCTGGTTGCGTGCGAAACAACCCAACTCGTCCGCCAAAGCGATCGAATTGTTCCCGCGGTACAACTCCCGCGCCCTGGTAAGTGCACACAATTGGAAAGCTCGTTTTGGCAATCAGTCCGCGCACGCCCTTGGCGGCATCTTCTCCACTCGCCAGCAAGCCCAGCATCAGCACGGGATTTCTGGCTTTGTTGATGAGGTCGGCAGCGGCGGCAATCGCGTCCGGATCTGCCGCTCCGAAGGTTTCAGGTTGTGTCGGTGTCAAGACTTCGCCGTCCGCTTCTCCCATCATGATGTCTTTCGGGGCGCTAATGAACGCCGCCCCCGGCCGACCTGACTCGGCCGCTCGGAAGGCGTTTGCAACTACTTCTGAAACCGCGCTCGGAGAATCGATTTCGGCGCTGAACTTAGTGATCGGCCGGAAGAGATTTACGGTATCCATGCTTTGATGAAGGTGTTTCAATCGGTCGGCAACGGGCACTGCGCCTCCGATGCCGACCACCGGATCGCCTTCCGAGGTCGCCGTGGCGAAGCCGGTGACCAGGTTGGAGCAACCCGGGCCGGACGTTACCAATGCCACGCCCGCTTTTCCGGTCATGCGGCCGATACCGCTGGCCATGAACGCGGCGTTTTGTTCATGACGGCAGACTACGGTTTGAATTTTGGAATCCACCAGCGTGTCGAACACCTTATCGACCTTTGCTCCTGGGATGCCGAATACATATTCGACTCCCTGCGCCTCAAGGCTCTTCACCAACAACCCGGCCCCAGTCTGTGGGACCGGTTTTGTAGCGGTCGTGCTCATTTCTTCTCCCCTTCCGCTTGCGCGAGTGCCGCCGTCGGATCTCGCCGCAAGTTTGCTTTCAGAAAGTCCGCGGTTTCGGGCAGCGCGATGTGGAGGTTGCCCTCGAGCTGAATCTGGAGGCGTAAGTCTTTTCCACGGCACTGCAGCAGGTGTCCCCCGCGTGTCCGGTCCGTCGAAATAAAGTGCAGATGATAGCCCGGCACGTTCAACGTCTTTGCGTACTCCGGGGTCCAAAAGCCAACGAGTGTTCCTGAAATATCGTGAAATTCGAACTCCGGCTGAACGGCGGCCGCCTGAACAAGTGGAACCCCCGCTTTGGTTCTCCGCATGGCCCTCGTGTGGATGTAGTCGAATTTTCCGTCGACCCTTAAGGCGAAAAACACGTTGTCGGAATGGCGGAGTGCGTCGAACCGCGAAGTTAAATGCGCCAAATCGGGACAAGAATCCAGCACAACCGGAGACCCGGGAGAAAAGGCGGTAATAGCTGCGAACGGAGTCAAAACGCTGTCTTCCACTTCGCGTACAGAGCCGTCGGATCGCACTTGGAAAAAATGTCCATCGACAATTACCATTTCGCCGTCGAGATCCTCGAAGGTTCCTAAACCCAGGTCACCATGTTTTCGTAGCACGGCAATCGGTACTGCACCTTGGTAAATCCCTTCGACTAGAGCAGTTGCCGTCGAAACTTGGTACAGCGTGTGTGCGATCAATGGCATCTTTCAGTCCTCATCCCCGACGAACATCGATGTTTGCAAGCCCTAGTTCAGCTCGGTACAGTCAAAATTGTGTTTCTGGAGACTTGGTTCGCCTTGGAAATTCCCAGCTTTTGCATGCGCCAGTAAAGCGTGCTCCGCTTCAATCCCAACCGGAGAGCAGCGCCCCTCGGACCACCGATGACCCAGTCTGCCGCCTGCAAAGCCTGGCGGATGTGATGTCGTTCAACTTCTTCCAACGTAGTGGGCAGCGGAGAGTCAATCACATCTGTCTGCCCTAATCCTTGGGGCGGAATTCGCAGTGTGTTCCCGTTGGTAAGGATTACGCTTCGCTCGATGAAATTCTGCAACTCCCGAACGTTTCCCGGCCAGGAGTGGCCTATCAGTGCCTCCATCACCGCATCTGGAATCCTCTCGATCTGCTTGTTCATGCGTTTCGCGTAGATCGCTACAAAGTGCGTCACTAACAGGGGAATGTCCTCGCTTCGGTCACGCAGTGGCGGAACGGATATGGGAAAAACGTTCAACCGGTAGTAAAGATCGCTGCGGAACTGATTCTGTGCGACTAGCTTTGCGAGGTTCTTATTCGTTGCAGCTATGAGACGAACGTTCGCTCGTTGAGTTTGCGTGCTACCTAGCCTCTCAAACTCTCCGTCTTGAAGGACGCGCAGCAGCTTCGGTTGCAGTTCGGAGGGCATGTCTCCGACTTCATCCAAAAAAAGTGTGCCCTGGTTTGCCGCTTCGAAACGACCGATTGTGCGAGTCACCGCACCGGTGAACGCCCCTCTCTCGTGTCCGAATAATTCGCTTTCCAGCAATCCGAGCGGAATCGCCGCACAATTCAGCTTTACAAAAGCATGATCCCTGCGTGTGCTGTGCTCGTGAATCGCGCGGGCGATGAGATCCTTCCCCGTCCCAGTTTCGCCTTCGATCAATGCAGTCGAATCAGTGGGCGCGACCGTGCGAACAAGGGCCACTACGTTTCGGAGCGTCCCCTTTGCTCCGATGATCTCCTCAAAGCCGTCGTTCACACCTTTGCTCCTCATTGCCTGACGGCTTCTGGATGCGACGGTTGAGAGCAACGTCGAGGAGGTGGATGCGGCGGTCGCGCGTGTGGATATGCCCGCCTTATACGCTGCCTGCCTGACGAGACAGGTCTCGACATCATTTTGAGTTTCCGAACGGATTGCATTTTCCCAAGCCATGTTCGTTCCTCTCACTATCCGCTGGGCATTCTCTTCAGTTCCCACAGGATCCACTCCGGGATGTACGCGCCATGACGTTCACATCACTGTTGTGATCCGAAAACCCTTCACAGCTACAAGTCTTCAACCGAGTTTGCTGACCGAGCACAGAAAACTCCGCCAGCACTGCCGTTCCGGTATCCAGGTAATTTCATACGTGAAAGCGTGAGCTACTTCGGTCAATGCTTGCCGATCCCAATGCGGGATTACTTTGGTTTCGTAACGCACACTCTCGCGGTTCTTGGAACACTGTGGCATCGGTCTCGATTGCTCGATGGCCATTCTTGTTTCTGTGCTCATCACCTTTCCCCCGTGATCCACTCGCGGATGTATAGTGGGCAATTCTTCAGCTGGATGCTCTCCGCTTCGCAGCGCCTAAGAAAACTGACAACGACTTCATCCACGAGCGTTAGGTCTTTTAAGTCCAGGACGATCCGGCGCGCCTTCACTTCCGCGCGGATCAGCGCTTCCAATTCGCCTACGTTTCCTGCGCCCATTCGACCACTCACTTTAAAGACCACCTCTCCATTCGCTGCCCGGGTGATTTTGAACATCTTCCCTCGCCTGAACATGCTTTCCGCCGCAGCCTGAGAAACCGTTACACGCTCCGGGAATGGGAATCACAGTTCCAATGCATGTCGCTGACATAAAAAACTTTGCTCCGGATGGTTGCCAATGTGGCAGCTGTTAGTGCGGGAGAGAGGACGCGGGTTGCCAGTTCGTGTCCTTCTCCCGATGTTCAAATGCGTCCGTGTTACTTCTTGTCCTGCGAGTGGTCGTGGTCGCCGGAGTGCCCGGCATGATCCTTCTCGTCCGCCAGAGTGAACGCGAAGACCTTGTTATTTCCCGTTCCAGCAATCTCCCGGTATCCAGAACCCCAGTAGAGGACGCCGTCCACGATCGATGGCCCGTCGATTACGGTGCCCCCGCTCGCGAAGTTCCAGAGGATATTTCCTGTGGTCGCATCCAGCGCATACATCTCTCCTGAATTAGAGCCGGCATACATGACCCCGTTCGCAACGCTCACCGAACCCCTGTCTATGGAGCCAGCGATGGGGTCTGCCGTCTGCCAAAGGATTTTCCCCGTGGCAACATCAAGAGCGCTCCATGCGCCCCAGGTTATCTGCTGTCCTGAGGGCACCAGGGTGTATGGGAGATGGTCGCTATTCGCGATCGCTACATAAATGCGCTGTCCATCGGTCGCCGTGCCCCACTCGATTCCTCCGAGCGAAGCGCCCGGCCCAACCGGTGTGCCCCAAATGATGTTGCCGTTATCGGGATTCAGCGCCCAAAAGATTCCGCTCTTCTGGCCAAAGCCCACAATGCTGCCCACGAGGTTGGGTCCTGATCCTCCCAAGTCAAAATCTGGACTGGTGGGTACCGGACAGTTGGCTTTTGGTCCCGTGGGAGTAATGCACGCTACTGTCCAAGTATCAAAACCTTGCAGCCGCGTCGCCCACTTGATCTGCCCCGTCTTCAAATCCAGCGCAAACGCCGTGTCGAAGAAATCGTCAGCCGCGGCGCAGTTCGCCAACGGAGTCGCGTTCTGGCACGCTTCCACGTCTGCCGGCGCCGTGTAGTTGTTTCCCGTACCGATAAAGAGCACGCCGCGCTTGGGATCAATTGCAGGCGGTTGCCAAATCGCACCTCCGCTGTATCCTCCCGTTTGTCCGCCATTTTCCGGCATGTCGAAGGTTTTCCAGAGAATCGCGCCGGTCTTTTCATTCAGCGCCACTACGCTCCCGCGAAAACTGCAGCACGGATACGTCGGGTCCAGCGCCAGAGTTTCTTCGGTCGACGAAACTCCGATGTAAACGACGCCGTTGAACACTACCGGCGATCCGGTGATGATGGCCGCCGGATGAGACTCCACCTGCGTTATCCAGCGCAGCGTTCCTGTTTCGCGATCCACGGAGATCACGTTCGCCCCGTTGTGCACCAGCTTGGAGCTCTGGATGTCTCCAATAATTACCTGGTTTCCGTCCACGGCAGGGCTCACGCGAGAGACTGCTCCCTCGACGCCGTCGTATTCGGAAATCTTGTGAGACCAGATCAGTTCGCCGCTGTTCTTCTTCACCGCGAACAGATTCCCGCCCCAGTCGGGGAAGTACACCGCGTCGCTATCCACGGTGGGGGTGGCGGAAACATCGCCTCCCGTCGTGAACACCCATTTTGGCGTTAGACCACTGACGTTGGCGGGATTGATCGTGTGTTCGGCTGGCTGGCTCCAGGTGTTATTCAGATTTTGTCCGGCGATCCGCCACTGGTCAGTTCGGGACTCTTGTGAGTGGTTCTGTGCGCGCAGGGGCCAGGCTGACAGCAGGGCAATGGTAAATACGATCGTTGACAGCGACCAATTCTCCCGCCCAAAAGTACGTAATTTCCAAGCTCTCATCGGTTTTTCTCTCCTTTGTAGCGGTCAAGAATCTCGCTGCGCCAACCTTTGAATCTGAAATTCACAAGGACGGATTCCCTTATGTGCTACGGCGGAAATAGGCGCATAACACGGAAGACGGATTTTGAGCCGATAGACTGCCAGATCGATTCACAGAAGAATTCACGACGGCTATTGCTCGAGCATCTCCCGTCTCTTGAAAAGTTCTACCTGTGCTCCAGAGTGAGGCGGCCATACGCTCGACTGTGATTGCAAGCACAATTCCAATTTCAGCAATTGAAAACAGGCTGCTTACGTAGAAATCCAGATTGCGAGTCTCGCAAATTTGCGAGACTCGTAACCGCGCTCTATGAGAATCGCTGAGGAAGGTACGGCGAGCGCTCTGCGTCGTCCACGAACGCGACACCTGTTCTAAGTTCTTCTGTCGTGTCTCACTTATCGAGCGCAATGCGATCCCCCGTGATTTGGATTTCCCGCACCAAGCAGCACTCTTGCTCACCAGCCCGACCTCAGCTTCCCGCATGATGAGAATGCAACTGTACGGCCACGAAGAAAGCGGATTCACGACCCGAAGATTTTGAATTGCAAGTCATTGAATCAAGGAGGAATGCAAGTCGGTCGAAGCACTTGATGCGCCGCTGGCTATGAATTCGAACTCTTGTCGCGCCCGGCGAGTGTCAAGCGATGCGACAAAAGTGTGCGTGAGCGTCCTAGCCAGGGACACTCGATCGGGGGGCACCATGCGAAGGGTCTTTTATTTGCGCTGATGGGGAAACCCTGATTTTTTCACGAGCCGAAAGCGTATGAGAGGGATCTATCTTTTTTGAAAAAGACCTCGCTTACAGTGATGCCGCCACAGCCTAAAGAATTTGTTTGGATAGCGCAGGATCGCCTAAGGTCCGAGCCAAAACGATCGCGCCGATAAGACTCGCGTATATCTAAACGCGATCGGTTGGGAGATCTCTAGTTTTGAAGCGATTCTTGTTGATCTTTAGCGACTTGATCTTCGATTCGAGGGTAGATCCTGGAATACCGAGCTTGGCCGCGGCGCCTGCCGGTCCGGACACGCGTCCTCCACTTTCGCGCAAGGCAGCCTCAATAATTTCTTTTTCTTCGGCAGCGGGCTTACGCGATAGCCCCAGGGCACTTTTGGGTGCAGCTGCATGCGGCTGCCGCGAAAGCCAACTCTTATCCACTGAGAGATTCTCTGTTTCGCATACAATGACAGATCGCTCGATGACGTTCTGCAATTCGCGAATGTTACCCGGCCAAGGGTACGACTGAAGCAATTCCAGGCTCCTTTTGTTTACCCCGCGAATGATCTTTCCCGCTTTCCTCGCATAGCGATCGATGAGGTACTCAACCAACACAGGAATATCTTCCTGTCGTTCCCGCAAAGGAGGCACCTCGATGGGAAAAACGTTGAGCCGGTAAAACAGGTCACTCCGGAATATGCCCGCAGCGATGGCCGCCCGCAGATCGCGATTGGTGGCAGCAATCACCCGAACATTCGTTTCGATCGATACTGTTCCACCAACGCGTTCGAATTCATGCTCCTGCAAAACACGCAAGAGAGCGATCTGGGTCTCGGCAGGAAGCTCGCCGACTTCGTCGAGGAAGATCGTGCCTCCTTCAGCCAGCTCAAAGCGTCCTAAGCGTCGCTCAGTTGCCCCTGTGAAGGCGCCCTTCTCATGACCGAACAATTCTGATGCGATCAAGTCGCGTGGAATCGCGGCGCAGTTAACACTGACAAACGCTCGCGAGCAACGGTGTGAACGTTTGTGGATGGCACGCGCGATCAGCTCTTTGCCCGTCCCTGTTTCGCCGGTGACCAGAACCGTGGAGTCTGTGGGCGCGACCATGGAAACACAAGAGAGCACCGCGTGCAGGGATGGTGAAACTCCCACGATCTCCTCGAACATCGATGCCCTATCGATTTCTTCTCGCAATGCGACGTTCTCGTCTTGGAGTCGCTGCTCGGCTTGCTTGCGTTCCTCGATGTCAGTCGCTGCTGCATACCATCGTGTTACGCATCCTTGTTCATCTCGTAGCGGGTTCCAGCGGAAGAGAAACCAGCGATACTTCCCATCTTTTCCCAAAAAACGTGCTTCGTATTCGTGCGGGATGCCACCTAAGAACTTACTTTGAGTTTCGCTGGTCAAGCGCTCCCAATCTTCTGGATGATAATACTTACGCCGGTTGGAGCTCCGCCACTCCTCAAGAGTAAATCCGAAATAATCGAGCATGGTTTGATTGGCATAAAGACGAGTGCGATCACTATCGTGGCCTAATACGGCGGTGTACTGGGGCGCGAAATCCAGGATCTGCCGAAGCTCCACTTCGCTTTGCCGGAGTTTCTCTTCTGCCCTCCTCCGCTCGTCGATGTCTGTAAGCAAGTTATACCAACGGACAATGCGACCACTAGCGTCACGCAGCGCTAAACCACGGGAGTGAAACCAGCGGTATACGCCGTCAGCACGGCGCAGGCGGTGATCGACGTCATACGGATCCCCGGTTTCGACCGAGCGCCTCCAGGCGGCGACTGCCTGAGGGAGGTCGTCCGGATGGACGGCTTCGCTGGTAGCCCAGCCTTTCAACTCGTCGAGAGTCTTGCCGAAATATTCCAGGGCTTGGTTGTTGACGAACTCCACCTGTCCTTCCGCGGTCATGATGGCTACGATGCCAGCAATCCCATCGACGATCAGGCGAAGAGTCTTTTCGCTCTCACGGATCACTGCTTCAGAGCGTTTGCGCTCGGTGATGTCCGTAGCCGTTCCCACGAACTCCAAGCAATCCGATTCGTTCCCTGAGGGACGGCCCACGATCCGCAAATATTTGACAGATCCATCGGGCATCAGCAGCCGATGTTCAAAATCGAAGGGAGCCCTCTCGCGTGAAACGCGTGCGATGAGTTGCTCCACGGCCGATTTGTCGTCCGGATGAACTCGGTGGAGTACCAACTCCAATGTGGGCTTAATCGTTCGATCGCACTCAAAGATGTTGTAGGTTTCCTCCGACCAGTAAATTTCTCCAGTCGAAACGTTCCAGCCGAAACTGCCCGTGTGACTTAAGCTCTGCCCTTGAGCCAGGAAAACCTCGCTACGCTGCAGACCTGAATAGAGGTTCGCGTTCTCCAGCGAAATAGCGGCTTGCGAAGCCAGCATCTCCAGGACTGCGACCCGGTCGGTCGTGAACGCGCACGGAGTCAAATTGTTCTCCAGATAGAGTGCGCCAATGAGCTTCGTTTGTTTTACGATCGGCAGGCATAAGACGGATCTGGCGCGCTTCGTCCGCACATACTCATCCTCTGAGTACAAGTTTGCGACCGAAGCATCATCAACAACCACGCGCTCCCGCGTCCGGATCACGTAATGAAGCGCGGATTGTGGAAGATCGGATGGCGTGACGGCTGCCCGTCGAACGGTGACGTCTGCCATGTTGTGGCCGGCAAGGGCCTCTGCCTCAATCTCCGGCTCATCACCACGGAGAAGGACGAGCAGTCCCCGCTGCGCCCCGGCGTGCTCGACCGCGATTCGCATCAGCTTCTCAATCAGCTTGGGGAGGTCAATCTCGCTCGAGAGGGCCTGCGCGGCCTTGATTACAGTCTCGACTTCCAATTGCCCGGCTGACGTGCCAATCGTGGCAGTGGGTGAGGTAGGATCCAGTTGCTTCTGCAGGTGCGGGTACAGTTCGTCGAGTTGTTTTACCTTGCCGTGCGCACCCCAGCGGTCGTAGCAGTTCCGCGCGTTGCGTAGATACGCGTGGGCAAACGTCTCGAAGCCGCGCGACAAGTAGAACCGCGCGGCCACCTCACGCGCCAGCGCTTCGTTTTGGACGAAGCCGTTTTCGCGAGCCGATTGAATCGCCTCTTCGTACAAATGCATTGCGTCGAGGTCGCGGCGTTCCAGCCGGGCGATCTCAGCCGACACCAACGCGAGCTTGTCAGCAAAAGTTGGTGGATAGTTATCTGCCCACTCGCGCAGTTGTTCCCGATGCAAGTTCAGGAGTTCTCGCCACTCTTGTTGCTCGTCGGACGAGGCATTGTCATAGAGTGCCGCCACCGTCAGCGCGGCATAGTAGAAGTATTCCAGTTGCTGAACCTGAGCAACTGAGGTCCAAAGCAGCGCCTTCACCTTGCCGGCTGCCGCGAGAGCCTCGGCGTAGTCGCCCGACAGGAACCGCGCCTTCAGCTTGAGCATCCAATACCAGAAGACCATTAGGGCCATCCGATTCCCTGTTAGTTGCGCCTCGAATGCTGTCTCGTCGAACTGCCCGTCGCTGAAAGTGGAAAATGTCTTGGTCCGGCCTTGCATATTCGCGATGAAGCGTTGCAGGCTCCGGATTATATCTGCGACGTCCCCATACTTGGCCCCTCGGGTAAACTCCAGCGCCATCTCCGACTCGTGCCATACCGCTTCCAACGGATCGTTCCGCAGGAGGAGGCCTGCAACACTTGGCGTCAAGGCGTAGCAAGCGAATGTCAGATCACCCGTCTCAATCGCGGTTCGAAAGGCCGCCCGCATGAAGTCGATAGCGCTTGAGATTGGCTGTGTCCATGGGATGACGGTTCCCATGGTGTGGTAAATCTTCGCCTGGTAGGCGGTGAACCCATGCTTTTCGACAAGGTCGCATGCGAGTTTTGCGAAACGATAACCATCCGCGTATCGATGAAAGACCGGGCCGAGGAAGCACCCGAAGGCGCCAAAGGCTATCGCCGAAGCGCCGCTTATGCCGTGCTGCATGCCGACCTTCACCATGCAGCACTGCGTGAAGCAACCCAAACGGAAGTCGGTTAAGTAGGCGGAGGGGCCAACGACCGAGAGTACTTGCATGGCCGCCTGCATCTCCGGATCGGCCGTCAGTGGCAGATCGATCAGATGCTCGATCGGCCGCATATCGAGGGTTTGCCAGACCGTGTCGTATTCGGCCTGGACCTGCTCCTGAGTCGGGTGCGCAGGCAAGTCAATGCCGAACAGGCGCAAGCACGTGTGCGCACTGGCCACTGCCTCCTGGTTTTCCGACTTCATGATATGAAGCTGGATCTTCAGGTGGTAGACCGCCGCCTGGTCGACTTTCGACGCCCCGCGTTGCAATAACTCCTCAATCAGTTGCTCGGCTCTGTCGAAGTTACCCATAAGAAACTCGCACTGCGCGAGTTCAAGCCACAGGCCGAACGTCAACTCGTACTGGCTGCCCCAGTCCCTTTCGTCCAGCAGCGCCCTGCCGGCGGAAAAATAAGCGAGCGCCGACGCATAGGCTGCCGCCGACTTGGCTTTTCGCCCGGCGCGCAGATCCATCGACGCCACCTGCGCTTTCTCGCTCCGGTCGACCAGCATTGTGGCGCCCCGATTGAGCTGGTTTGCGACATCGAACAGGTGCTCGGCAAGCTGATCAGCCGTCATACTCTCCAGCAGTACTCGGCCAATCTGAAGATGCGCCCCCGCGCGGTCGCCTTCGGGGATCAGCGCATAGGCCGCCTCATGAATACGGTCGTGCAGGAACGCATACGAGTTCTCCTGGCGGAAAATCAACCCTGCGCGAGCGGCATCCCAAAGCGGCGTGTGGATTTCCTCTTCCAATTTCCCGTGAACCAGGGTAAGCGTGGAGAATTCGACGACGCTCCCGAGACAAGCGAGTTGCTGCAGGGCGGTCTGTGTCGCGCTGGACAATCGCTTTAGCTTCCCCACCATGAGATCCACCACGTTGTCGGTGTATCCCTTGGCTCGAATGTGGACCAAGTCCCAGATCCAGGCGGCCGCTTCTGGATCGAACCTGAGCAGACCCTCCTCGGCCAGCGATGTAACGAATTGGATTGTGAAAAACGGATTTCCTCCAGTCTTCTCGTGCACGAGTTGCGTCAAGGGCCGCAAGCGATCCGGTTCGCCATGCAGGCCATCGGAGACGAGCGCGCCAACATCGTCCAGGCTGAGGGGCATCAAAACGATCTCCTGTATTTTCGCTCCGGCCTCGCGGATTGCGTCCAGCATCCGCTTCAGCGGGTGAGACAAACTCACCTCGTTGTCGCGGTAGGCTCCAACGAGCAGGATGTGTCGCAACTCCGGATGCGTGATCAGGCGCTCGATGAGGTCCAACGTCGCTGCATCCAGCCATTGCAAATCATCGAGGAACAACGCGAGCGGGTGTTCCTTTCGCGCGAAGACGCCGAGAAATCGCCGGATAACCAGCTGGAATCGGTTCTGCGCATCTCGCGGCGGCAGGTCTGGAACGGGCGGTTGTTTCCCGATGATGACCTCAACCTCAGGGATGAGGTCGACGATCAGCTGACCGTTTGGCCCGACCGCCTCCGCCAAGGCACAACGCCACCCTTCCAGTTCCGCTTCGTTCTTGACCAGGATCTGACGGACTAAGGTCTGGAAAGCTTGTGCCAAAGTCGCGTAGGGAATGTCGCGCCTATACTGGTCGAACTTGCCAGAGGCAAAAAGCCCGCGCGGCGAGACAAGCGCCTTGTGCAACTCGTTCACCACCGAGGATTTGCCAACACCGGAATAGCCGGATATGAGCACGATCTCCGGGGTGCCCTGGGCCACGACTCGACTGAACGCCTCGAGCAGCGCGTGGACCTCGCGCTCTCGCCCGTACAGTTTCTCGGGGATTAGCAGTCGGTCCGGGATGTCGTGTGTGCCCAGAGGGAACGGATCGATGCGACCATGCGCCTGCCATTCCCCCAGGCAGTGACGAAGATCCGCTTCGAGTCCCGAAGCTGTCTGGTAACGCTCTTCGGCGTTCTTCGCAAGTAGCTTCACGGTGATAGCGGACAAAAGTTCGGGGACTGCGGCACAACTAGCGGGCGGCGTCGGCTGGCGTGCAATGTGGCAGTGGATCCACTCCAAGGGGTCAGCGGCAGAAAATGGCGGTGTGCCTGTAAGCATCTGGTACAAGGCGGTGCCCAACGAGTAGAGATCGCTGCGAGCATCAATCGAGCGATTCATACGACCGGTTTGCTCTGGTGCCATGTAGGCGAGCGTGCCTGCGATCATTTCAGGTGGCGCAGGTGCCTGACGTTCGTGCGGCAGCCGCGAGGCAATCCCGAAGCCTGTAAGCCATACGTTGTCGGCGTCGTCGACGAACACATTCGGGGGCTTGATGTCCCTATGTATGAGGCCGCGCCGATGGACTTGCTCAAGTGTTGCCGCCAAGCCAATGGCGATGCGCAGGAATCGAGTCAGATCGAGCGGTCGCCTTTGGTCCCTCTGAATAACCAAATCCAGCGGCTCACCCCCAGGGTCGCTGAGTAAGAGGACAGTTCGCCCTTCGTGACGAGTGAGTGCTAACGGCTTGGCCGCCCACGCAGGATCAAGTTCGGCCGCGAGTGAGTATTCGTGCTCAAGTCGCCGGAGAGTGTGAGGTGCCGGGTGTTCTGCGGAAGGTGCGATCGCCAGGACCGTCGATTGGTCGCCGTGCCGTCGGCCGCGATAAAGAGTGAAGTCCGCACCTTCTCGGAGGGGCTCCAACATATACCCAGGGGGCCCCGAGATGGACGATATCCTCGTTGCCACGGCTGCACGACCTCACGATTTCATTCTGACCAGACCCGCAGAAGACGTCAACACCAGTGCATGGCCTTTGCAATTGGCAACCGGACATATTCGTTAATGCGCGCGCCACGGCGCTGCGCTCAAACATTTTTTCTTTCCTGTCGGCGCGCTACGTCCCTAGAAATTCCTAGCTTTCGCATGCGATAGTAGACTGTGGACCGCTTCATTCCCAAACGAACAGCAGCGCCCCTCGGACCAGCGATAACCCAATTGGTTTCCTGCAACGTCTTGCGAATATGAACACGCTCAGCTTCTTCCATCGTGATCGGCTCGCCAGATACAAGTCTTGCAACCTGCCGTAGTCCCTCAAGCGGGGGACTTAGTATATTCCCTTCGGTCAGGATGACGCTGCGTTCGATGAAATTCTGCAACTCCCGGATGTTTCCCGGCCAAGAATGACCTGCCAGCGCCCCCATCACCTCTGTCGGAATCCCCCCGATCCGTTTATTCATGCGCTCCGCGTAGATTCCCGCGAAGTGCCTCACCAGGGACGGAATGTCTCCGCGCCGATCGCGTAGCGGGGGAAGAAGTATGGGAAACACATTCAACCGGAAGTAGAGATCGTTACGGAACTGGCTCTGGGCAACTAACTTGCCGAGATCTTTGTTAGTCGCCGCTACGAGCCGAACG
>Ga0210410_10000621_pt1 | contig 37271 bp, 35 predicted proteins | sample IncBWC4MmetaG_FD_161058 | JGI IMG/M metagenome (GOLD analysis project Ga0210410, IMG submission 161058) | Forest soil microbial communities from Barre Woods Harvard Forest LTER site, Petersham, Massachusetts, United States - Inc-BW-C-4-M | ecosystem: Environmental > Terrestrial > Soil >...
ACAAATCAAGCCACATCTGTGAATGCGAAAATAGAAGTCTACTGCTGAAGGGTTGCCAGAGGGGGCAAAAGAGCGTTCTGACAGAGCTAGACTGGGCTAACCCTCGTCAATCTTCCGAAACGGCTGAACAGCACGGTGGAACAATCCCTCGAAGCTCATTTGTCACCCCGAGGGGTGGCCAGGTGTGTGACTTGGGAATGACAATCGCGTTGCATGACACACGATTTCCGTGTACACGGTGTTCGTATGAAGAACATAACCCTCAGTGCCGATGAGCAGTTGATTGAGCAGGCTCGCCTGCTGGCCAAATCGCGGCATAAGACGCTGAACGCCCTGTTCCGTGAGTGGCTCGAACAATTTACGGCGCAAAGCGGCGGCGCACAGGAGTTCGACGCGTTGATGAAACGTCTGAAACATGTGCAGGCGGGACGGCGATTCACTAGGGACGAAATGAATGAGCGGTAAGTTCTTTCTCGACACAAACATTTTTGTGTATTCCTTCGACTTGAGCTCACCGAAGAAAGCAGCGCAAGCTACAAAACTGATCCGGAAGGGAATCGAGACTCGCGGTGGAATTGTCAGTTATCACGTGGTCCAGGAGTTTTTCAATGTTGCGCTGAAACGCTTTCGAAAGCCGATGGGCAGCGCAGAAGCGGAACAGTATTTAGCAACTACGTTTCGCCCACTTCTGGCGGTCCATTCCTCGCCGGCTTTGTATGGAGCGGCACTACGGATTCTGTCCAGGTTTCGTTTGGCTTGGTACGATTCGGTGATTGTGGCTTCGGCGATCGAGGGGGAGTGTGATGTTTTGTATAGTGAAGACGTTCAAGACGGCCAGCCGATTGAGACGATCTCTAACCCCTTTGTTTGACAGAAAAGCGCAGGTGGTCCCGGTGAGTAAGGCCGGGACTCACAAAAGCGAGATATCGAAGCGAATTACGACTGAATTTGGTGGACGAGACCGGGATCGAACCGGCGACCTCATCGTTGCGAACGATGCGCTCTCCCAGCTGAGCTACTCGCCCACGAGTAGCGACCTTCAAAATATTAGCAGAGGTTTGACGCGAATCCAAACAGAGCGCTACGGCTGGTCGTGGCCTGAACCGCTGCGCTGGGCTACGACTTTGCGCGCGTTTTCATAGAGCGCGCGGGCCTGGGGAATGGACTCGACGGCCTTTTGCACTTGCGGGTCGGCGGCGAGGAGCACCTTGTCGCCTTCCTGGGTGCCGTAGGCGGACATGAAGACTTCCTGCTTGATCTTGCGCTTGATCCAGTCGAGGTTATCGGCGAACTCGACTTCGGTGTACTTCACGTTGTGCTTCGCAAGATAGTTGCGAAACTCGTGGAGAACGTTGTCGTCCACTTCAAAGCTGTGCGTGATGGTGGGCTTAGTACCGAGGTAATAGCGCGTGAAGCCGGCGACGCCCTGTTCGGCGAAATAGAGCACATCGGCGCGGAACAGTGTTTCCTGGAACTTATTGTACTTGGGCGAGGGGACGATGATGTCCGGCGTGATGCCGCCACCACCGGTCACCTGACGGCCGCTGTCGGTCTGGCGGATTTCCGTCGGGTGCTCGGGGACCTTGCGCTCGTAGTGATATTCGTAAAGGGAGATGGACTTGTAGTCGCGCTGGATCAGGCGGCCGCTGGGTGTGTAGTACCGCGCGGTGGTGAGCGCCAGGCCAGTGTTCTCGGAGAGCGGCTGCACGGTCTGCACGAGGCCCTTGCCGAAGGTGGTTTCGCCAACGACGAGGCCGCGATCGTGGTCTTGAATGGCACCAGAGACGATTTCGGCGGCCGAAGCAGAGTTGTTGTTCACCAGGACGACGATAGGAACGTTCATGCCCTGATTGCCGCGCACGGCGTAGAAGCGGCGCTCTGGAGCGCTGCGGCCATGATAGGAAACGATGAGCTGGCCCTTTTCGAGGAACATGTCGCCGACGGCAACGGCTTCATTCAGCAGGCCGCCGGGATTGCCGCGCAGGTCGAGGACGAGGCCATCGAGAGAACTTGCGCCAAGCTGCTTCAGAGCGTCGGCAATTTCGCGGTCCGTCGTTTCGTTGAACTGGTTCAGGCGCATGTAGCCGATGCCGGGCTTCAGCGTGGTGACGATGTCCACGGAGTGACGGGGAATTTCGTCGCGCGTCACGGTGAAGACGAGTGGGTCGGCGAAGCCTTCGCGCGTGACAGTGATTTTGACGACCGTGCCCTTGGGGCCTTTGAGAAGGTCGGCAACTTCGCTGGTGGTCAGGCCGTCGGTGGACTTGTCGTCAACCTTGGCGATGATGTCGCCCGGGCGGAGGCCGGCGTTATATGCGGGCGCACCGACGTAGGGAGACATGACGACCGTGTGGTTCTCGCGAGGAGCGACCACCATGCCAACGCCGTAATACTTGCCGCGCTGATCTTCGCGCAGCAGGGCGAATTGCCGGGCGTCAAAGAAATTGGAGTGGGGATCAAGCATCCGCAACATGCCGGGGATGGCACCCTGGTAGACGGCTTTGTCGGCGTCCACAGGCTCGGCGTAATTGGCCTGGACGACAGACAGGACGCTCGTGAAGTCGCGCACGGCGGTCTGATAATCGTCCGACGTTGCGGTGGTGGCGCGGACCGACGGTCCGTAAATGCCACCGAGGACTCCCGAGATGAGCAGGACAACAACTACCAGGATCAGGCCACGACGTTCTGGATTCATGGACACCTCGCCCTTAGAGTAAAGCCCAGTATAACATGCAAAGTCGAACTCTCGTTTGACACGATTCGCTGCCCTTTCTATGATGCAAGCAGGGCGTTTTACGGCGCTTTTTATCTATGCTCAGCGTTCCGCACATGATCGTGGTCTTTCTGGTGGTGTTGGTGGTCTTTGGACCACAGAAACTGCCGGAATTGGCGCGCAGCCTGGGAAAATTGATGGCGGAATTCCGCAAGGCTTCGACGGACTTCAAGAGCGCGTTTGAAGAAGAAATGCGGGATTTGGAGCGCCAGGCGCGAATTGCGGAGGTTCGAAAGAAGACTGCCGAGGCAGAGGCCGCGGAAGCGAAGGCAAAAGGCCTGGAATCGCCGACGGCGGCGAGCGCGACCTCTGGCACGGAATCCCTCCCGGAAGCGGCGGCGGATTACCCGGCTGGGGACGGACCCGTGATGAAGCCGGAGGCCGAAGCTATACCCCGATTAGACGCGTCGAACGACGAAAGCGTAGCCCCACCCACAGAATCGAAGAGCGAAAGTAGCCCGAGCGGACCTCCCCCCTCACATGACCAACAGCAGCCAGCCTGACAATTCCATCGCGGCACGACTGGAAGAGAGCGGCGGCCAGATGACGTTTTTTGAGCATCTGTCCGAACTGCGGAAGCGGATTATCAATTCGCTGTATGCAATTGGGATTGGGGCATTCGTCGGGGTGTATATCGCGCCGAAAGTGATTCACTTCATCAACGAGCCGATGCAGAAAGCGCTGGTTGCGGCGGGGTACTCGGACAAGCTTTATTACAACCATCCCGCGGGAGCGGTAAACCTCGTGATCACGCTGGGTGTATACATCGGGCTGGTCATTGCGTCACCTGTGGTTCTCTACCAGATATGGCTATTTGTGGCGCCGGCTTTATACAAACATGAGCGAAGCGCGGTGACAGGATTTTTGTTTTCGACGGTTCTTCTGTTTTTGACGGGGATTGCGTTCGGATATTTTGTGACGCTGCCGTACATATTAAAGTTCTTGGTGAGTTTTCAGAATTTTGGCGGGACGGTAGCGCCGCTGCTGAGCATTAATGAGTATTTCGATCTGATCTTGATGATTTTGCTTGGGCTGGGCCTGGTGTTTGAGTTGCCGATTCTGATTTTCTTTTTGACGTTGTTTGGGATTGTGACGCCGACGTTTTTGTGGAAGAACTTCCGGTACGCGATTTTGATTATTGCGGTGGTGGCGGCGGTTATTACGCCTACGCCTGATGCGACGACGATGCTGATATTTATGGCGCCGATGGTGGGGTTGTATTTTGTGGGGATTGCGGTTTCGGCGGCGGTGGTACGCAAAAAGAGGAAGCGCCTGAAGGCGGAAAGCGCAGGGAACGCCGGATGAAGCTTTGGCGAAACGGGTCGCGCATTGTGCTGCTCTGCGTGGTGTTCTCCTCATGTTTGGCGCTTGGATGCAAATCGGGGCCCAGCGCTTCGACAAATAAAGGCGCTGCGAATGCCGGGCAGCCTCCGTTCATGAGCGCGGTGGCTGGTGCGCCGCCGAAACCAGCGGACGAGGCGCCGCTTGCGGATAAGACCGGGGGTTTCGATGGAAAGCGCGCTTACGATCAGGTGGCGAAACAGTTGAGCTACGGGCCGCGTCCGGCTGGTTCGCCCGTGCTGGCCAAGCTGCAGGATTATCTGGAATCGGAATTGAAGTCGTACGGATGCGCCGTGGAAACGGATTCGTTTTCGGCAGACACTCCGGCCGGGCGTTTGCCGATGAAAAATATTTTGGTGAAAATTCCGGGGCAGAAGACGGGAATTATTTTGCTGGGGACGCACTACGATACGAAGCGGCTGGAGAATTTTGTCGGCGCGGATGATGCGGGTTCGTCCACGGGCGTGATGCTGGAGATTGCGCGATTGCTTTGCGCACCGAAGCAGCCGGGGAAGTATGCCGTATGGATTGCCTTTTTCGATGGGGAAGAGGCGGTCAACTGGGAGTGGGCGGACCCGGACAACCGCTATGGGAGCCGGGAGATGGCGGCGAAATTTGCGGTGAATGGCGACCTTCCAAAAATTAAGGCGTTCATCCTGGCGGACATTGTTGGTGGGCGCAACCCGCACTTTAAGCGGGACGGTGAGTCGACAAAGTGGCTAAAGGATATGGTGTGGAGTGAAGCCGAGCGGCTCGGGTACGGAAATGTGTTTGTGAAAGAGCAGACGAATTTTGGGGGCGACGATCACTATTCATTCACGGCCCGGCATGTGCCTTCGGTGGATATTATGGATCTGGACACGCAGAACGATGTTCCCTACTGGCATACCACCCAAGATACAATCGACAAGATCAGCCCGAAGACGCTGGCGATTGTCGGGCACACCATCCTCGAATCCGTCCAGGAATTGCAGAAAAAGTAGGGCCCGAGTTCCAGATTAGGCTGGTCCAACACTTCTGAGCAGTGTTTCGACCGACGAGCGAAGCATGCCTGACAACGGAGCGTCGGCGAGAATGCCTGGAGGTGTCAGCGGGCCGGACGTCGGTAGGGTTAGGCACGCTTCCTGAATGATCCGAGCGCCCATTGTATTCAAAATTTCAGTAAGAGCGGCTTGTGCAAAGATAGAACGTGGCGACGGGTTGATGAGGGCAATCGGTTTTTCGTAGAGTTCACCGCTCCGCACAATCCAATCGAGGGCATTTTTCAGTGAGCCTGGCAGCCCATGGGCGTACTCCGGGGTTGAGATCAGGACCGCCTGCGAGCGTTTTAGTTCACTCCGAAAAAACTCCACGGGAAGCGGGCCGGGTTCGACGTCCAGGTCGGCGTTGAACGCCGGTATTTCGGCTAACCCGCGGAATGAGACAATTTCGACGCCGGACGGGGCCACAGAGGCGATTGCTTGCAGGACTCCGGTGTTTGATGATCCGGCGCGAAGGCTGCCCGAGATGGTGAGGAACCTCATCGCTCCTCGATCCGGACACGAAAAGGCATCGCTAAGGAAAACCCGTCGAGAATCAGGCGAATCCCCACCTCGCACTGCCCGGCTTTCCTCGCATGCGAAGCTCGCGGCGCTGAGTTCGAGTAGAGGAACTTCTTGCTTGCGCTACTGCTCATATTTAAATGCTTTGACGGGATAAGGAGGAGCCGGCGGGACCGGGCGCGGGTCCTTCTGAATTTCCTCCTGCAAATATTTGATGGCGGCGTCGAGTTGCGCGTCGCTGCCCGCGAATGTGGCGTGCGGCAGATTGTCGACGATGACGTCGGGATCGACGCCGTGGCCTTCGATTAGCCATTTGCCTTCGGGACCGTAGACGCCGATTTCCGCCGCCGAGGCGATCCCCTGGTCGGCGAGAAAGTTGCTGAAGGAGAGCCAGACTTCGCCGCCCCACGTGCGCATGCCGATGATTTTGCCGAGATTCAGGCGACGAATTCCTTCGCTAAAGGCTTCGCCGTCGGAGGCCGTGTATTGATCGCACAGTACGACGATGTGGCCGCGGAACGCGTACTGCATGTTCCAGGTGGGATTGCCAATGCGCGGTTGCCAGTAAAACCAGGCCCTGCGGAGAAGTTTGGCGAGAATCCAAGAATCGATGTTGCCGCCGTTGTTGTGGCGGACGTCGATGATGAGCCCCTGGCGGTCAAACACCGGGTAAAAATCACGGGCCCATTCCGCGATGTCTTCGGGGCCCATCGCACGAAGATGGACGTAGCCGATGTGGTTTTGGGAGTCGGATTCGACTTTGCGCCGGCGGGAGTATTCCCATTCGGCGTAGCGCAGATTGCGTTCGTCGCGCTCGGAGATGGGAGTCACCAGGACTTCGCGCACCTGGCCCGTCGTTGATTTCACCTGCAAGAGCACTTTGCGGCCGGCTTTGCCGCGCAACAGCACGCGTTCATCCGCGACGCTGAGCATGTCGGCCCCGTCGATGCTCTGGATGACTTCGCCTTCGTGGACTAGCGAGTCAGGCCGCGCGAAGGGCGGGGCCTGGTCCGGAAGATCTGGATCGTGCAAGTAGATGTGCTCGACGATATCGCCGCCAGCCTTTTCATCACGGCGCAACACAGCGCCGAGCGCTGCGATATCCACATGGTCACCCGGCTCACGGGCATCTCCGCCCACGACGAAGATGTGCAGGGCGGAGAGCTCGCTGACCATCTGGGCAAGCAGATCGTTCAGCTCCTCCCGGTCGGCCACGCGATCCACCAGCTGCATGTACCGGTCACGAACTTCGGCCCAGTTCACTCCGTGCATGTTGCGATCGTAAAAGTAGTCGCGTTCGAGGCGCCAGGCATCGAGAAACATGCCGCGGAATTCGGCGCGAGGGTTGGTGAGAATTGTCCAGCGGGCCATGTCGATCTTGGCCTTGCCGTAAACTTTGGAATCGGCAAGCGTGGAGGATTTTGCGTCGGAATCGAAAATCAGGAAATCATGCTCCTTCCAGAGCAGGATTTTCTTGCGGTCGCCGGAGACTTCGTAGGCTTTGACGTCGGCGAGGATGGTCTCTGGCGCGTCGCCCTTGTTGGCGATCTCCACACACTGCAACGTACGTTTCGGCGGAACATCTTCGTTGCGATCCAACCAGCAAAGACGCTTGTCCGCGGCAAGCAGGTCGGCGTAGTTTCCCGCCGGCACGGGGACTTCGTTCAATCGCGCGGCGATGTCCGTGAAATCAATATTCACGACCGGCGGGCCCTTTTTTTCTTCGGCGGGCTTTTTGTCGTCGCCCGTTTTTTTGTCATCGCTCGGTTTCTTGTCTTTGGCGTCTTTCTTATCGTCGTCCTTGGCCGTTTTTTTCTCCTCAGTCTTTTCCGGTTTGTCGGGATGCAGTTCGTCCACGGGAGCGAAGGGAGAGCGCAGCCCGGGCGTGAGCGCAAGTTCGTAGACTTTCATGGAGCGATCGAAGAAGGGATCGGGCTGGCGAGATCCCCAGGGCGCGCGAACCGTGGTCTTCAGCATGCGGTCGGAGAGGAAGTAGAGCCACTTGCCATCGGAGCTCCAGGCGGGGTTGCCGCTATTGTAGCGGTCGGAGGTGAGCACCTGAATCGCGCCGGTGTTTACGTTGAGCACCTTGATCTGGGAAAAAGTGTTGTTGGAGGTTTCGACGTAAGCGAGCCATTGGCTGTCTGGCGACCAGGCGAGGTCGGAGAAATCGTCGTTCAGGGATTGAGCAATCAGCTTGTCGGCTTTCGTTTTGAGATCGAGAACCCAGAGTTGTTGATCCTTGTTGCGATGCGCAAACCAGCGTTGATCGGGCGAAGGAACGCCGTCCCAGCGGAGGACTTTCGCGTCTTTGGTGAGCTGTTCCGGCTTGCCGATCCCGTTGGCGGGATATTGCCAGAATTCGGTTTCCCCAGTTGTTGTGGAAAGCGCGATGATGGATTTTCCGTCGGGGGTGTAACGGGCTTCGCGGAAGCGGATTGAGGAATCGCCCGCGACTTTCACGATGCGTCCGCTGGTGGCGGCCGGCAAAGTAAAAACTTCACCGCGCGCGGTGAAGACGGCGGCGCTGCCATCCGGCGCGATGTGGGCCATCGTGAGGTAGTCGAGAGGCTTCTTGACCCAGTGGTCGCGAAGTTGGTCAAAATCGGAAACCAGGGTAATGGGGATGATTGTGTCCTGATTGGTGCTGAGGTCGAGCAGCCAAAGGTCGGCGCCACACTGGTAGACGATGCGTCCTTCGGAGAGGGAAGCGGATTGCACGTCGAAGCCGCGATGATGCGTGTGCTGCTTCACGTCATGGCCTTCTGGGTCCATGGAAAACACGTTCATTGTGCCGTCGCGATCCGTCAGGAAATAGACGCGCCCGTTCCAGAACATCGGATTGTGAGATGTGCCGGCGTAGTCCGAAGTCAGAGGCACGGCTTCGGAGCCGGAATTGTAGCGCCAGATATTTTCAGCGGTGCCGCCCTGGTAGCGCTTGGTGGAGCTTCCTTGCCACGGCAAGCGGGTGAAGAAAAGAGATTTTCCATCCGGCGAAAATGCTCCTTCAGAAGATTGCGAAAGTGGATAGACTTCGCGCCGACCGTCGGCATCCACGGCAACTAATTTTGGGTCGGGAAGCGTTGAATAGCGGCGCGTGCGGAACAGAACGCGCCCGTCGGGTGTCCAACCGGCGACGACGGCGCCGGCGTCCCAGGTGCGGCGCTGAGGCAGGCCGCCGTCGACTGGCATGGTGTAGACGTCGACGGGGCCTTCATAGTCCGCGCTGAAGGCGACCGTTTTTCCATCGGGAGAGATGGCCGCGTCGATTTCTTGCCCTGGGCTTGAAGTGAGGCGGCGTGCCGGGCCGCCTTTGGTGCTGACGGACCACAGATCACCTTCCGCGGTGAAGATTACCGTGTCGCCATGGATGGCCGGAAATCGGTAATAGCCAGGGCGGGTGGAAGACACGTTATCGGCGCTCAGAGGCATGCCGAGAAGCAGCGCGGCTGTAGAGGCGAGAATCAAGGCACGGCACAGTTTTGCATGCAAGAGATTCATGTCGGAGGCGACTCCTGTCGTGCGCAGCGCCGTACTGTGAATGGAAGAATCGGCGGCTGGCCAGGCGAGAATGGAATGTTTCGATACCGCCGGAAGCGCGGACGAGATTCCGGCGGAAAAGAGTATACAACGCGCGCGAGGACATGCGACGAGTTTGGTGAACTCGGCGCTTGTGCTACATTGAAATTACTCGCAGAGAGACATGAAATCCGCACAGACAAAGGCCATCGAAGTTCGTGCCGCCACTGGAAAGTATTCCGTGGTCTGCAGGCGTGGGGCGATGGCGCGGGTGCACCGGGAGATTGCGCGGCTGGGGAAGTTTTCCAGCCTGCACATTCTGTCATCGCCGTTGGTGTGGCATGCGCTGGAGAAGAAGATTCGGCATGGGATTCCCGCGCGGCTCGCGCCGCATGTGCACTTGTTTGATGACGCGGAATCGGAGAAAAACCTGCAGTCCGTCGAAGGCCTGGCCCAGTCCTTGGTGAGCGCGGGAGCTGACCGGCACGCACTTGTTGTGGCTATTGGCGGCGGCGTGGTGGGAGACGTCGGCGGATTTGTGGCTGCGTCGTACCTGCGTGGAGTTTCGCTGGTGCATGTGCCGACGACACTGGTCGCGCAAGTGGACAGCGCACTTGGGGGAAAGACAGGAGTGAATCTTCCGGAAGGGAAGAACCTGATAGGTGCATTCTATGCGCCGCGATTGGTGCTGGCGGACCCCGAGCTTTTAGCCACCTTGCCGGAGCGCGAATTTCGCGGTGGGCTGGCGGAAGTGATCAAATATGGCGTAATCGCGGACGCGACACTCTTCGCGTTTCTGGAAAAACAGTTCGACGCCATTTTGCGCCGCGATGCGCGCGCGTTGGAGCACGTGATCTGGCGATCGATTGCGATCAAGGCGCGGGTGGTGAGCAAAGACGAAAAGGAGTCTGGCCTGCGCGAGATTTTGAATTTCGGGCACACGTTTGGGCATGCACTGGAGTCGGTGACGCGCTACCGGCGCTTCCAACATGGAGAGGCTGTGGCGTGGGGCATGATGTGCGCGGCGCTGCTGGGGCACGAAGTTGCGGGAACGCCTGCGGACGTGGTGTCGCGAATCGTTGCATTGGTGCGGCTGATGGGTCCGCTGCCGCCGTGGCCGGACGCCAAGCCGAAAGAGATTATCGACGCGATGCGTTCCGATAAGAAGGCGCGTGGAGGGAAGTTGCGGTTTGTGCTGGCGAAGAAACTTGGCCAGGCGCGCACATTTGACGACGTGCCGGAGAAGACTGTCGAGTGCATCCTTCGGTGCGCGCCGCAGGTTTTCGTGAAGCCGGTGGAATCGCTGGGAAAGTGCAATGGCTGAGGCCGGAACACTGCCGAAGGGCACGCAACCTGAAGGCGCCACCAGCGAGCAGGACGCTTCGCGAAAAGTCCGCGAGATGTTCACGCGCATCGCGCCGCGTTACGATCTGCTGAATCACCTGCTCTCCGGACAGATGGACAAGCGTTGGCGGGCGCGCACGGCGAGGGAACTCCGTCCGATTCTTGGGCAGGCCGATGCGCAGGTGCTGGATCTTTGCTGCGGCACCGGTGATTTGGCTTTTTCGCTCGCGCGCAGCGGCAAAGCAAAGATTATCGGCGTGGATTTTTCGCACACCATGCTGGTGCGTGCGAGAGCGAAAGCCGTTGCGGAATCGAATGGCTCGGCTCCCGTGCCGTTCTTAGAAGCCGATGCGCTGCGCTTGCCGTTTGCGGATGCTTCGTTCGATCTGGTGACTGCCGCGTTCGGTTTCCGGAATCTTGCAAACTATGAGGCGGGCTTACGCGAGATCCTGCGGATCCTAAGGCCCGGGGGGACTCTGGCGATTCTCGAGTTCACCGAGCCTGCCCCTGGATTCATAGGGGATGCTTACCGGTTTTATTGTCAGAAGGTTTTGCCGAAGATCGGGGGCCTGATCTCCGGAGATTCCGCCGCTTACGCCTACTTGCCGAAGTCCGTGGCCCGCTTTTTCCATCCCAACGAATTGGCCGGGCTGATGCAACAGGTCGGTTATACCAAGGTGCGTTTTATTCTGATGATGCTTAATTCGGTTGCGTTGCACATGGCCGTTAAATCAAGCTGATCTGTAATTTCTCTTCCCGGACAATGCAGCCGCCAAAATTGTGCCTGAAAAGGCAACGTCGTAGGCTATCCTGCACCGATGAATAATGGAATCCAAGTGTTCGCTGCCAACATCTATAAGGTAGGAGTTATCCGCTACGTGGATGTACCGCCCGAGGTTTCGAAGAAGCTAGGCAGTGCGGCCCATGTGCCGGTGATAGGGACCGTGGAGGGTGTTCCAGTGCGGACCACTCTTGTATCCCGGGGAAAAGGTTCCTATCGCATGGCTATCCACGGCGATATTCGAAAGAAGCTGCGGGTGGATTCCGGGGCGGTCGTTGAGGTAGGGATCGAACTGGACGATGAATCGCGTGAACCGGAATTGCCGCCGGCTTTGGTGCTGGCCTTGCGGAATGCTCCAAAGGTGCAGCGGAGGTTTCGAGCAATCACGACAGCGCTGCGCCGGCAGATTGTGCGGTATCTGACGGCCGTGAGGTCGCAAGAGACGCTGGAACGCCGCGTGAGCAGGTTTGTGGTGCGATGGGAGCGGGAAAATCCCATGAAGAAGGGGAAGGCGCGGAAATCAAAGAAAGGCGCGAAATAGCCATTTTGGAGCGTATCTGGATTTGTGTGCATAGGACTATTGACTGATACGACTAGCCTATTGTGGCAACACGGAAGGAGCCAGTAGTCTCAGCGGGACGGACGATGGTCGGAAGGAGAGCCACGCCATGAATCGAACGCAGACGGAATCACAAGCCATGGGCACGAGCGTGGCCGAACTGGCGCTGCGCGAACTGCAGGACCGTATTGAAGCCAGCGTTCTGGAATCGAGCTACGCGGAATTGGTGTGTGATTTGTGCGTTGGCCAGGTGTCGCTGGAGAAGGCGTTTGGGGAGATTCACCAGAAGGCGATGGAGCAGATGGTTGGGCTGTTGGACACGCGGATTCTCGAAGATGAAATTGCGCTGAAGGCGTGTCTGGAAAAGATTGCGCAAGAGTCGGAACGCGTGGCCTGGAATGCGCTGGAGCAAGGCACGGAGGCGATTCGCGAAGGGCTTGCTATCCTCGAGGGCGGAGAGTCCCTCGGCGACGGCGGCTACGTCAATTAGGCAGTTTCCGTTTTTTTCCCCTTAAACAATAAGAAGGTCTAAGCGCGCTTGAGGACGATGGCGGTGAGGTCGTCCATTTGCTTCGTGCCGCCCGCAAAACGCAAAACCTCCTGATGCAGGCTGGCAATAATTTCCGCCGCCGATTTCTCACGCGTCGCTCGTATCGTTTGCGCGAGCCTTTCGTGTCCGAATTGCTCCTCACGGGCATTTTCCCATTCGAAGAAACCGTCAGTAGCCAGAAGCAGCAGGTCGCCCGAGTCCAGTTCTAGGCTGTGCGGCGGGTCGGATAGGAAAGCCTCGGAGATGCCGAGCGGCAGGCCGTGCGCTTCCATCAAGTCGAAGCGGTCGTTCTTCAGCGTGTAGAGGAACAGCGGGGCATGGCCGGCCGAGAGCAATTCCACCGTCGGACTGTCAGGGCCGAAAATGGCCGCGACGAAGGTGATGAAGCGGCCTTCGCGCACGTCCGCTGCAACGGCAGAATTGATCTCTTCCATCGCCTTGAGAAACGAATCCTGATTGCGAAAATTTGTTCGGGCATAGGCCCGGCAGACCGACGCGAGCAGGGCCGGGCCGATACCGTGGCCGGTGACGTCCGCCAGTGCGGTGACGAACTTGCCGTTGGGCAACGGCTGCCAGTCATAATAATCGCCGCCGGTTTGATCGGCGGGCTGATTCCAGGCGGCGATGTCCCATCCGGAGACCTGCGGCATGGAGTGCGGCAGGAGCGATTGCTGAATGGAACGCGCCACTTCCAGATCGTGCTGCAAGTACTCCATCTGGCGGCGGGTTTCCGCTTCGCGCAGTGCGGCTTCGACCTGGGCGCGAAATTCGCGTGCCACAACGGCGGCAGTGATTCCCACCACAATCAGACTAATAGCATAGGTGACTACATTTTTCTGCGGCGAATAGATGGAAGCTTCCACGTTCGGCTGCAGCGGCCGCCAGCCGAGATGATAAGCCGCGGCGAGATAACTGCCCGAGGCGAGGAACCCACAAAGCACGCTGAGCGTTGGGTCCAGGCGCAGGATGGTGAGCATCAGCAGCAGGAAGTAGATGAGAAAGGACGGATTCGCGAGCGGGCGATAGCCGGGGAGTATGACCCCGCTTGCCGCGCTGGCGATGCTGATGGCGGGAAGAGTGAGTTCCAGAAAAATGTTCAGAAACCAGAACACCTTGGCCATCGGCTTTGCATCATGGATGGCTTTTCCAATGGCGCGGAGGGTAATAAATTCAACGGCGCCAAGCGCGCCGATCAGCGTCAGAAACATGTAGAGCGTGGAGATATTATCCTGGGTGGGTGCGAGGAGCGTGCGGGTACCGCGGAGGACGAGAATGAAGGCCAGTAAGGCGAGCAGAAGGTAAATGCGCAGGCGTTCGCTTTGCCGAAGCGCTTGTTGAAACGCGGGCGATTGGCTTTGCAGCTCGCTCATGGGTCCTCACGGAGCCTGTCCGGGTGCGACACTTGTGGGAGGCATTCTCGCGGAGAACCCGCTTAAACACAAGATTCAAGGGAATTGTAACGTAGGGGCTTTTTTAACGAACCCAGCCGGGATCGCCGCCCGCCTTGCGCACCGCATCTTCCAGGTCGGCCACCTGCTGCTTGAGCGATTCGACCTCGGCCTTCTTCGCATCCACCTTGGAGGTCTTGTCGTTGATGTCGGAACGGTTGTATTGCTGCATCAGGGCTTTCTGGGGATCAGGGTAATACTGCAATTGGTCCTTACTTAGTTCGCGCTGTAAGACATCCAACTCCTGTTCGGCCGTGGCCAGTTTGGCGCGCAGCTTCTGGGCATGTTTGCGCCAATAGGCCTCGCTTTTCGGATCGTCCGCGGGGTCGGCGGACTTTTGCGCCGACTTGTCGTCTGCTTGCGCCTGCGCGGCATCTTTGTTTGTTCCAGTGGCGGCCGGGGGTGCAGGAGGCGGCGCGGCAGACGGAATGTCGTCGTTGGTGAAAACTTTCTTCGGTTTGGGAGCGGTTTTTTGTTCAGCGCGAGCCTTGCGCGCGGCATCGGCGACGGGGTCGCCGGTGGAGGGCTGCGTGGGTTCCTGTTGCGCGGGGGCAGTGAACGCCGCCACACCGAGAAGGGCAGAAAGGGCGGAGATGCGAAGCAGTGCCGATGAATGCATGGTTACCTTCCTCCACTGGAGCGGCCAGGGAGCTCCCAAGAGTCTGAAACCGTACCTCAACCTATTGTAACGCTTTGTTGGGCGATGGGGACCCGCCCGTATGCCAAAGAATAACGAGGTTGGACTTGCGAGTTATTGGTTTACCAGCGAGAGCAGCCAGGGCAGGGCGTAGACGACTGCCAGGGCGCCAATTCCCAAAAACGTGCCGAGGGGGAGCTGGTATTGCGCCGCAATCGTCCAACGAAGAGTCGAGACGCTACCCAAGCCGTGTTTTGCGGCGCGTTCGGCTACGGCGCGCTTCCATCCAAACAGATATAGAAGTCCGATCCACAAAAGACCGATGACGCTGCCGAGAAGGGTACCCAGAAGTATGGTGAGGAACGCTCCGCGGGGACCGAGGAACGCGCCGACCATGGCCATCATTTTGACGTCGCCCATGCCCATGCCTTCACGTTTGCGGACAAGTTTATATAGGGCCGCAGCACCCCAGAGGAGCATGCTTCCGACTAGGGCGCCGAGCACGGCGTTGAGAACGTTAATGAACGTTTCCGTTTGAAACGGGAATTTCCGAAAGCCCATCAGGAAGAAAAGCATTCCCGCGATGGAATCGGGGATCGGAACGCGAAACGCAAACACGATTCCCATCGCCAAGCCGGGGAAATTGACGAGGTCGGGAAGAAGGCGGACGCGAAAGTCGGTGACCACAAGGACGATGATCAAGCAGGAAAAGATGAGCCATTTGAGGGTCAGAAGGCTGATACCGTACTCGTAGTAGGCGAGAACGAAAATGAGTCCTGTGGCGCACTCAACCAGGGGGTACATCGGCGAGATGGGCAGCCCGCAGTTGCGGCATTTGCCGCGCAGAATCAGCCAGCCGAAGACGGGGACGTTGTCGTAGGGCTTGATCGGCTTGAGGCAGCGCGGGCAGCGGGAGCCTGGCGAAACGATAGAGAGGCCCTCCGGAATGCGCGAAATGCAAACATTCAGGAAGCTGCCGATAACAATACCAAAAAGAAAAAAGAAGAACGGAATCACAGTTTCGACTGTGCCACAGGCGGAGAAGAGGCTCAACGCGGGGCGGGGCCGGGCGTGTCGCATGGCTAACGGTTGGAGCGGCATTTCGTTCGATGTTTGACCGGGTAGTCGTCTCTGATAGCGGCGCCGTTTGGGGAGCGGCAGCGCGTCCGCTAAACTGGAAGTCTATGGCGATGAGCAGGTATGAGCATTGGATCCGACGCTATGAACACCGGCGTTGGACGACCGACGACAACCGGATGGTTCGGCCGTTTGCGTGGGGATTGGAGCACATCGGGGGAGATTCCCAGTGCGCGGACCCGCGAGCATTTGTGCGGGAGTATGCGCGCGAGGCGATTGAGAAGAGTGAAGCTTGGTATGCACCGGAAGAGGTTCGGGATTACCGGTTGGATCAGGAAAACGTACTGACGTTCACGAGCCCGGTGGAATCGCCATGGCCGGAAAATGACGTGGTGCATGGTCAATTTTTCCCCGCGCGGAAGCATGGGCCTGCCGTGCTGGTTCTGCCGAACTGGAATGCCAAGTGGCACGGGCAGGTGGCACTTTGCCACTGGCTGCAACGCATGGGCATTTCGGCGATGAAGATGAGCCTGCCGTACCACGACCGGCGGATGGCCAAGGGCCACGAGCGCGCGGACCAATTGGTTGGGCCGAACATTGGGCTGACGCTGGCCGCCAATCGCCAGGCGGTGAAAGATGCGCGCGCGAGTCTCAGTTGGCTGGAGCAGCAGGGCTACACGCGGCTGGGAATTTTGGGGACGAGCATCGGATCGTCGGTGGGCTATATCACGCTGGTGCACGACAAACGCGTGCGCGCAGGAGGATTCTTTCATGTGTCCACCTATTTTGCCGATGTGGTTAGCAAGGGCATGACCACGAATCATGTCTGGGAAGCGTTGCGGCACGAAGTGACTGTAGATGAGTTGCGGGAGTTTTGGGCGCCTGTCAGCCCGATGCCCTATGTGGAACGGGGCATGGGAGCGAATCGGAATACGTTCATGGTCTACGGCAAATACGACCCGACATTTCTGCCGGAGTTAACGCACGAGATGCTCGGTGCGCTGCGCAAGAGCGGTGCCGAGCCGCGCACGCTGGAACTTCCCGTGGGGCACTATTCGCTAGAGTTGGCGCCGTTCAGCTATATTGCGGGCTGGCGGATGTTTACGTATTTCCTGGAAGCGCTTGGGTAACAGAATTTGCCCGTTGCGTTCCGAGAGCAGTCCGCAGCACAGATTGACGGAGAAAGAGATGCTGGCCCTCGGCAAGCGTGTTAGGAATTCGATAAAAGGGCCAATCATCGACCATGCGGAACTTTTGTACGACGAGAGTGGCTCGCCAAAATAATGTCGATGGGATTGTCAGTGGAGGATTTTGGCGATGGCGCCTTGGGCGACTAGGGCGGCGACGGCGTTGATGTCGGGGGCTAGAGGGCGGTCGGCGGCGACTTTTGGAGAGGCGGCCCGGACGGCATCGTAGGCTTTCTTGGCGAGCATGCCGGTTTGCAGCGGGGCTAGGAGGTCGATGCCCTGGCAGGCACACAGAAGTTCGATGGCTAGAATGTGGCGGAGATTGTGGAGCATGCGTTCTAGGCGGCGGGCGCCGCTCATGCCCATGCTGACGTAGTCTTCCTGATTGCCGGAAGTGGAAATCGAATCGACGGAATGCGGTGTGGCGAGGGCTCGATTTTCGCTGGTTAGCGCGGCGGCAGTGACCTGCGCGATCATAAAGCCGGAATTCAGGCCGGGGTCGGGCGTAAGAAACGCGGGAAGCATACTGGTGAGCGGATTGGTCATCTGCTCGACGCGGCGCTCGGCGATGCCGCTGAGAGTGGCAATGGCGATTGCAACCTGATCCGCGGCCATGGCGAGCGGCTGACCGTGAAAGTTTCCGCCGCTGACGATGTCTCCCTCACCGTTTGCCTTCACAAATACGAGTGGATTGTCGGTGGCGCTGTTTAATTCCACGAGAGCCATTTCGCGCGCTTGAACGAGTGAATCGCGGACCGCGCCGTGGACTTGCGGCGTGCAGCGGAGGCTGTAGGCGTCCTGCACGCGAGTGTCTTTGTCGGGCGCACGGTGCGATTCGCGGATCTGACTGCCTTCGTTGAGGTGCGCCAGGTTGCGCGCGGTTTTTCCGGCACCGGCGTAGGCGCGCGCGTGCATGATGCGCGCATCGAAAGCGCCCGGACTGCCGCGCAACGCATCAAGAGAAAGAGAAGCAGCAACGTCAGCGGTGTCGGCGAGAGTGTCGGCTTTGAGGAGTGCAAGACTCAGCAGGGCGAGCATGCCTTGCGTTCCGTTCAGCAACGATAAACCTTCTTTTGCTTCGAGGGCCACGGGAACGATTCCAGTGCGCTCAATCGCTTCGCCACCCGAGAGCTTTTCCTGCTTCAGGTAGGCCTCGCCTTCGCCGATGACCACTTGTGCGAGGTGCGCCAAAGGCGCCAGGTCGCCCGAGGCCCCCACCGATCCCTGGGAAGGAATCACTGGATGCACGCCGGCGTTCAGCATCGCGCAAAGCGTTTCCACCACCACCGGGCGCACGCCGCTTAATCCTTTGGCAAGCGCATTTGCGCGGAGAAGCATCATCGCGCGCGTCTCTGCCACGGAAAGGGGCGTGCCGATTCCGCAAGCGTGAGAACGCACGAGATTGATCTGCAATTGGCGAACTTGTTCGGCAGAGATTCTGACCGACGCGAGTTTGCCGAAGCCGGTGTTGATGCCGTACGCGGTTTCGTTTGCGGCGACGAGGTGATCGACGACGGCGCGGGAAGTATTCATGCGGGTCACTGCGGCTGGCGAGAGCGAGACCACCTCATTGCGCAACGCCACCGCGTAAAGCTGGTCGAACGTCAGGTCATTGCCGGTGAGGACGATGCTCATGCGTGGCTCCGGGAGGCGTTCGGCACGGCAAGTTTGAGGAACGCTTGCTTGTACTTTTCGGGGAAGTGCTTCACGTGCCCGGCGCGGTTGCAGGCGACGTGTAGGGTGTGGCCTGTGGCCAAGAGTTTGTCATCGCTCTGGCGCAGGAGTTCGTAGCCGAATTTCAGGGTGCGATTCTTCGCTTCGAGGATGCTGGTGCGCACGGTGAGCAGCTCGTCGTAACGGGCGGGATGATGATAGCGGCAGTGGGCATCGGCTACGACGATGAAGGTATCGTCCTCGGTTTCCATGAGCTTGTAATCGAAGCCGAGAGAGCGCATCAGTTCGACGCGGCCGACCTCGAACCAGATCAGATAATTTGAGTGATACACCACGCCCATCTGGTCGGTTTCCGCGTAGCGCACACGTACGGTGACATCGTGATGAGTCATCATGAGGGCAGGGAATAGTATGCCGGAAGTCGAGGCAGGGGAGAAATGTGGCCGGGGAACTGTTGGCTCCCGCCTATTGCTTCTCGGTACCGTCTTGCCAGACTGGTTTGCGTTTTTCGAGGAAGCTGGCGATACCTTCTTTGAAGTCGGGCGTGCAGCGCATGCGGGCATTTTCTAGGACGGCGCGTTCGAGATCCGCATCAAGGCTGGCTGCTGCTGCCGATACCAGCAAGCGCTTGGCACGGGTGACGCTGCTGGGACTTGCGGCGATGAGCACCTCCGCGAGTTCGTTCACGCGCGACATCAATTTATCGGCGGGAACGATTTCGTTGATGAGACCGAGTTCCTTGGCTTCAGGCCCATCCACCAGCCTGCCCGTGAGCAACAGATCGCGGGCACGCTTTTCACCGATCTGGCGGGTCAGAAAGACGGAGACGATGGCGGGCAAGAAGCCGATCTTCACTTCGGTGTAGCCGAACTTGGCTTCGGGCACGGCGATGGTGAAATCGCAAAGTGTGGCTATGCCGCAGCCTCCGGCGAGGGCGTGGCCATTCACGGCGGCAATCATGGGTTTCGAAAAGCTCCAGATGCGGCGAAACATTTTGGCCATGCGGCGCGAATCTTCCTGATTTTCGGAAGGCGATTGCGTGGCGATGGCCCGCAGGAGGGACAAATCCATCCCCGCGCAGAACGCTTTTCCTGCGCCGGTAAGAATCACGACGCGCGCGTGGGTTTTCTCAACTGCGTCCATCGCCGATTGTAGGTCGCCGATCATCTGCGTGTTGATTGAGTTGCGTTTGTCGGGACGGTTGAGAGTAATGGTGGCGACGTGTTCAGTCGATTCCAACAGAAGCGTTTCGTAAGCCATGAGCAGACCCCTGGGGAACGGCTCTATCGTTGGCCAATTTTTTGAAAAAAGCAAACCGGGAAGCGGTTAGCCACCAGCCCGCAGCTAATTCGAGACTAATGGCCTCCGCCCATGTATTTGGTGCGAATGTCGTTTGTCAGCGCGAGAGCTTTGGCGATTCGCGAACTACTGAAAGCGTGGGTTGCGCCGAGTTTTGTCAGCGCGGCTAGCACGGATTCCGTGGGGATGTTACCGACGAGAGCGTCGCCGGCGAAGGGGCAACCACCTAGACCGGTTAATGCAGAATCGAAGCGACGGCAGCCAGCGGCGTAGGCGGCGTTGATTTTTTCTTCGGCGCTGTCCGGACGAGAATGCAGGTGGACTCCTAGTTCAACGCCTGCGACGTGATCTTTCACTTGCGAATAGAGACTGTTTATCAGGTCGGGCGTGGCGGTGCCAACTGTGTCCGCGAGCGAAACCGTCGTGATGCGGATATCTTTCAACCAGTCCAGGGTGTCCTGGACGATTTCCGGCCCCCAGGGTTCTTCATAGGGATTGCCGAAGGCCATGGAGATGTAGATGACGAGATCCTTGTTGGCTTTCTTGGTTTCGCGTTTTAGGGTTTCGACGAGCCCGCGGGATTCACCGCGGGTCATGTTGGCGTTGGCGCGGCGGAAGTAGGCGGAGATGGAGTACGGGTAGCCGATGGTGGAAACGCCCGGTGTGGCTAGCGCGCGTTCGAGGCCTTTTTCGTTTACCACGATGCCGATGATTTCGGGGAGTGTGGCGCCGTCGGGCAGGGAATCGAGCAGTCGCGCCATCACTTCTTCGCTGTCGGCCATTTGCTTGACGTGCTTGGGCGAGACGAAGCTGGCGGCGTCAATGTGCTGAAATCCGGCGGCCACAAGTTCGCGCAGGTAGTTCACTTTGGTTTCGGCGGGGATTATTTCCGGAAGGCCTTGCCAGGCGTCGCGCGGGCATTCGATCAGCTTTACGGTGTCGGTCATTTAGCGGGGTTTGTCCTGTTTTTTGTCGGCGATTGCGGAAAATAAGAAGGCGAAAAAGAAAACCATTCCGCTAATTCCAAATCCACCGAGAATTTTATTGTACGCGATGCTGGTTCCCAGCGCATTTTCGAGCTGCACATGCCGGATGAAAACGAGATACAAGTCGCGGAACATGCCGATGATCAGGCCGAGAGCGGCCATTCCGAAGGCGGCGGACATGGCTATCAGTAAGAATCGGGAGCGACGGCTCACGGCCTTTTTCTGATCCAACGAACACCATCGAGGACAAGAAAGGCGATTCCGATGAGAAACAGAATCACCGCAGACAATCCGAAGGCGTGCATTTTGGGTGGAAGCTGGCCTGCAGCTGACCCCAGTTCGTAAGCAAAAGGATTATCTTTCACAGCGTTGTAAAGGTGCATAAATCGAAGCCAGAAGAGTAACCCTGCTAACAGAAACGCGAATCCACGGAGTCTGATTATGTTTGCAGAACGCCGGTTTTGAATTCGGCGAGATGTGTGTTCAGAGAAGCGGCGTTTAGCGCCCAGATCAGGGCGTCGCGGGTGTGGGCGGGATCGATGATGGCGTCGAGCCAGAGGCGGGCGGCGGCGTAGCGCGGGTCGGTCTGGTGGTCGTAGGTGGATTTGACGGAGTCGAGCAGTTCTTTCTTGGCATTCTCATCGACCTTTTTGCCTTCGCGTTCGAGTTGCTTCAGTTTGATTTCGGCGAGGGTGTTGGCTGCGGCGTCACCGCTCATTACTGCGAATTTTGCGGTGGGCCAGGCGAACATGAAGCGCGGATCGTAGGCTTTGCCGCACATGGCATAATTTCCGGCGCCGAAGCTGCCGCCGAGGATGACGGTGATTTTCGGGACCACGCTGTTGGCGACTGCGTTGACCATTTTTGCGCCGGCGCGGATGATGCCGCTCCACTCGGCGTCTTTACCGACCATGAAGCCGTTGACGTCGTGCAGAAAAATCAGCGGGATCCGATTCTGGTTGCAGTCGAGAATAAAGCGCGCGGCCTTTTCGGCCGATTCGGTGTAAATCACGCCGCCGAATTCGATGCGCTTCTGGTCGGAGTGCGGCGCGTTGGTGGTGATGTGCTTTTTCTGGTTGGCAACGATGCCCACCGCCCAGCCGCCGATGCGTGCGTAGCCGCACAGCAGTGTCTCGCCATATTCGGCGCGGTATTCCTCGAACTCGCTGCCGTCCACGAGGCGCGCGATGATTTCGCGCATGTCGTATTGCTTGGCCGGATTGCCAGAGAAGATTCCGTAGAGTTCGCTGACGGGATAGAGCGGTTCTTTCAGCCGAGAGTGGCTGAAGATGGGAGGATTTGGCGCTCCCATTTTGTCCACTAAGGCGCGGATTCGCTTCAGGCACGATTCGTCGTCGGGCTCGCGGAAATCCACGGTACCGCTGATTTGGGAATGCATTTTCGCGCCGCCAAGATCTTCGGCGGAAGTTTTCTGGCCGATGGCAGCTTGCACCAATGCGGGCCCGGCGAGGAAAAGGCCGGAGCCTTCGGTCATCAAGATGTGGTCGCACATCACCGGGAGATACGCGCCGCCGGCCACGCACATGCCCATAATGGCGGTGATTTGCTGAATGCCCATGGCGCTCATGACGGCGTTGTTGCGAAAGACGCGGCCAAAATCGTCAGTGTCCGGGAAGACGTCTTCCTGCAACGGTAGAAAAACTCCGGCCGAGTCCACCAGATAAATTGTGGGGATACGATTTTCGATGGCGATGTTTTGCGCGCGAATCACTTTTTTCGCGGTCATTGGGAAAAACGCGCCGGCTTTTACGGTGGCGTCGTTGGCGATGATCATGAATAGGCGGCCGGAAACGCGGCCGAGTCCAGTAACGGCTCCTGCGGAGGGAGCGCCGCCCCATTCCTCGTACATTTCGTATGCAGCGTAGATGCCTAGTTCAAAAAAATGCGTGCCGGGATCGACGAGCGCGGCTACGCGTTCACGGGCCGTGAGACGGTTCTTTTTGTGCTGGGATTCGATGGCTTTTGCGCCGCCGCCCTGACGAATCTTTTCTTCTTCATTCTTGATGACGGTGAGGAGTTCCACCATGCGCTGGGAATTCTTTTCGAATCCGGGTGATTTTGCGTCGATGGCGGTTTCGAGAACCGATGAGGACACGCGACGACCTCGCAGACAGGAATGGCAGCAGCGAAATCAGTATACGGAGGATTGGAGGATTGTGCGAGTGGGCAGGGAAGAGGGGACTTAACCCAGAGGGCCCAGAGGAAGAGCGCGGAGGTCGCAGAGAAAAAAAGCGGTCACGGCCCGGGCGATAGTTGGGTAGGTTGAGGTAGACTCGCGGGATGGAATATCCATTGTTGAGTCTGGAGTTGGCGCGGGAAATTGAGATAGCTGAGGCCGAGGCGGCGATTGGTTGCGCGGGGAGGTTAATGGCCGCGCAGGGAGACGGTGCGGGGGCGATCGCCTCGGTCGCGGGCGGCTATGCCGTTTATTGCGGAGCGAATTCGCCGGTGACACAGGCCGTAGGGCTTGGATTGAACGGGGCGGTGAGCAAAGAGGAGTTCGATCGGTTGGAGGAATTTTATTTCAGCCGCCAAGAGCCGGTGCGCGTGGAAACTTGTCCGATGGCGGATGGCTCGCTCAGTGGGCATTACCGGGAGCGTGGGTACCATGTGAGCGAGTTTTCGAATGTGATGGTGCGACCGGTGGAGAAGGCCGCGGCCGGGGCGCTTCCCGCTGGAATTGAGATTCGGAAGATGGCGGACGGGGAGGTTGACCTCTGGACACTGACCGTGGCGCAGGGATTTGCGGAACATTTTCCGGTGACGCAGGAACTTCTGGGTGTCATGCGGCTGTTTGCCAGCGGAAAGAATACCGAGTGTTATTTTGCGTGGGTTGACGGGAAGATCGCAGGCGGAGCGACGCTGGCGTTGCGCGGCCGTATCGCCGGCTTGTTCGGCGCCAGCACGTTGCCACAATTTCGGAATCGAGGCGTGCAGACGGCACTTTTGCATGCGCGCATGCAACGGGCGGCGGAGCAGGGTTGCGAATTGGCGATGAGCCTGGCGGTGCCGGGAAGCGCTTCGCAGAGGAACATTACGCGGCAGGGATTCCAGACGTCGTACACGCGCGTGAAATTCGAGCGGCCGTTCACCGGGGAGAACGGCGCCTAGTGCGGTTGCACGTGGCGTTTGTGGATGAATTCGATGATGTCCTGGGTGGATGTGCCGGGAAGAAAAATTTCGGCGATGCCGGATTGTTTGAGGGCGGCGATGTCAGGTTCGGGAATGATGCCGCCGACTAGGACGGTCACGTCGTCCATGCCTTTTTCGTGGAGGAGCTTCATCAGTTGCGGACAGAGGGTGTTGTGCGCGCCCGATAGGATGGAGAGGCCGATGACATCGACGTCTTCCTGCACGGCGGCTGAGGCGATCATCTCCGGCGTTTGGCGCAAGCCGGTGTAGATCACTTCCATTCCGGCATCGCGCAACGCGCGGGCGATGATCTTGGCGCCACGGTCATGCCCATCCAGCCCCGGCTTGGCAATCAAGACTCTGATCTTCTTCTCTGGCATTTCTCGGCGTTCTCCGTGTTCCCTGCGGATCTAGGTGATGGCGACCTCTTCGTAGGCGCCAAAGACGGCGCGCATGGCTGCGCAGATTTCGCCGAGGGTGGCGTAGGACTTTACTGCGTCGTAGATGTAGGGCATTAGATTCTCGGAGCCCTCGGAGGCTTTGCGCAACGCGTTGAGGCGGCGCTCGACTTCGGCGGACGATCGCTCGGCGCGCAGTTTGTGCAGGCGCTCGGCTTGCCGGTGGGCGACGGTTTCGTCGATCTGCAACAGGTCCATCGGTCTTTCTGGCGTGACGAAGTCGTTTACCCCGACGATAATCTTTTCTTTTTTGTCAACTGCCATCTGATAGCGATACGACGCTTCCGCGATTTCGCGCTGCGGGTAGCTCTTTTCGATGGCCGCCACCATGCCGCCCATCGCGTCAATGCGGCGAATGTAATCCCACGCTCCGTTTTCCACTTCGTTGGTCAGCGTTTCAACGAAATAGGAACCGCCGAGGGGATCAACGGTGTTGGTGACGCCGGTTTCATGAGCGATGATCTGTTGCGTGCGCAGCGCGATTGTGGCCGCATGCTCGGTCGGCAAAGCCCACGCCTCATCGAGCGAGTTGGTGTGCAGCGATTGTGTGCCTCCGAGGACGCCTGCAAGCGCCTGAATCGCGGTCCGCACGACATTGTTCATTGGCTGCTGCGCGGTCAGCGAGCAGCCGGCCGTTTGCGTATGGAAGCGCAACGCCCAGCTTCGCGGGCTGACGGATTTATAGCGTTCCTTCATGGCTTTGTGCCAAATGCGGCGCGCGGCGCGATACTTGGCGATTTCCTCGAAGAAATCGTTGTGCGCGTTGAAGAAAAAGGAAAGCTGCGGAGTGAATTCGTCCACGGGCAAGCCGCGGCGCATGGCCCATTCGACGTATTCCATGCCGTCGCGCAGAGTGAAGGCGAGTTCCTGAATCGCCGTCGAGCCGGCTTCGCGAATGTGATAGCCGCTGATGGAGATAACGTTGAATTTCGGCGTGTGCTTCATGCCGAATTCAAACGTGTCGATCACCAGGCGCATAGAAGGCTCGGGCGGATAGATATATTCCTTTTGCGCGATGTATTCCTTCAGGATGTCGTTCTGCAGGGTTCCCGAGATTTTCTTCCAGTCAGCGCCTTGCTTTTCCGCGACCGCAAGGTACATCGCCCAGATGACCGCCGCCGGCGAGTTGATGGTCATTGAGGTGGTGACATCAGAGAGGGGGATCTGGTCGAAAAGGACTTCCATGTCGGCCAGGGAACTGATCGCCACGCCGCATTTGCCGACTTCGCCTTCGGAGAGCGCGTGGTCAGAGTCGTAACCCATCAGCGTGGGTAGATCGAATGCGGTGGAGAGACCCGTTTGGCCCTGCGAGAGAAGATAGCGGAAACGCTGGTTGGTGTCTTCGGCCGTGCCAAAGCCGGCGAATTGCCGCATGGTCCACAAGCGGCCGCGGTGCATGGTGGCGTGAATGCCGCGCGTGTAGGGCGGCTCGCCTGGATTGCCGAGATCGCGCGACGCATCCCAACCGGCAAGATCGTCCTCCGTGTACAAGCGGCGAATCGGGTAACTCGAGACGGTGGTGAATTCTCTCTGGCGCTCGGGGCTCCTTTCGAGAGTGGGACGAAGGGTATTTTCCTCCCAGGCCTGCAACTTTGACGGGGATTTTACGGCACTGCCCGATTTCTTCGGATTGGCCGGATCACTCATGAAAAGGCGCTCCCGGGATCAGAATATAAGCAACTTGATATGCCGACCCCACCTGAAACTAATGCTATGGGAAACGACGGCGGGGAGCAAGAAGAACGCCGACAAAAGAGGAAGGGAAGTATCCAGTTTTCGAGACATCTGGCAAGAGGCGCGATGCAGGCGGCGGTTTGTCGCACTCTACTTTTTGGAAAGAGTGCGCACGAAGTTGACGACGTCCCAAATTTCGTCCGGCTTCAGGCGGCCCTCTTCACCCATCATTTTGCCCTTTCCGTTATTGATGATGACGTAGATATCGCCGTCAGACAGGTCTTTCAGCGCATCAGCGCCGCGAAAATCTTTAAGCTTCAGGTGCATGTCCTCGGCCAGGTCCCCATCGCCCGCTCCTTCTTTGCCGTGGCACATGGCGCAATCCTGGCCGTATTTCTTTTTGCCGGAAGCGATGGAGGTAGGCGATGCCTTAACCGGATTTTCCTTCTTTGGGGCGTCTGAGGGGGGCTTGGCGTCAGCAGCGGCAGGTTTTTCTTCGGCGGGCTTGGCTGGTTCCTGAGCTTGGCAGCGGAATGGCAAAAGCAGAGAGGAACACACAAAGACACAGACGAGCGCTAGTTTCATGGCAGGATCTCCCTAAGCGACTCAACGCGTCAATCGTGCATAGGGCGCAGTTTGGGCAAGTATAATCCTCCCGGGGTGGTTTGCACTTTTTATTCTTTAGCAGCTGTGCTCCCTGGCCGGCGGCATGGAATTTGAACAGGCCCTTTCCGGCGTGTTTGCGGTTGACCAGGGTGGACACAGGTGTAGGTTCCAGCCAGCAGCAATCCCCGCCCAACTTAAATCAAATTGTGGCCATTTTCCCCAGGTGGGCATCTGTGAAGCCAAGGTTATCGCCGCGGCGTTCCGCCGCGTAGCCACAATGAATGCAAGGAGAGCGCTAATGGCAACCATCACCACCAAAGACAGAACACAGATTTATTACAAGGACTGGGGCAAAGGACAGCCCATTGTTTTCAGCCACGGCTGGCCGCTGAGCGGGGATGACTGGGACGGGCAGATGCTGTACTTCGGCCGGCAGGGTTATCGTGTGATCGCGCATGACCGGCGTGGACACGGGCGCTCCGACCAGACGTGGGACGGCAACGACATGGACACCTACGCGGACGATCTCGCGCAGCTATTTGAAGAGCTCAATCTGAAGGACGCGATCATGGTTGGGCACTCGACGGGTGGCGGTGAAGTGGCGCGCTATCTGGGCCGCCACGGATCGAAGCGCGTTGCCAAAGCAGTGCTGGTCAGCGCGGTGCCGCCGCTCATGCTGAAGACAGCAAACAATCCCACAGGACTGCCGATAGAGGCATTCGACGCGCTTCGGGCTGCGCTCGCGGCGAACCGGCCGCAATTCTACAAGGACATCACTTTGCCGTTTTACGGGTACAACCGGCCGGGCACAAAGATTTCAGAAGGTATCCGGGAGCATTGGTGGTTGCAGGGAATGCTCGGCGGCGTCAAGGCCCACTATGACTGCATCAAGGCATTCTCGGAGACCGACTTCACGGAAGACCTGAAGAAGATCGACATTCCGGTGCTGGTGATGCATGGCGACGATGATCAGATTGTGCCAATCGTCGCATCAGGTCCTCTTTCAGCGAAACTGCTGAAGAATTCCACACTGAAAGTGTATCCGGGCTTTCCACACGGCATGCCGGCGACCAACGCGGATGTAATCAACGCGGACCTGCATGCCTTCTTCAAGGGGCAGCGGCTGAGCGCGAGCGCGTAATCCCACGCCACGCAGGCTTACTAGGTGGTGTGATCCCTCAGATGTGCTGTTTGCCTCTGAGGGATCTCCTTCTTGCTAGGCGAAATATTGAAAACTGCGCCAGAATTGCTGCCAGCCGGCTTTGGGTGGACCGCAGAGAAAAATGTCACGGCGTTCGGTGCTTTCTTCGTTGGCGATGCCGAATGAGTTTGTGTTTTGCGCCGCGAGCCGGCAGGAATCGAAGTTGGCTTCCACAAACGAGCGCGGAAAACCCACGATGATTAGGGTCTGGGGTGGAGGATCGCCATAGCCTCGCTCCCAGGAAGAGTTGACGCCGCTGATCGCGCGCGGCAGTCCATGGCTCGGCCCGTAGAGATTAATGGCGCCCACTTCGCCGTAATTTTCGGCCAGGATGCCGAGACGCCCGCGTGATTCGGCAGGCAGCGAATCGCAAACCTGCGCGAGTGTGGAGACCAGATCCTCCCAGCCAATTTCATCGCGCAGGGTGAGATTCACCCTGTCCGCGAGCCGGAACCACGCGGAGTGAATTGGCGCAAGCGGGAGAGCCACGGCCATTGCACCAAGAATGCTCAGTGCGAGGGCAGCAGCGACAGCGACGCGGACCGTTTGTGCGCGGCCCGCACTTAAAGTGGAAAGCCAGCGCTCGCCCCATACTCCGCCGGCCGCGTACAGCATTGGATAAGCCGGCGCCAGGTAGTATCCGCGGCCTTTTGCGATCAAGAACAGAACCAGCGTTACGAGAAACATCCGCGCCAGCGCCCGAAAGCGCCGGCCCTCGGGTGCGCGCAGGCAGAAATACATCCCTGCTATCCACAGGGGAAACGAGAGAAGCGTCATTTCCAACTGATCGGGCAAGAAAGAGTGTGTCAGACCCTCGGAAACATCGCGCTGGTGAAGGAAGCGCAGAAAGTCATAGGTGACGAAATGATGTTGCACCTGCCACAAGAAATTCGGAGCGACCATTACGAGGGAAATGAACAGGCCCAGCCAGGGCCAAACCGTGCGGAAATATTTGCGAGCGTCGCTCAGGAGCAGGCCCGCAAGCACCCCCACTGCAAAGAACAGCATCGTGTACTTGGCCAGCACCCCCAGTCCGATGGAAGCTCCCACAAGAAGGAAGTAGCGGGGGTTGGATGTATTGAGCAGGCGCACGACGAAAAAAGCTGTGAGAACCCACGCGAAGTAATCGAAGGTCATGTATTGCATCAGCGCGCCCACTCCGAGAGAGAAGGGGATGGAAGCGCAAGCTGACGTGAGTTGTGCCGCGCGTCGGCCGCCCATGTCTTTGGCCATGCAGCCCGTCAACACGACGGTGATTGCTTGCACGAGAGCCGAGAAAAATCGGAAGCCGACCAGCGAGGTGCCGAAGAGCGCGAGCGTCAGACGTCCAAAGAATGGCGTGAGTGGCGGGTACGCAACATAGCCCCAGGTGAGGTGTCGCGCGTCTTCGAGAATCGCCAATTCGTCGCGGTTAAACCCGTAGCGCCCGGCGGCGAGGAGATGAATCAGCAGTGTTGCACCGGCAATGGAAAGGAGGAGCGCAAAATCTTTTCGATCAGGCAAGGGCGAATTCACAGTTCCATCTGCGTCGCGGGGCGTCACTGTTCCGAGAACTGCGTTAGGTTTTATTTTCGCCAGCACGGAAACCTCAAAAAGCAGCGCCATGATAGCAGAAGGAGGATGTTCGCGATGTTCCGGCAGAATTCTGGGCGAGCGCGCAAAGAAAAATGCCACGGGAAGTTCTTCCCGTGGCAAGCAATGCGGTCAGTCAAAATACTAGCGGTTGCCGGATTTGCCTTTGTCGTCGAGGGCTTTGAACAACTCTTCTGTACCCACGACTTGGCCATTGCGCGTGCCGGGGATCAGCGTTTCTCGCTCGATGTCGCCCTTCTTCGCGCCGGCAATGGTGACGCTGTTCACCTCGAGGGTGCGTCCGAGCGCGCGTTCGTAGTTTGCTTTGGATTCGGCCAGATTTGCCAGGGCGCGAAGTTCGGTACCCTGCGCGGTGATGTAGTCGCGCTGCGTAAGAATCACGTTGTATACGGTGGATGCGCCGAGCTGATATTTCTTCTGCTCGGCTTCAAAGGTTTGCCGTTGCAGTTCGCGCGCCTTGCTGGCAGCTTCGACTTGCGCGCGGCCTTGTTCGAGCGCGATGGTGGTGTTCCGCACATCGAGCAGCGCATTGTTTTTCACCTGCTGCACCTGGGCTTCCAGCTGACGCTTGACGAGCTGCGCGTGCAGGTTATCCGCCTGCGCGGCGCGGTTGCGCAGGGGAACACTGAGGTTCAGAGAAACGGCATAGTCGGGAAACTGGTTGTGAAAGATCTGGTTCTGCGAAGCGGTGAACCCGTCCTGGTGGGGAACCGGAGGGGTTCCGATCAGCGAGTTGCCGGCCAGGCCGAACGAGCCATACTGCGCACTAAGCGTGGCGGTAGGCAGAAGAGCATTCTTCGTGGCGCGCACATCCACGTCGGCGTTGCTCAGATTGACGTACTGCTCCTGAAGGTCCGGCCGCTTGGAGAACGCTTCCTTGATGGCATCCTCAAAATTCGTGGATTGAATGCTTGCTGGGGAATCCGGCTTATCCGTTGGCACGATTTCCACATTGATGAGGTTCGAAGCCAGAGGGTCCTTGGAAATGAAATTTTTCACCACCAACTCGTCCTGAAGCTTGGTGGTTTGCGCGACGATGAGGTTCTGGCGGTCAGTGGCCAATTCGGATTCCGCGCGCGTCACGTCCAGCGGGGCCATGGTGCCGATTTCCAACTGTTTCTTGTTGTCGTTGTACAGCTTTTCTGACACCTTGACCGCCTGCTCCTCGACGCCGACATTCGCGCGGGCGAAGACGAGTTCCCAATAGGCGTTGACCGTGTTGGTGACCGTGGTGATGGCCTGCTGGGCAAACGCGAGATCGGCGATCTTGCGGTTATTCTCCGCGATGATGATGTTGCGGCGATTGATGAAGCGGCCCGCACCGTTGAGCAGTTGCTGCTGAATTCCAATCGTCAGGCTGGATTGCACGTACGGATTGAAAAAGTTTGCGGCGGTGGAAGACGCGCGGGTGTTGTCCCACGCGACGGTGAGCGACGTGCCAGTGATGAAATTCTGCTGATACGTGCTGTTGTAAATCGCGTCGTGCGAGGCCAGGGCCTCGGGATTGGCTGTGACGGTGCCGCCGCCCGTGCCGGAGATAAACGGGTTGTTGATAGGTGTCTTGCGATTGTCAAAGGAAAGGATCTGGCTGAGCAGGGGATCATAGGAAAGAAACGGCAGGTTCGCCGATGAGCTTACAAAAACGCCGGCCGGCGTGCCGTAACTGATTCCCCCTGCGCGCGCTTTCAGCACACCCGTATCGGCCATCCAGGGGTTGTAGCGCTGCACGACGATGTCCATGCTGTTCTCAAGCGCCAAGGCGATCGCGTCCTGCAAGCTGAGGTTCATTTTTCCGTTGCTGATCAGCTGCTCCAGCCGGGGGGAGTTGGCGAGCACACCAGGGTCAACATACTGGCTGCGGTAGGGCGCGAAGAGGTTCGGAAATGGCTTGGGAGAGCGAGTGTAGTTGTACTTGGAGACTCCCAGTGAAATTGGCACCCCGCCCTGGGCTACCGGCTTGGCCGCCTGAGCTGCCGCTGGTTCTTGCGCGAAGGCCGGTGGAACGGGCGCACCGGCGAGAATGCCCGCCAGAACAGCCGAAAGCAGGGACTTCAGGGACAGCTTCTTCATAAGATTTCCTCACCTCTGGAATAGTGGCGATGCTGAACTCTTGGCAAACCAACCCGTTACAAAGCTTCTCTCTGTAAAACGACGCAAGAGGGCAATTTGTTTCATCCGGGATGCAGCTTGCGGAAGCGTCCCACGTGCACGCTCACCGGCTTGGGCGCTGGCTTCGAAGTCTAACAGGGGCCGTCATTCCTTGACAACGCGTTGCCTGGAGGCTAGGCTGCTGACATTTCGACGTTTAGGAGCCCCCCGCGGTTAGCGGGCCTATGTTCACGCGCGAAGAGCTTATGAGGATGTTTGAGAAGGCGGGAGCCGTCCGCCACGGTCATTTTGAGCTGTCGAGCGGCCTCCATAGCGGCACGTATGTGCAGTGTGCGCTTGTTCTGCAGTACCCGCGATTTGCGGAAAAGCTGGGGCAAGCGCTGGCCGCTCTGTTCTCGGATGCGCGGATTGATGCGGTAGTCTCCCCGGCGCTCGGTGGAGTGATTATAGGGCAGGAAGTGGCGCGGGCGTTGCCTGCACTTGGCGATTCCGTTGGCGGTGGAGTGCCAGCCATGTTTGTGGAGCGCGACGGAAGCGGAACGATGTGCTTGCGGCGGGGATTTACACTCAAGCCAGATACCCATGTGCTAGTGATTGAGGACGTGTGGACGACCGGCGGGTCGACGCAAGAGGCTATCAGCGTGGTGGAAGAGGCCGGTGGACGCGTGGTCGCGGCGGGCGCGCTGATCGATCGCAGTGGCGGAAAGATTGAATTTCCCGTGGAATCGAACGCGCTGCTTGAACTTTTGATTGAGAACTACGAACCGGACGATTGCCCTCTCTGCCGGCAAGGCACGGTGGCCGTGAAGCCCGGCAGCCGCTACGCGCGGTCCGCCTCCTAGAGCCGCCGCCCGATCCCTGCATGCGTTATTTCAAACTCACGATTGCCTACGACGGAACCGATTTTCATGGGTGGCAGATTCAGAAGAATAAACCGACCGTCCAGGGCGAAATTGTTTCCGTGTTGCGGCGGCTGACGCAGGAAGATACACAGTTGCTTGGAGCCGGACGAACCGATGCCGGCGTGCATGCGCTGGGGCAAGTAGGAAGCTTTCGCACGCAGTCGGCACTGTCCGCGTTGGAGTTTCACCGCGCGTTGAATGCCTTGCTGCCTCCCACGATTCGAATTGTTGCCGTGGAAGAGATGGGGCCCGATTTCAATGCCCGCTGGTCGGCGAAAGGGAAGATTTATCGCTACCGCATTTATCGCGGGAAGGTGGTGCCGCCGCTCTTGTGGCGTTATGTGCTGCACTATCCGTTTCCGCTGGATGAAGACGCGATGAGGGACGCGGCGGCGCGCTTTGTGGGCATGCACGACTTCACATCGTTCGCGGCTTCGACGGGTTCGGAAGACGACGACAAAGAGCGCGACATGCAGCGCGAGATTTTTTCGACGGAACTCCGGCGCACGGAGGACGGCGAGGAACTCTGGTTCACAGTGCACGGGCGGTCGTTCCTGCGCTACATGGTGCGCAAGATGGTGGGAACGCTGCTCGAAGTGGGCAGGGGAAAGCTAACGCCCGCGGATATCGACAAGCTGTATGAGCTGAAGGATCGTTCGAAATCCGGGCCCACCGTGCCCCCGCAGGGATTGTTCATGGTCATGGTGGATCACGATTCGCCTTATCGGATCGAATGAAAAGTTAGCCCCAGAGCGGCCCGCCTTGGAAGGCCGGGCCCTACACAAGCAGGATTCAGCAGGGTAGAATCAACCCCATGGCCGCAACTTCTCCGCTGTTGGATACCTTGCCTTCGATTGATCCCGCGACCGGCAAGGTTTTGCAATCGTACGAACGAACGTCACCGCCGGTCGTACCGCAACTGCTCGCCAAGGCGCGCGAAGCGCAAAAGAGCTGGGCAAAACGGCCCGTGGAGGAGCGCTGTGCGCAGATCGCGGTCTTAAAAACGCAAATACTCGAAGCGCGGGACCTTCTGACGGACGCGGTGGTGCGCGAATCGGGCAAGCCACGGGCTGAGGCCAAGTTTGCGGACGTTTTCGTCTCGCTCGATTCGGCGGATTATTTCGCGAAGCACGGCACGTCATTGCTTAAGCCGGAATCGGTGGCGCACCACAGCCTAGCCGCGAAAGCCAAATCCGGGAAGCTCTTCTACGAGCCGCTCGGAGTTGTGGCTATCATCAGTTCGTGGAACTACCCGCTGGCCATTCCCATGGGTCAGATCATCGCGGCGGTTGTTGCGGGCAACGGCGTGCTTTGCAAGACCAGCGACTTCACGCCGGAATGCGGTGAGTTGATCGGAAAGCTTTTCCGTGATTCAGGATTTCCAACGGATCTCGTCACGATCGTGCAGGGCGGCGGGGAAGTAGGCCAGGCGCTGATTGATGCGCGCCCGGACAAAGTTTTCTTCACGGGCAGCGTATTCACCGGCCGCCACGTTGCCGAAGCCTGCGCTCCGCTGTTGATTCCGAGCGTGCTGGAGCTTGGCGGAAAAGATGCGATGCTGGTTCTGGGCGACGCCGATGCCGAAGTTGCCTCGAGCGCGGCGGTCTGGGGCAGCTACACCAACTGCGGCCAGGTATGCCTTTCCGTCGAACGGCTGTTCGTAGAGCAATCGATTAGCGAAGTGTTTATTCAGAAATGCGTGGAGAAGACGCGAAAGCTTTGCATCGGTTTCGGCAGCGATCCCGACACGGAAATCGGACCGCTGATCCGCCCGCAGCACGTGCAGCGCATGAGCGAACTCCTTGCGGAAGCGGTCGAGCGCGGCGCACAGGTTTTGTGTGGCGGCCGGCCACGACCGGACCTCGGACCAAACTTTTTTGAGCCTACCGTTATCACCGGCGTGGATTCATCCATGAAATTATTTCAGGATGAAACGTTCGGGCCGATCATGGCGATTCGCGTGGTTCGCGACGCGGAGGAAGCCATTGCCCATGCCAACGACTCCGAATTTGCGCTTTCCGCCAGCGTGTGGACCAGCAACCTGGAAGGCGGGAAGCGAATTGCGCAACGGCTGCGAGCCGGGACAGTCATGGTGAACGACCTTATCAGCGGATTTGCGATTGCTGAAGCACCTCACGGCGGTTGCGGATTGAGCGGCTGGGGGCGCACGCACGGCAAGGCGGGCTTCCGGGAAATGCTGCATGTAAAATATGTGGATGTGGACCGGTTGCCGCGGATGGAGAAGCCGTGGTGGTATCGCTACGGCGGCGATTTGGAAAAAGCCGCGGATGCGTTCCTGAATTTTGAATTTGCCGGCGGCATGTTCGCGCGGCTGCGTCATGCGCGGGCAGCGCTGAAGACGATGTTTCGTGATCATGGATTGAGGTAGAGGTTGGGGAGCGAGAGTTGCCAGAGGAAACGCCAGAAGTCGCGCAAACAAGTGTCGTGCCCAAAATCAAGACGCGCAAGCCCAAGCAGCGCGCTTGCGACGAGCGCAACGAGAAGGGCAAGCTGTGCGCGGGACATCTGAAGCGCTGGTACAACCTGACGCCGGAAGTCGAGGCAATTGTGGGCAAGGGCGCGGAGATCTACCGCTGCGAATTTTGCAAAATCCTGTTTCGCCCGGACCCGAAGCAGCAGCCCAACAGCTATACCCTACGTTATTAGCAATGCAGAAAGACCGTGCAACTGTGAACCACAACGAATGGATCCACGATTGGAATTCGGTTGGCCCGATGAGCATCCCTCCCGGCACGCGAGTGCTGCTGAACGACGAGACGTTGCGCGACGGACTGCAGAATCCTTCGATTCAAGACCCGACCATTGAAGAGAAAATCGAAATTCTTCATCTCATGGAATCTTTGCAGATTGATTCCGTGAACATTGGTCTGCCTGGCGCCGGGCCGCGCGCGCTGCAACATGCCGAAGCGCTGGCACGCGAGATTGCCACGAACCGCATGCGCATTCGACCTAATTGTGCGGCACGTACCATGGAGGCCGATATCCGGCCGATTACGGAGATTTCGCAACGCGCGGGCATCGCCATTGAAGCGGCCACGTTCCTTGGCTCCAGCCCAATTCGCCGCCTGGTGGAAGATTGGACCGTGGATCATCTGGAACGCACCACGGAAATGGCCGTGAAATTTGCCGTTGCGCAAGGACTGCCGTGTATGTACGTCACAGAAGACACCGTGCGCACGGATCCCGCGACGGTGAAGCGGCTGTACACGACGGCGATTCGGAATGGTGCTCGCGCCATCGTGCTATGTGACACCGTTGGACACGCGACGCCGCAGGGCGCCTATAACCTGGTGAAATTTGTGATGGAAAACGTTGTGAAACCCAGCGGCGAAAAGATTCGCGTGGACTGGCACGGGCACCGTGACCGCGGCCTCGACATCGCCAATTCTCTAGCAGCCGTTGCGGCGGGGGCCGATCAGGTTCACGGCGTGGCGCTGTCTCTGGGCGAACGCGTCGGCAACACGCCAATGGAGCTTTTGCTGGTGAATCTCCGCCTGATGGGCCTGATCGAAAACGACCTGAGCAGCTTGCGGGCGTATTGCGAAAAAGTTGCCAAAGCCACGCACACGGTCATTCCACCGAACTATCCCGTCTTCGGCAGGGATGCGTTTCGCACCGCCACGGGAGTTCATGCCGCCGCAATCATAAAGGCGCTGCGCACCGGCGATCGCGATCTCGCGGACGCGGTCTACAGCGGCGTCCCGGCGCACCTATTCGGCCTGGAACAAGTCGTCGAAATCGGCCCGATGAGCGGCAAATCAAACGTGCTCTACTGGCTCTCGCGCCACAACATCCCCGTCACCGACGAAGTGGTCAATCGCATCTTAGACGCCGCCAAACAATCCTCCCGCGTGCTGACCGAGCAGGAATTGCTGGCCCTCTGTCCATCGTCCAGCACGCCGGCGTAATTTTCACGCGCTAGCGAACATTCGAAGTTCTAGCTGTGGCTCACTTTCTGACTGGTTGGGTGGGGCGCTGCAAAACATCAGGGGATCGGTTCACGCACACAGCGGAACCCGACCACGATGCTCCGCACGTTGGGTTTGAGCATGTAACGAGAGGAAACGCGCGCGTGCCCCCTGACGACTCCGCGCCAGGAGCCGCCACGTGCCAGGTGGTACTCTCCGCTGTCCGGGCCCTTCGGGTCCGATTCCGGACTGTGACTGTAATAAGTTATCGAGTACCAGTCTTGGACCCACTCCCAGACGTTTCCCAGCACGTCATACAATCCAAATCCATTCGGCTTTTTCTCACCTACGGGATGGCTCTTACCGCCGGAATTGTCCCGGGACCAGGCAACTTCAACCAACGGTCCGTACCGGCAGGTAGTATCTCCCGCGCGTGCCGCGTATTCCCATTCCGCCTCCGTCGGAAGGCGATAATGGTAGCCGTCCCCCTTGCGGTTCATTGCCTCACAAAACTTCTGCGCGTCGTCCCAGCTCACGCCCTCGACCGGAAGATTCGGGCCCTGGGAATAGCTCGGATTGGCAGTCGTCACCGCTTCATACTGTGCTTGCGTCACTTGGTATTTGCCTATCTCAAAAGGCCGAGTAATCCGTACTCGGTGAGCCGGTTTTTCATCGGATTGGCATTCATGATCTTCTGGTGAACAGCCCATCATGAAGCTCCCCGTCGGTATTTTCACGAACTGCATGGCGCGTGACCTTTTCTTCGCTGGCGGTTCTAAGCGTTCGCGCCTGCGAGAAACACTGGTGCAACTTTTAACTGGAATTTCCGCTTTGAGCTTTCCCTTGGCGCGAAGCCTAGCCCTCCTGCCCCGTCGTGTCAACCGCAAACGGCACTGGCCCTTCGGGGTGGCAGTGCGCCCGCAACATTCC
>Ga0210410_10000622_pt1 | contig 37204 bp, 33 predicted proteins | sample IncBWC4MmetaG_FD_161058 | JGI IMG/M metagenome (GOLD analysis project Ga0210410, IMG submission 161058) | Forest soil microbial communities from Barre Woods Harvard Forest LTER site, Petersham, Massachusetts, United States - Inc-BW-C-4-M | ecosystem: Environmental > Terrestrial > Soil >...
GAAAATGTCCGCGCCAAGCTTCGCCACCTGGCGGACCGCTTCCGGTCCGGCTGTGGTAAAGAGCTGGCTGCCGATCTTGAACATGCCGACAAGATCGGAAATCTGGCTCGCGAATCTAAGGGCCGTTGACAGGGAATCGAAGTCCAGCGCTACGATCAGGCTGCTTCGTGGATGGGCGTCAAAGGTCAAGGTCGGGGACGCGCCCGAAGTTTGTCAGTTCTGGCTTCCGTCGTCTCGAGTTCGCTTCGGCGGCAGCTGCATCAATTCCAGCCGCACCTGGCTGACTCCCGAGTTGATCAGGCCAATCTTCCGGGCTACGCGATAGGATACATCAATTTCGCGTCCTTCTTGATAAGGACCCCGGTCATTAATACGAACAACCTCAAATTTCCCGTTGCGGACGTTTACGACGCGCACCCATGAGCCGAACGGGAGGTTCGGGTGGGCGGCCGTCAGGCTCTCGGCGTTGAACCGCTCGCCGTTTGCAGTCTTCTTGCCGTCAAAGTTGGGGCCATACCAACTGGCGTTGCCAACCCATACCTTGATCGGCTTTACTGGCTCGCTCTTCAAAGCCACCAAGGGTGCTTCCATTGCTGGTGCAATTAAAAACATCAGCGGCACCCAACGAATCGCGGCCCATGCTACAAAGAGTGGTCGTCTCATAGTGTGTTTAATCCGCTACAAACTAACAAAAAGTGTATCAAAAAAACCGCATTATGTCAACCATTTTCTTTGGAAAAATTACCTCTTAACTCATTGAAAGTAAACATATTAATGCCCTTTAAGGCGCTCCCTAAACCACCCACAATTGCCTCACTGGCCTTCGGGTCAGAGAAGCTGGCCGTCCCGACCTGTACCGCCGATGCGCCTACACTGACGTAGTCGAGGACGTCCCCGACGGTTTCCACCCCTCCCAGACCGATAACAGGGATGTTCACGGCTTTGCCTACTTCCCAGACGAGTCGGAGAGTGATCGGTTTAATGGCAGGCCCGGAGAGACCTCCCGTCAGGTTCCCCAAGAGGGACTTTTGGGTTCTAGAATCGATCGCCATTGCCGGAAAAGTGTTGGCCACAGTGAGGGCATCGGCCCCTGTCCGCTCGGCCGCTTTTGCGATAAGTCCAATGTCTGTAACAAGGGGCATCAGCTTTACCCAGAGGGGCCTCTTCTGCGCTGCCTTTCGCGCCACCCCGACTACTTCTTCTACAAGAGCAGGGTCGCTGCCGAACTGCATGCCACCCTTTTTGACGTTGGGGCACGAAATGTTCAGCTCATAGGCAGAGATTCCCTCGGCATCCTCGAGTCTTCGGATGACTTCGGCGTAGTCATCCAGGCAAACACCAAACACATTCACGATGACGTGGGTGTTGTATTTTCGCAACAGTGGGAGTTTGTCTCTGACGAGGACTTCGACGCCAACGTTCTGTAGGCCGACTGCGTTCAGCATTCCAGACGGCGTATTGCAAAGCCTCGGAGCCGGAGCCCCTTCGATCGGTTGCCGGGAGATCCCCTTGGTAACGAAGCCGCCGAGGCAGTTCAAGTCCACCAGGTGGGCAAACTCCAAGCCGTATCCAAAGGTTCCGCTGGCGGCAATGATGGGATTAGCGAGGCGCAGAGCGCCAACCTGCACGCTGAGGTCAACGCGATCGGTAGGATTCACTCTCCGGGAGGATATCACGAACCGGGGCCGCCAGGTCCGGTCCTGTAGCTCAGGTCTTCAGGCCTGAGGATTCGCCTGGTTAGGGCGCGCGATCTCGCCCGTGGAAATCAAATCCTCCGCCTCAAAGGGGTTACTCTTTTTTGGTCGCCTTCCTCAGCGCTTCCGCCAACACCCTTCCGTCCCGGGTCGCCAGCGTCACTCCAGTCAGAGCGCCCAAGGTGGGAGCAATATCCGCCGGGGTCACGGTTTCAAAATATTCTCCCGGTTGGATGCCAAACCCCATGAAGAACACCGGTACATGCTGATCATAGTTGTACGGTGTCCCATGACCCGTTCCGGTATAACGCTTGGTGCCCTCCGCCGAGCTGTCCATCAGCCAATAGGGCTTCTGCAACACATAAAGGTCGCCGCTGCGTCCGGCAAAGTAGCTCAAGACTGCTGCCCTGCGCGTCTGGGCAATCGGTGTCGTGCCGTTACCCAAATCCTCTGCCCGGTAAACCGCCGCCACTCCCGGCATCGTCGAAATCGCGTCTAGCACCGCCTTCATGGCCGCGGGATCCGTCTTCAACCGTCCATAAACTCCTTCGGAAAAATACAGCTCATTTCCGGCCATACGAGCCACAATCGGTTTGGCGTAGTTCAGCGGCTCCAGGGCCTTCTCAATCCGCTCCTGCATTTCCGGCAAGCTCAGCACTCCCGCATCCACGCCGGTCTTCTCGACATCCACGGGGATCGGTGCCACTCCGTGATCCGCCGTCAACGCCACTACATAGTTTCCCGCGCCTACTTCCTTGTCCAGATACGCGAGCAGCTCACCTAAATCCTTGTCCAGGCGAACGAGAATGTCCTGAATCTCCCAGCTCCGCGGCCCAAAAGTGTGGCCGACATAATCTACGGTGGAGTAGCTAACCCCCAGAAAGTCTGTGGCGCCGCTCTTCCCAAGCCCCAACGAATCAACAGCTGCTTCTGCCAATTTGGTCAGGTAGGTATCGGCGAAGGGGCTCGTAGCCCATTGCTCGTAGAACGCCACGTCCGGCCCGGTGCCGCCATCCCTTCCCCGCAGCGCATGAGGAAACGTTGTCGTCCACCCTTCCAGGGCCCGTGCTCCAGCGGCAGTCTGGTCGTAGAGATAGGCGCTCTCTGGCAACGACACCGACCACGTCTTCCCATAATCCTGACTCACTGGATTCTTCTTTGCGAACTCCTCGACAAACGGCATCGTGCCGTATACAGAGGAAGTCACCAGGGTGCCCGGCGGATCGATCCAGGTCACGGCATCGCCTTTGTGGCCGGCCATTGCGATTGCGGACCGCGCTTTCACTGACAGCGTCACCACCCGTGTCGCGCCGCCGGTCTGAAACTTCAACTCTTCGGCAAACGACGGCAACTGCATCCTCCAGGCTGAGTCACCGCCCTTGGTGCTGCCGCCGGCATAGGCTGCATTTTTCGCGTTTGGGTCGCTGGTGCAGGTCACCATCTTCTGCTGCTCGCGATCCCACCAGGCGTTCGCCACCATGCCGTGGTTTGCGGGGACGGCTCCTGTCGAGATCGTGGAATGTCCCGGGCACGTCTCCGTCGCCGCGTACGGGTAAGCCGCGGCCCTGAACCAGGCGCCTTCCGTGAGCAGCCGCTTCAATCCTCCGCTCCATTGCCCGCGAAACTTGTCGACATAATCGCCGCGCATCTGGTCCACCACGAGCAACACCACCAGCTTTGGCCGCGTCGGCTTTTCCGCCTTCTTAACTGCTGCCGTTTTAGGCGCCTGAGCTTCCGTCAAGCTCGCCAACAGCGCTATTCCGACCGCTGCAAAGACGAGCGCTCTAGAAATCCGCGATCCTGATTTCCTCCTCAGCCCCATTTTTCTCTCCTTCTCGAATTTCCGCGAAAGTCTAGCACGCCCTTATAACCGCGGCATGAATCTCCTTTCAGGTTCAGCCTACAGTTCCCGTTTTCCCGACTTGTGCTAGCATTACGCGAACATGCGCATCGTCGAAAAATCGCAATTGATGTCCGCAGCCGAAATCGACCGCACCTTACAGCGCCTCGCTCATCAGATTGTCGAAAAAAGTGGAGGGACCAAGAGCCTGGCCCTCATCGGCATCCGCCGCCGCGGTGTGCCGCTGGCCCAACGCATCGCCCGGGCCATGCGCGGAATCGACGGCGTTGACGTCCCCGTCGGCACGCTCGACATCACTCTCTACCGCGACGACCTGTCCAAGGTCGCCCCGCAGGCCGTCTTGCAGTCCTCGGACGTCTCCTTCGGCGTGGACAGCATGGATCTCGTCCTCGTGGACGATGTCCTTTACACCGGCCGCACCATTCGCGCCGCCATGAATGGCCTCTTCGATTTAGGCCGCCCCAAGCGGGTCTCTTTGTGCGTGCTCATCGATCGCGGCCACCGCGAAATGCCCATCGAAGCCCAGTACGTTGGCCGCACAGTCCAGACCAGCGACTCTGAGATCATCGAGGTTCGCCTCATCGAAATCGACAAGGAAGAGCGCGTCGTCCTCGTCGACCGCATCGATTAATTAATTCCGCTCGACGACTAGCCGAACGGTCATTCCGAACCGGCGCCTTATGCGGTGGGGGATCTGCCTTTTTCCTCTATTCCTGATCGAGCGGCACTGCTTTCCGATATCTATTCTTTGCGTCTCCGTCTCCATCGCGTAAACTATCTCCTCAGACGAGGCGCGCTCCTCCTTGCGTGCGATCGAGTGCAAATTTGACCTATCGTTTCCGCGATCTGCTGGCTCTTGAACCGCTCTCCGCGGACGAACTCACCTTCATTCTCGATCAAGCCAAACCATTCCAGGAAATTCAGCGCCACCCCCTCAAAAAACTAGCCACTCTGCGCGGCAAAACGGTTGCCCTGGCCTTCTTCGAAAATTCCACCCGCACGCGCCTCAGCTTCGCTACCGCCGCTTCACGCCTCGGCGCGGACACCATGAACCTCCAGGCCGAAGCCTCCAGCCTCAAAAAAGGCGAAACCCTTCTCGACACCGCCAACAATCTCAACGCCATGCGCCCGGACTGCTTCGTGATGCGCCATGCCTCCTCCGGTGCGGCCGATTTTGTGGCCCGGCATCTTGAAATCCCGGTAGTCAACGCTGGCGACGGCACCCACGAGCATCCCTCGCAAGGCTTGCTTGACGCCCTCACCATTCGCGATCGCATTGGCCACCTCAACAATCTCAACGTCACTATCCTCGGCGACATCGCCCACTCTCGTGTCGCCCGCTCCAACATCCATCTTCTTGGAAAGTTTGGCTGCCGCTTCACGCTCTGCGGTCCGGCGATGTGGGTTCCCCTCGAACTCGAAAAAATCGGCCCGCCCGGCACACCAATCCGCTGCGTCTATCGAGTCGAAGAAGCTCTCGAAGACGCCGATGTCATCATCGTCCTCCGCGTGCAAACCGAACGTCTCCACGAACCTTCCCTTGCGCAAAGCGATTACATCCTGCTTTATCAATTGAACGCCGAGCGGATGAAACTCGCGAAGCCCGAGGCGCTGATTCTTCATCCGGGGCCGATCAACCGCGGCACGGAAATCACTCCCGAGGTTGCTGACGGTCCGCAATCCGCCGTTCTCGAACAAGTCACCAACGGCGTCGCCACCCGCATGGCCATCCTGTATCTGCTAATGGTCGGCGCTTCGGAAGGCACGCATCCCGCTCTTGAAGTGAAACCCGATGGCAAATCCAAGGAATCTGCGCATGCTTCTGATTAAGAACGGCCGCGTCCTCGACCCCGCCTCCAAAACCGACGCCGCCCGCGACATCCTCCTCGACGGAGAAACCATCGCCGAAATCGCCGCTCCCGGAAAAATCTCCCGCGCGAACGGCGCGGAAGTGTTCGACGCCATGGGCCTGGTCGTCGCTCCAGGCTTCATTGACATGCATGTCCACCTTCGCGAGCCGGGCCAGGAAAATTCCGAAACCATCGAGACCGGCACCAAGGCGGCCGCACGCGGTGGATTTACCGCCGTCTGCTGCATGCCCAACACCAGGCCCGTAAACGACAACGCCTCCATTACCCGCTTCATCGTGGATCGCGCCAAAGTTCGTGGCCACGTCCGCGTCTGGCCAATCGGGGCGGCCAGCATCGGCAGCAAGGGCGAAGACATTTCGGAGATTGCGGCCATGCGCGACGCCGGCATCGTGGCCGTCTCCGATGACGGCAGGCCTATCGCCACCGCAAAGCTCGCGCGCCAGATCATGGACTACTGCCGCAGCCTCGATCTACCTGTCATCGAGCACGCCGAGGATGTTTCTCTCGCCGCCGGCGCCGTCATGCGCGAGGGCATCGCCTCCACGCGCCTGGGACTTTCCGGCATGCCCGCGGCCGCGGAATCCGTCTGTGTCGCCCGCGACGTCCAGCTCGCGGAGCTTACGGGCGCGCGACTGCACATCGCCCACCTTTCCGCGAAAGCGTCACTTGAGCAAGTCCGCTTCGCGAAGAAACAAGGCTTGCGCGTCACCTGCGAAGTCACTCCACACCACTTCACACTGATCGACGAAGACGTCACCTACGACTCCCGCTTCAAAATGAATCCACCGCTCGCTGCGCGTGAGGATCGCGAAGCGCTCCTCGCCGGCCTCGCCGACGGCACCGTCGATGCCATCGCCACCGACCACGCTCCCCACGAACCGGCGATTAAGGATGTGGAGTTCGACAAAGCGCCGTTCGGTATTCTCGGATTCGAAACCGCCGTCGGCCTCGCGCTCGAACAACTTGTGCACACGAACCGCATTCCACTCATGCGCTTGGTAGAACTGTTCACCGCCGGCCCTGCCCGCGTTCTCGGCAAGGAGCGCAAGCTCGCACCCGGCGAGCCGGCCGACATCACCATATTTTCTTTGGATCGTCCCTGGACGTACCACGTAAAGGAAAGCCCGAGCAAGTCGCGCAACTCTCCGTTCGACGGCCGCACCTTCAAAGGAGGCCCCGCAGGCACCATCGTCGCGGGGAAAGTCGTTCACCGCGCGTAATCGTCTGGTGCCACGTGCCGCATCTACGGGATTGTTCCAAGTGCCTCTACACTGAGTGTGTCGGGCTCATGCGTGTCCAGGAAACAATTCGTTTGTTATTCGCAGCCTGCTACTGCCTGCTGGCGATCTTCTCGGCCTCGGCGCACGCCCAGTCCGAACGCATCCTCGACTATCACAGTGACGTTACGCTCGAGGACGACGGTTCCCTCCAGGTGACGGAAACCATCACGGTGATCAGCGCTGGCCGCCAAATTCGCCACAAAATCTTTCGCGAATTTCCCACAACCTACACCGATCCCTACAACAATCGCTATGTGGTCGGTTTCGAGATGCTCTCCGCTACCTACGATTCCGCTCCGGAACAGTTTCGCATCGAAGACTACTTTAATGGCAAACGCATTTACCTAGGCAACCCTAATGCAGTTGTCAGCCTGGGCCGTCACATTTACACGATCACCTACACTACTAACCGCCAACTCGGTTTTTACAAGGATCACGACGAGCTTTTCTGGAACGTAACCGGCAATGGCTGGGACTCCCCCATCGACACCGCCACCGCGACGGTCCACCTTCCCACAAACATTCCCGCGGACAAGGTCACTCTTTCCGGCTTCACTGGGTCGAAAGGGTCGCGCGAATCGCAACTCACTTCGTCCAAGGAAGACGCCGCTTTCCAGTTCACCGCCCAACGCGCCCTCGCGCCCCAGGAAGGTCTCAGTGTCCTCCTCATGTGGCCGAAGGGCTACATCACTCCTCCAAATTTCTCGCAAAACCTGGAATTCTTCTTTCGCGACAATCGCGGCGCGCTGCTACTGGCCTCCGGCCTTTTCGTAACTTTGCTTTATTACCTGATAGCCTGGTCGGCCGTCGGCCGCGATCCCGCTCGTCGCGTGATCATGGCGCTCTACGAACCGCCCGCAAGCCTTTCTCCCGCGGCAATGCGCTATCTGATGCGCATGGGTTTTGACAACAGGACCTTTGCCGCAGCCGTCCTCGATATGGCCGTTCGCGGCTATTTGACGATCGCCGAGCGATCCGGCACGTACACGCTCACGCTTACCGGAGCGGACGAACGCGTTCTGACTCCGGACGAAAAGCAGATCGCCGCCGAACTCTTCCTGGGCCGTTCGCAGATTGTCCTTGAGCAGGAAAATCACACCCTGATTCACGGGGCCATTGTCGCGATCCAAAAATGGCTAAAAACCGCCGAGCAGCGAATCTACTTTGTCACCAACTCCCGCTACCTCATTCCGGGCTTCATTCTGTCCTTGTTCGTGGCGCTCTGCTATTTCGCCACTCTGGGGGTTCCGCAGAGCATTGGCGGCGCGTTTATCTGCTTCTGGCTTACGATGTGGACCATCGGCGTTTCCGCCATGCTGTTGAACTTGATCGTCACCTGGCGGGACCTCCTGCGCCACGGCGGCGCTTCCCTGATCGGTGTGGGCAAGGCTCTGTGGCTTACCCTTTTTGCCGTCCCGTTTCTCGGCGGCGAAGTGTTGGGCCTTACTTTCCTTGCCAAGTTTACTTCGCTCTCGTTCGGCATTTATCTTATTGCTACGGGAATTCTTCACGGAGTATTCGTTCACCTGATGAAAGCGCCCGCTTTCACCGGGCGCCGGCTGATGGATCAGGTGGAGGGCTTCAAAATGTTTCTCGGCTCGGTTGACGGCGACCGTCTGAATCGCGCTATGCCCCCAGAACAAACACCCCAAGTGTTTGAAAGATTCCTGCCTTATGCTCTGGCTCTCGACGTCGAACAAGATTGGGCAAATAAATTTTCAGGGATTCTTTCGGCCGCGGGAACCGCTCCCGGGAGTTCCGGCTCTGCCTACACGCCATCGTTTTATTCCGGGTCATCCTGGGGCAGTTTCAGCGGAGCGGGCTTTGCTTCCTCCTTCGGCAGTTCGCTCACCAGCGCGATTTCGTCTTCTTCCTCTGCGCCTGGCTCGGGAGGTGGCGGCGGGAGCGGCGGATCCGGAGGAGGAGGAGGGGGCGGCGGTGGAGGATGGTAAGGAAATGCTTTGCGCGGAATTCCGTATTTATCGTGAGCCGACGCGCTGCACGTTGAACTGATCGCCGCGCGGCCAGGTTACTTTGTTTTTCTTTTTACAGTAGGGACAGATCGCGATACGTTCGACGTGTTTACCCAATCCAGTGGATCCCACAATCCGCATGCCTCGCTCACAGCCTGTACACCGGAAGATCTTCTGCATATACCCTCCTTGCCCTACTTGGCCCTTCAGAGGATGACTGCTCCGAAATTTTGCTCAATGCGCGGCGGGTTCCGCCGCCGGGTGCAAGCCGTGCTGTGGCACCTCATGGGTTCCGCGCGCGAGCGGCTCGATCTTCATGCGGTAGAAGTGATCGAGCGGCAATCGGCCTTGGCCCACCGGATAGGCCTTCTCGATCGCCTTCATCACGTAGGCCTTTGCCAGCGTCGTGGCTTCCAGCAGCGATCTCCCCGCCGCGAGTTGCGCCGTAATCGCTGAGGCAAACGTGCACCCTGTGCCGTGTGTGTTTTCGACCTTCACCCGGTCTCCGCCCAGGTGGTGCATCTCCTTCCCGTCGAACAACACGTCTATAACCTTGTCCATGTGACCGCCCTTCACTATCACGGCTCGGGCTCCCATCTCCACCAGCTTTCGCGCGGCCGCCTCCATGTCCGCCACGTCCTTGATCGTCAACCCCGTCAGTACTTCGGCTTCCGCGATGTTCGGCGTGATCACATTGGAGCGTTTCAGCAGTTCGGCCGAGACATAATTGATTCCGCCGACATCCAGCAATTCTTTTCCGCTCGACGACTTCATCACCGGGTCATGCACCACGTGCGCAAATCTGTGCGCGTCCAGGAATTCCGCCACCACGACAGCATTCCCCCGGTTACCCAGCATGCCAATCTTTACCGCTGCGATGTCAGAATCCCTCGCCAGCACGTCCAACTGCTCGCGCAGTTCCGCGCTCGGCGTGTTGTGCACCGCTTCCACCCCCAGCGTGCTTTGCACCGTCAGCGATGTGATCGCCGCCATCCCGTAACAGCCGTGAGCCGCGAACGTTTTCAGGTCCGCGCCAACGCCCGCACCGCAACTCGGATCAAATCCCGCAATCGTCAGCAAAACCGGAGCTGCTGCGATTCCCTGCCCATGGAGATGGCTCATGATGGTCTGTCTTTTGCCTCGTTCCGTGATGAAAATAGCCGGTCACGTCCCCCTGGCGGCGAGGTTTTGGAATCTCGCGCCAGAAAACGCCCGGCATCTGCGAATGTACGCGCACTATTTTTTCTCTGCAAGGTAATTTTGCAGAGCAAAACCGGACTTCAGAAGTTCAATTCTGAAATCGGGCAAAGGATTGGGAGAAATTGAACTGTTCTGGCAAACGGTTGACCGGTATAGCCGTATTCTAAATCACGGGAACAAGCCGCGCACCAGCGTTGCTTCGGCCACGCGGCCGACTGCGACACTCATCGCCGCCGCACGGGGCGGCACGTGGTGTTTGCGCATGGCTTCGAGCATGTCGTGGAACGCGCGTACCATGATCTTCTGCAAGCGGACGTTCACTTCATCGGAATCCCAGAGAAGGCCTTCCTGGTTCTGCACCCACTCGAAGTAGCTCACCGTCACACCGCCCGCGTTGGCCAGGATATCCGGCAACACGGTGATACCGCGGCGCGCCAGAATTTCGTCCGCGTGCGGTGTGGTCGGCCCGTTCGCCGCTTCCGCCACGATTCGCGCCTTCACCGCTTCGGCGTTCTGCAACGTGATCACGTTCTCAAGCGCCGCCGGCACCAGGATGTCGCACTTCATGGTCAACAAATCGTCGTTCGAAACCCGCGAAGCCCCCGGCATCCCCACCACGGTCCCGGAGCGTTCCTTATAGCGAATGGCTTTGATCGGATCGATGCCGCGAGAGTTGGTCACGCCGCCGCGAGTGTCGCTCAGCGCGATAATCTTCGCTTTCTTGTCCGCCAGCAGACGCGCCGCCGTTGCTCCGGCATTCCCAAACCCCTGAACCGCCACCGTCGCGCCACGCAGCGAAATCTTCTTCACCTTGCAGGCTTCTTCTACCACGTACACGAGTCCCTGTGCTGTCGCTTCCGCGCGTCCCAGTGAGCCGCCAATCGAAATCGGCTTCCCGGTCACAACGCCGGGCACGGTGTGCCCCACCATCATGGAATACGTGTCCATGATCCAGGCCATCGTCTGCGAATCCGTGTATACGTCCGGCGCGGGAATATCCTGGTCCGGCCCGATGATCGGCAGAATCTCGCTGGCGAACCGCCGCGTCATCCGCTCCAGTTCGCTCTTGGACATGCGCTTCGGGTCGCAAATGATGCCGCCCTTCGCGCCGCCGAATGGCACATTCACCACTGCGGTTTTCCATGTCATCCATGCCGCCAGCGCCTTCACTTCATCCAGCGTGACGCCCGGATGGTACCGAATGCCGCCCTTGCCCGGCCCGCGCGAAACGTTGTGCTGCACGCGGAACCCTGTCATCACCTTCACTTGCCCGTTGTCCATCTTCGTGGGCAGCGACACTTCCAGAATGCGCTTCGGGGTCCGCAGCACCTGACGCAGGCCAGGGTCCAGCTTCAGCACCTCCGCGGCGATATCAAACTGAATCTGCGCGATGCGGAAAGGATTCAACTCTTCCCGCGGAGCGATCCGCGGCACCATCGGTGGAGCGCCCGTTGGTCGGGTTGGAACGGGGGGTTTTGCGACCGTGGCCATCAGCTTCGGTCCTTTCCTCTGCTTGGGTCTGAAATCGCCTGCGTGCTGCCGTGCTCGACTGCTCTTGGTTCAACGAAACTCAGGCGTTGGCCGCGAACTTCCTCGGCTCATCCATAAACTTGTTGCGGCATTCCTCGGAGCAAAAGAAAACCGGATCTCCGCCGCTGCGCTCCGCAATCGCAAGCCCCTCGGCCAAGTGCATACCGCACACCGGGTCGCGTACCAACTTTCGGGACACGGCGTCACTCGGCACATCAATCGGCTGTTGCCTGCCGTTAGCGGCAGCGCCCATGCTGTTCACCAGCCTGCGCAGCAGGGAAACGCTCCAAGAAACGATCAGCACCCAAAAAATAAACCGTAGAATGCGCGCAATGAGAATCATTGGATTTGCAGACGCAGCCTGAGGGCATGCTACACATTCTGTCCTCTGGCAGCGTTGAGCCGAGTGTATGCAGGCCCTTCCGGGGAGTCAAACGAAAAGCTGTGGATTCAAGAAGTTGCGTGGCGCGAAGAAGCGGCGAATAGAGTAATTTTCCGAGATGGGCTGATGTAAGTTATTTATAATAATGGGCTTACTCGACCTGTGTCTTATTAAGGGCGGAATCCTTACTTTGGCCCCGGAATTCGATCGATTCCCATGTACGGCCTCAGTAGTTCCGGTATCAGGATGGAACCATCCGCCTGCTGATAATTTTCGACCACCGCAATCCAGGTCCGCCCAACCGCCAATCCTGATCCGTTGAGCGTATGCACAAATTCACTCTTACCGCCGGCCGTGGGCTTGAACCGGATGCCCGCGCGGCGCGCCTGAAACGCTTCGCAATTCGAGCAAGAAGAAATCTCGCGGAACTCGTTCGTTGAGGGTAGCCACACTTCCAGGTCATACGTTTTCGCGGAGGCGAATCCCATGTCTCCCGTGGAAAGCAACACGGTCCGATAGTGCAAGCCCAGCTTCTCCAAAATCGTCTCGGCGTTGCGCACGAGCGCTTCGTGCTCCTCGTAACTCTTTTCAGGCTGCGTAAACTTGAACAGTTCCACCTTCTGAAACTGGTGCTGCCTCAAAATGCCGCGCGTATCTTTTCCTGCTGCGCCGGCTTCCGAACGGAAGCAAGCGGTCCACGCCGTGACGTGGATCGGCAATTGATCTTCGGTCAGCGTCCGATCGCGATAAAGATTGTGCAGCTCCACTTCCGAGGTCGGCGTCAACCAGAAATCGGTGTCCTGGATCTTAAACAAATCAGCCGCGAATTTCGGCAATTGTCCGGCGCCCACGAGCGACGCCGTGTTCACCAGGAAGGGTGGCAAAATCTCGGTGTAACCGTGCTCACGCGTATGCACATCCAGAAAAAAATTGGCCAGCGCCCGCTCCAGGCGCGCTCCCCAGCTCTTGTAAACAGCGAACCTCGCGCCTGTAATCCGCGCCGCCGCCTCCAGGTCCAATATCCCGGCTCGTTCGCCGACTTCCCAGTGCGGTTTTGGCTGAAAATCAAATTTCGGAGGCGTTCCCCAGCGCCGTACCTCCTTGTTATCCTCCGCGTTCTTTCCGGCGGGCACACTGGCGTGGGGGATATTGGGAATCGTCAGCAGTAGCTCTTTTTGCTGGGCGTCCAGTTCATCAACCTTCACATCGGTCTGCTTGATCCGTTCAGAGACCTGCTTCATTTCCGAGATCAACCCGTCGGCGTTCTGCTTTTCCTTTTTCAGGCGGGCAATTTCGTCGCTGGTCTTATTGCGCTGGGCCTTGCGCTTCTCATTTTCCGTAATCAGTTCGCGCCGCTGCTTATCGAGCGTCCGAAAGCCCTCGATATCCAGCGTCATGTTGCGCTTTTTCGCCATCTCGGCGAATACATCCAGATGCTCCCGGAAATAACTCAGATCATGCATGGCCCAGAAAGAATACCGTAGAGCAGCGCTCAGCGTCGACTTTCCGCCCTATTCCCCAAACCCGCCCGCGCTGTGGGGGCCCGGCCGCCTCGGAGTACCTCTAGGACAGTATCTTTAGTCCTAGCGTGAAGTACCGGCCCAATTGAACCTGTAGGCCTAGAGACGCCTACATGCCCCGCCGGCACAATCGTATCTGTAGTTGGAAGCCAGGTTCGACAGCGGGTGGGTGGATGATCATTGTGATCTTGCTCCTGTGTGTTGTTCTTCTGCTTGCGAGCGCAGTCGAACGACCGGCTCCCCCGAAGTCGCACGACCGATCTTCCAGCTAAGTACCCTCCATCCCCCACGCCAGAGCGGCCGGCACCCCCACCGGCCGCTCATTTTTTTGAGCCACGCTTCGCGATGAAAGCATCGATCTACCGTTTGGGCAATCTGTATGGGTTGGAACTATTCAGGGACTGGCGGGAAAGACTCCAGTGAAGACAAATAAAAAAGGGGGCCGGTGCAAGCCCCCTTCTGTTTGATTCGACCCCCCAATAACCAGACCTCAGTCGAGGTTGATGTCTGGCCACCCCGGGAAGCCAATCTCATGAATTGCCTGTAACAGATGCACGCCTCTTGCCACCAACTGGAGTAATCCGCAGTCCCGCGTTGTTAACTGAAAAATAAGAGTTTAGCTTGAACGGATGTCGAAAGGGTCCAGATCGATAACCCGAAATCTACAAAATCTCACAGACTTGGGCCGGCTTCCTACAGAGTTTAGGAATTGGGGCGGCTTGCTTCGATTCCTGACGGGGCAGAACTGCCGTGGGTCCGGTCACGCTCCGATTGCGGTGCGCAGTGCGTTCGCTATGGATTCTGAATACCGCTTTACGTCCTCGGGATGCTCCGCCTCCACCATCACCCGCGCAAGAGGCTCTGTCCCCGAGTACCGCACGACCACACGCCCGTTCGCTCCGAGCGCCTTTTGCGCCTCGCCCAGGGCACGCGACACTTCCGGCAGCGATTCCATGGGTGGCTTCATCTTCACTTTTACGTTCAGAATAATCTGCGGATAATCCTTTAGTCCTTTGGCCAGCTTTTCTAATGGACCCCGCAACGCAACCAGCGAGAGAATCTTCACGGCGGTCAGCAAGCCATCTCCAGCCGGACTGTCATCCAGAAAGATAATGTGCCCGGACTGCTCGCCGCCGAGATTAGCTCCGGACTTCAGCATCTCCTCCAGGACGTAGCGGTCGCCAACCGCAGCCCGCACCAGTCGAATGCCCTCCTGCGCAAGAATTCGCTCCAGGCCTAAGTTCGACATCGAGGTCGCCACCACGCGATCCTGCTTCAGCTGCTTTTGCGCCTTCAAATACCGCCCGACAACCAGCAGCACCCCATCGCCATTTACAACGTGCCCATTGGCACACACAAACAGAGCGCGATCCGCATCCCCATCAAAGGCCACGCCAAGCTCCGCACCCTCGGCAACCACCCGCTTCTCTAAACCCTCCAGGTGCAGCGAACCGCAACCTACGTTGATGTTCCGGCCGTCCGGTTGCACTCCCATCGCGACGACTTCTGCCCCCAGGCTCCTGAACAATTCCGGCCCCAATTGATAAGCCGCGCCGTTCGCACAATCCAGCACCAGCCGCTTGCCGGTGAGATTCGCGCCGGAAATCACGCGGCTCCGCAGAAAATCCAGGTATTCCTCATGGAGTGCATGATTCGGCACCAGAGCGGGCCGCTCTGCCGGCACGGCCTCCCCGCGCAACTTAAGAATCTCTGCTTCCAGCGCCTCTTCGACGGCGTCCGGAAATTTCATCCCCGCGTGCGAAAACAGTTTCACTCCATTGTCGTGATAAGGGTTGTGCGAAGCGGAAATCACCACGCCAGCCTGAAAATCATTTTCTCGTACCAGGCATGCCACGCCAGGCGTTGTGATCACTCCCGCGAACTCCGCGCTTGCCCCGGCCGCCTGCAATCCAGCGGTCAGCAATTGCGCGATGTGCGGCCCGGACTCGCGCGTATCCATCCCGATCAGGGCGTGCGCGGATCCGAATTCGTTCCTGAGATAGGCGCCGATCGCCCGCCCCGTGGCGTAGAGCGTCTGATCGTCCAGCGGAGGAGTTCCCGGAACACCACGCATTCCGTCCGTGCCAAATAGTTCTTTCGCCATCGATGTTTTGCGCCCGGCTGGTTCGCGAACCTCGACGCAGTCTAGCACACGCCGCGGACTCCATCTCTCCGGCATTCACCTGCTGCTATGCCCGCGACGCTCCGCCCCGCAATGAATTCTTCATTAGCACTCCCCGGACATTTGCGCTTCGCCCAGTCAGGATTGCCTCCGATTGTGCTAACGTGTCTGGAAGAGGAGCGCTCGGTGTCCAGTACGGAAGTCCCCCAGACAACTGTTTTCCGCATCTCCGGCTCGAACTTCAGCATGCGGCTGATCGCCGCCGCGATCCTGCTGTTGTTCTTCTACTATGCTGCGGGCGTCGTTATCACATTGCTGCTGTCGGTCCTGATCGCTTATTTTCTGGACCCCGCCGTGGAATTCCTGGAGCGTTTCCGCGTCCCCCGCACCATCGGCGCGTTGGTTCTCGTCCTGCTTCTGATTCTAGTTCTCATTGCAGCGGGGTACACCCTCTGGCTCCGTACCTCAGACTTCGCCGCCGATTGGCCAAAGTACAGGGAGATCCTGCACAGCGCTACCAGCAAGGTGCAGGGAAATATCAACAGCTTTGAGAATGATCTGACGAGTTCCGGCGACGCGACCAAATCGGTCGTTTCCCGCCAAGACACCGGTGCCGTCCACAATCTTGTGGTTCGTGGCATCGGCTCGCTTTATGCCCTGGTGCTTGAGGCCACGTTTGTTCCGTTCCTCGTTTTCTTCATGCTCGCCCAGAAACGCGAAGTCTGGCATGGCACACTGCAGCTGTTTCCTGTCAGCCGTCGCAATCAGGTGAAGGAGACTCTCGAAGACTTGCGCGATGTTTTGCGGGACTACTTGATCGGCATGTCCGTGGTCACGCTGGTGGTGATCGCGTTAAGCAGCATTTTCTTCCTGATCCTGGGCCTCGACTACCCCGTCCTCGCTGGAATCACTTCCGGTTTGCTGAACATGGTTCCTTACCTCGGCGCCGTCCTCGCCTGGTTCCCCGGTTTCCTGCTTGCCGTGGTCAAGTGGAAATCGGTCAGCCATTTCTGGCAGATTGCCGTTGTGCTCACCGGCATCCACGTGATCGCGCAAAATCTGATAGCCCCGCAACTTGTCGGCCGCCAGGTGCGTCTGAACGCTGTAGCCATTACCGTGGCGCTTCTTTTCTGGGGATGGGTCTGGGGAGGCATGGGGCTGATTCTCGCCATTCCGCTGACGGCTGCCCTTCGCGTGATCTGCGACCACGTCGAATCCTGGAAACCCATAGCGCGCTGGCTAAGCGCGTAACCATTTTCATTGCTCCGAATCAGGGACACCCTATGAGCGCTCGCTCCATCAGTATCAGACTTGCCGGTCTCTCGCTCTTCGCCGCTCTGTTTGGAACTTCACCCGCTTTTGCGTGGGGCTGCAAGGGACACCAGACCGTGGCGCTCATCGCGGAGAAACATCTCACCCCGGAAGTGCGGCAATTTCTGGAAACGCTGCTCAAGGAAAACCCGATCGATCCTCAACTCAAACGCTACTGCGGCCCGTTTCCCGGCAGCTTGCTCGCCGACAGCTCCACCTGGCCCGACGATGTCCGCAACACACTGAAAAACGGCCCGTGGCATTACATCGACATTCCCCGCGGAGCCCCCCGAGGCCCGCTGGCAAACTTCTGCGGTGAATCCGGCTGCGTCACGCAGGCCATCACCGAGCAACTTGCCATCCTGAAAGATCCTCAAGCCGATCCGCGTAAGCGCGCCGACGCGGCCCGCTACGTTATCCATTTCGTGGGCGATCTGCATATGCCTCTGCACGCCTCAACGAACAATGACGAAGGCGGCAACTGCGTCCCGGTGCGCTTCTTCCGCCGCAACCCGCGCGAACACAACCACTCCTACATTCCCAATCTTCACGCTGTGTGGGATACCGCGATTTTGGAACGCGACATGGAGGGCTCGGACCCCAATGAGTACGCGGCGTTTCTCGATCAGTCGTTCAGCCCGCAAGCCGAATCGTGGATGAATGCCGGAATTCATGTGGAAGAATGGGTGTGGGAGAGCCACGATCTGGCCGAATCCGTCGTCTATGGAAACCTTGTGCCCACTGACCCGATCGAGCCGCCGGTGCCCGTTCATTCCTGCACCGACGCCAACAACGTCGGTGAACGGATGTTCAATCGGCATTTTTCAATCGGAGCGATCTACCAGGAAGCTGCGGCACCCGTCGTGGAAAAGCAAATCGCCCAAGCTGGCGTTCGCCTCGCCCTGATTCTCAACGAAACACTCAAGCCCGCGCAAAATCCAAATTAGGACTTGCCGGGAGTTTTGTTTTCCGTTGCTTCCGCGGGCCCCAGCGATTGAATGAAAGTTACCAACTGCCACCGCTGCGGCTCCGGCAGTTTCGACCAGACCGGCATTCCCTTTCGCACAATTCCATTCGTCAGGATCCAGAAGAGCGACCCCGGCGGAGCCGACTGCACTTCCTGGGCCCGCAAGCTGGGCGCCTTTTTGCCGCCCAGCGCGTTTTCCCCGTGGCATTCCGCGCAATGCTCGTCGAACAAGACTTTTCCAGCGGCGACCGCGTCCTTGTCCGTGGCGAGCGGGTTCACCTTAGTCCGGTATTTTGCGGGCGCTCTCTCAAGCTCCGCATAGACAGAAATCGGCTCCGTTTTTTCCGGCTTGACCTGCGCAACGCTCAAAAAACACAAACCAGAGAGCAGCACGGCGCTGATTCCCGCAAACCTACTTGTCTTCATTCACTCTTCCCCTTGAACAACTGACTTACCTTTTGCCCAAATCCCGCAATTTCATAGGAAACACCCCAGCGCAGCAGGAATTGATGGCTGTTGTCGTTCAAGCCAAACGTCGGCTCGATTTTGAACGTCCACCCGGAAGGCAGGTTCCACACCAGTCCCGGAGCCAGGTAATGCGAAGTCTCATGCAATCCAAAGTGGTACCGATCTCCGAGGCCCCCGTACATCTCGACCCCCGCGATAAAATGCTGAAGGCAGAAATTGCATTTCTGCGCGGCGCCCTTCAAGGTCAGCGGGCGGCTCGCTCCCAAGGCATACCCGAATTCCCATGGCGAGTTCGTCAGATTCTTTTCCGCGATCGTATTCTCAGTGAAATTCCACCCTTTGTAGTTGCTCGACAAGATTAGTTTCAACTCGGCTTCGCGCTTCTTCTCCCGCCGCGCCTCTCCATTGAGCCTCAGAAAGTCGGATTCCACATCGTGACCTACCACCTCTTTCAGAATCTTGTCGGCTCCGTTGATGTCCTCAAATTCCACATACAGCACCGGATTGATCCAATGCTCATTCTTCAGCGGGCGAACGCGATTCTCCCATCGGTATCCCGTAAACACGGTGCTGTCGCCAAACGTCGTCTGACCCGAAAGGTAAACTTCTGTGGTCCACCAGGCCGTGGCTCCGTACTCAAACTCGCTCCAGAATGCGTGGAAGTTTGGCCCGCCTCGTTGCGTCCCAAATGTGGAGAAATACTCGACCTCCAGATTCCCGGGCTCCTCCAGGTTGTGGTCGTAGGCCACGATGTAGGGATTCTCTTGAGCCCGGAGGAAACTGCTCGCAGCAAAAGACAAGAGGGCTCCCAGAAGAAAACGGGACAACTGACTTACACGCAAGGTACTCAAGTCGATCTCCAAGTAATTTCATATACGACTCATTCAGTCTGATATTAAAGGCCGTGGAATCTTCATCAGTGACGCCCTGTCACCTTAAATCAGACTAACTTAGTCTTATATCTTATGCAAACCGTTTGCATCTATGAAGTCCGACCAGCTTAACTCTTGCCTCCTCGCGGGCGACTCTCTTCTTCTGTCCCCTCGGAATGGGCTGGCACAATAAATTTCTATTTTCGGAAATCCCGGCTGGCGTCACAATGACCCCGCGGCCGCCAGTTCCGGTCGCTAATTACAGTTTCGGGGGCTTGCATGAATGCCAATGATTTGGTCCTTACGCTGCTCGACGAAGGCTATTTGCGCAAAACCTGGCACGGCCCAAATCTTCGCCAGTCACTCAAAGGAGTTTTAGCAAGCCAGGCTGCCTGGCGCCCCGCTCCGGGCCGCCACAATATCTGGGAACTCGCGTTGCATTCTGCCTATTGGAAATACGCTGTGCGCAGGCGCATCGAAGGAGGGAAACGCGGTTCCTTCATTCTTAAGGGGAGTAATTTCTTTACGAGGCCGGAAACTGGAAAGGCAAGCGAAGCGGCCTGGCATGCTGATTTGGCGCTACTGGAAGGGGAGCACGCGGCGTTAGAAGCAGCAATTCGCCGCGTCCTCAAAACTCCGCGCGCGAAAAAACTGCTTCCTTCGCTTTACGGGGTAGCTTTCCACGACATTTACCACGCCGGGCAAATCCGTCTGCTGCGCCGGCTTATGCCCTGAAGAAGTTCCGGGCGGCGGAAGGAGTACCAGTAACGCCTACCAAACTTTCCGTAACTCCTTCACAAGATCGTTCAGATTCGCAGCGTCTTGAAATAAGCGAATCGCCGCAATTCCCGCTGCGCCCGCTGCCAGACAATCTCGCGCGCGCTGCAGTGTAATTCCGCCGATCGCCAGCACCGGAATCGTCAATCGGTTGCACACCTCCTCTAAGCGCGCAACCCCCTGCGGTTGCCCAAAACTCGCCTTGGACGGCGTTGCATAAACCGGCCCAAAAATCACGTAATCAGCACCTGCCCGCTCCGCCTCGACCGCCCCTTCGAGCGAATGCGTTGAGACTCCCACGATGAATTCCTCTCTCGCTCCACATTGGCTTACCAATTTCTTGGCATCATAGGGGGCGAGGCTGTGCTCACTCAGATGCACCCCACCCGCGCCGGTGGCACAGGCCACATCCAACCGGTCATTTACAAGAACCGCTGACCCACCTCCGGCACGGAAGATCGCCTTCTCGGCAAGTTCTGCCAATTCCCGGCCGGACAGATCCTTCTCCCGAATCTGGATCCAATCCGCTCCGGCCTGCGTGGCTTTTTCTATTTTTTGGAGTTGCAACTCTTTGGCCAGTTCCGGAGCATCCGCCAAGCTCCGGCGGTCCGTCACGTAACAAAGCAACGGTTTACGGGTTGGAAGCAGGGGGCACACGGGCTGGAACCGGACGCGAATTAAAGAATCCGAACCCTACAAAAATATCCAGGACACCGATGCCGCTCACGATCCCCCGTGTCGCGGGATGCAAAGCGAAGTGCATCATCCAGGGATAGTGGCTGAGGAAATAGTTCTGCTCCCAGAATCCAGACCACGGCAGATACAGGAGCAGCGCACCCAATTCAAACAACAACACAACCGTCAGCGCGCGCAAAATTCGGTTCATCCGGTACCAGTGGGCCTTGGTTGTGATTCGTGCGGCGTTCAGCGAGCCGGTTTCTGCAGCGAGTGAATGCGTTCTGCCACGTCGCGGTAATCGATGTTGATCGCGTAAACCTGGGAGAAGCTCTTGAGTGCCGCGTCCAGTTCGCCCGCCGACTCCTGGGCCACACCCAAATCATACCGCAATGCCAGTTTACTTTCCGTGTCCATGCCGGGCGTCAGCAGCGCGCGCTCGTACCAGATGGCCGCAATGGCCGGCTGTCCCTTTTCCATGAATGCCAGCCCAAGCAGGGTACAACACTGCATGGCGTAACGGAACGCCTTGCCCCGGTCGTTGGCCTGCGCCACTTTCTGAAACTCGCCGATAGCCTCTTCCAGAAGTCCCATTTCCCGGAAGGCGATCCCGAGGTTGTAGTGCGTCTCCAGATCTTCGTCCTCGGCGCCCATTTCGCCAAGCTCGGCGCGGAATTCGTCAAAGACTTCCTTGAGGGGCCCAGTCTCTCCTCCACTTGCTCGTGCGGAGGGTGCCGATTTTTCCTCCGGCGTATGCGCCACTGGGCGCGTCAATTCGCCGAGGCCCAGTTCGTCCATTTCCTTGGCCAAATCGGTCAGAAAATCGTCGGTCGTCAGCGACTGGGCATTCCCAGGTGCGCCAGCCTGTACCTTGGGAGGCTCTACCGATTGCGGCGGTGGAGGAGGAATCTTCGACAACATCTCGTGCGCCGGCACAACCGGCTCGGCTTCGAGCACCAACTCGAAATCCTGATCCAGATCGAGATCCGGCTCAGGCACGATCTTTTCCGGCACCGTGCTCTGCGGAAGATCCAGGGAGGGATCCGGGCCCTCCGCTGCCACTTCCGCGTGTTCCGGCTCGGGCAAAGTTGTCAGTTCCTCGTCCGGCAGGAGCTCCTCGTGTTGCTTGAAAACCTTTTCGCTAAGAGGGGCGCGTTGTTCCGCGGTGGTCAGTTCGGTCGGAATCTCCGCAACCTGGCTGGTTGCCTCTTCCTCCACCGGTGAGTCGGCAGGCACTTCGAATTCGGGGAGTTCCTCGGATGCTTTTTTAGGCCGAGCCGGGGTCGATTTCTTCATCGACATCGCCTGCTCCAGGAACGACGACGCCAGATCCGCGTCATCGGACGTGGTCTCCGCCGGCACGGGCTTATTCGCAGAGATTTCTTCAAAGGAAGTCCCGGGTTCCCTCGTTTCTTCCAGAAGCGAAGCCCACTCGGCGGAGAGGTCGACTTCCTCCGCAGCGGAGTCGGCGGAAGCTTGAGGCGCCGCAGATACTTCCGGCGGCTTTGTAATTTCAATTCCGGGGAGTTCCGCGGCGGGTTGTCGAGCGGGCACCGGCGCCACAATAGCGGCGTCGAGAGGCACGGCCTCAATTTCAAGAGGAATGTGACTCGCAGGCGCGAGGGGTACTTCCTCGACGGGGGGTCTCTCTTCTTTTCCAACCGGCTGCACTTCGACCGGCTGAGGCATCGCCGCGGCCACTGCGGCAGCAATTTCTTCGTCGCTCAAGCCCGCTGCGCGCTGGAACCGCCGGCGCAGTTCACCAAACCGTTCGCTGCTGCGCATGTCGCCGCGGCCAGAATGGATGTGCTCCAATTGCGCGGCAAGCTCCGCCGTTCGGCGGTCGTCTCCCGCGCCAAGCACGAAGTCGAGCAGCTTTTCTAGCGTCGGTGTGTGCATCGGCGCGCGACGCAAGATTGCTTCTAGCAGCCCGATCGCTTTCTGCGTCAAGCCATAACTTGCGAACAGGTCCACGTCGGTGAGCGATTGGGCGATAAATTTCTGGGTTTCTTCGTCTAGTTCTTGCTCGGCAAGCGGTGACTTCGGTGAACCGGCTGCCTGGGCGTCCACGGTTGGCGTATCGTCGTGCAGCCCCCCGCGTATCTTCGCCACCGGCGCTTGGGGAAGTTCCGCTTGTAGACTGTCCGCGAGGGCGACAGGATCCGCCGCGGCTTTCGGTTCCACCGGCACCACGCCCATCTTGCGAAGCACTTCGTTCAGTTTGCGCTTGGCCGAATCGTTTTCTGGATCGCGGTCAACCAGTTGCTCAAAAATCTCTTTGGCCCGCTCCGTCTTCCCGCTTGCCAGCAACGCATCACCCAAATTCGCCAAGGCATCCGGCAAGCGGAACGAATCGCTGGTGCGGCCAAACGTGTCCACCAGCCACTCGAGTGGTTCCAGCCGTCCCGGCAGCCGGGTTGCCAGGTTTTGCATCAGGTGCACTACGCCTTCATGCTCTCCGGCATCGATCATCGGAATGCGAATGCGCGAGAGCAGGCTCATCGCGCGCTCGCCCTGCCCGGATTCCAGGAAACCCTCGGTCACCTTTTGCGTGGCCGTGAAATTCTTTTCGTCGTGGGCGAAAATCCGCAAGGCCAGCGCCGAGGCTTCGTCCCATTTGGAGGCTTTCAGGTAAAGGTCCAGCAACAATTCGGCCGGTTCGCCGCCTTTGTCGAGGTCCGGCACCCGCTCCAGGATTTCCGACGCCTTCGTAGTATTGCCAGCCGATGAATAGCTGCGCGCTTTTACAATCAGCGCATCGAGACTTTTCGCGTTAATCTGCAACGCCCGGTCCGCCAGCCGCTCGCATTCCGCCTGGTCGCCACGGGCCAATGCGCGCTGCGCCGCCGAGACGTAGCCTTCCAGCGCTTCCGCCGACTGTCCCATCGCCTGATACAGGTCCGCCAGCCGAATCTGAATTCGCAGATTGTCGGGTTCCGCCAAAAGCAATTTCTTCAACAGCGCTATCGCTTCGGGCTGCTTGCCGTTTTTCAGATGGAGTTCCGCAAGCTGAAGGAATAGCGGCCGGGCCTCGCTCATTACGCCCTGCTGCACATACAAATCCGCGAGCTTTTCGAGGGGGCGCACTTCCTCCGGCGCGAGTTTAGAAATTCGCTTATATACCGCGATCGCTTTGGTCAGGAATCCGTCGCTGACGAAGAGCTGCGCCAGCCGTTCGAAGTATTCGATGGCTTGAAAAGTTTCGCCCTGGCGGATGTACAGCTCGCCGATGGTCATCAGCGTGACCTGGTCGCGCGGCTCGTACTTCAGGATTTGCTGATACTCCGCGATTGCCTGGGCGACTTTGCCCTGGTTCAGCAGCTTCTGCGCGGCTTCGACGTATTTGCTCTTGTTGTAAGCCATGCCAAAAGACGACAGCTTCCCCAATCGAAAGCTGACGGCAACTTTCTCCTCAACTCGTTGCAGGTACTGGGACCACGCAACCTTACTTTTCTCACGCTACGCCCCCACTTTGGAGGCGTCAACGAAACCGCGCACAAGTGTGAACAGGCAGTTATCCCCGTGGCGGATACGATACTCATAGAGAACAAATAGCGAAGAGAGGATTACGAACGGGCGGGCCAGATTTCGAGCGGCAGCGGCTCCTGCACCGCACGGGCCGCCCAGCAGCCGGCTTCGCGGACGGGAGCGAACGAGTGGCGGTGCAGGGGCGAGGGACCGTGCTGCCGAAGTGCTTCCAAATGATCCGGGGTCGCATAACCCTTATGCCGTGCCAAACCATATTGCGGATATACGGCGTCCCATTTTTCCATGCAGGCGTCGCGGTACGTCTTGGCCAGAATGGAGGCGGCCGCGATGGAGACGCTGCGCGCGTCGCCCTTGATCAGGGATTTCTGCTCGACCATCACGTTGAGCTGCATGGCATCAATCAGGAGGTAGTCGGGTTGGACGGAGAGTTGTTCGAGCGCCGCCTGCATCGCCTGGCGGCTGGCCTGGTAGATATTCCACGCGTCGATGCGCTGCGCGTCGATTTCGGCGACCGCCCAGGCGACTGCGAACTCGCGGATCCGAACTGAGAGTTCCATCCGCCGCTCGGGAAGGAGCTTTTTCGAGTCGTCCAGCCCGACGATGCGCCGCTTCGGATTCAGGATTACCGCCGCAGCCACGACGGGACCAAACAGAGCACCGCGCCCGGCCTCATCGAGACCCGCAATGCGAGTCCATCCAAGCCGCCGCGCCGCTCGCTCAAAACGGGAAGAGCAGAGTCGCGCCATAATTGTGTCTTCGAGTCAGAATTCTAGCACCCAAAAATGAAAAAGGGACAAGCAGTTGCTTGTCCCTTGGTGAAAATTCCTTTGTTGTTTTTCTCAGGCTTTGGCCGCGGCTGCAGGCGTCGCGTCTTCCCGAGCGGCGCGCTTGATGCGGGCAGCCTTGCCCCGCAGGCTGCGGAGGTAATACAGGCGAGACCGGCGAACATTGCCCTTGCCGACGACATCGATCGAAGCGATTGAGGGCGAGTGCAGCGGGAAAATGCGTTCGATCCCGACACCGAAACTCACGCGGCGCACGGTGAAGCTCGCGCTGCTGGCGCGGCCCTTCTTCGAAATCACCACGCCTTCGAAGGTCTGGATGCGCTCCTTGACCTTCTCGCCTTCGCCTTCCATGAGGCGCACATGCACCTTGATCGTGTCACCGGGGCGGAACTCGGGAAGATCTTTGCGCAATTGCGCTTCATGCAACTTCTGAATGACCGGATTCATTTTCGTTATTCCCTCAAGACCCACTCAGGCGGGGCCAGCACTTCTAAAGCAAACATCAATTATAGACAAACTATAACACTTTGCCTAGCGGTTTTGGACTGAGGGAAAACCGGGTTACGCTCAGGCTCGAGCCATATGAGGATGCGACCGCCGTATTACTGTGGCCGCAAACCGCTCCATTTCTTCGAGTTGCGGACTGAACTGCAACAGCAAGAGGTTCGCCCCTGCGCGCTCGAATGCAGCGACGCGTTCCGCCACCTGCTCCGGCGTACCGACCAGACCTGAGCGCAATCCGCGGTTCGAAACCGAGTAGTCTTCGAGAGAAACGCGCTGCTCGAGTTGCGTATTTGCGAGCCATTGCTGGTAATTCGCATAGCCGGCGGCGCTCTGCTTCACGTCGGTAATGCGCTGCAATTCTTCCTGAGCCTCGCGTTCCGTTTCTCGCACGATTGCGTATGCCGCCACGCCGTACTGCATCGGCGGCAAATTCAGACGCTCCCGCCGCTGACTAAGATCGGCAATTCTCGCCTGAATCTTTTCCGGCGAATCGCCATGCATCACATAGGCGTCGCACTTCTCAGCAATCAACTGCTTGGCCGCTTCCGATTCGCCGCCCGCGTAAATCACAGGCCTTGGCCGGGAGACAGGTTTCGGTTGCAGAAGATTTGCGTCGACGCGGTAATACTTTCCGACATAAGAAAAATTATCCTGGGTCCACGCGCCGTTCAGCACATCCAGCCATTCGCTGGTCCGCGCGTAGCGGTCATCGTGCTGCTCAAAAGCAACTCCATACTTTCGCGCTTCCTCAGCCCACCACGACGAAACCACGTTCAACGAAAGCCGCCCGCCGCTGATGTGGTCAATGTTCGCCGCCTGCTTGGCCAATAGCGCCGGAAGGTGGAACGTGGGACGCACGGCTACCATCAACTCGATTTTCTCGGTGACCGCCGCCAAAGCTGCCGCTGTCGACCAGGCATCCAGCGAAGGCGCTTGCGGTCCCTTGATGTCGTTGAGATTCAATTCGGCGATCAGGGTTAGGTCGTAGCCAAGCGCTTCGCTGCGCTCGGTCAATTTCTTGACGTATCTCCAGCTCGCTTCCATGTGTTCGTCTTCAATATTGCGCAGCCACCCGCCGAAAACCGGCATCCAGTATCCGTAGCGCATTGTCCGTTCACCCGGCCTTTCCGGTGCCTACGGCCTCGTGCGCCTGCTTCGCCTCGTGCGCTTGCGCTTCGGCAATCAGATAATCCGCCAGCCGCGAGTAAGGATTGAATCCGACGATGCGCTCCGGGTCCGCCACAAAGTTTGAAAGCGCGTTGACGTCGTAATAGAGCAGCCGTCCCTCTCGATCATCGATCACGTACTCGATTCCGCCGACTTCGATACCCGCTTCGCTCATGATGCGTTCCACGTCCTGAACCACCTGCCGCGGAGGGGCGTAGCCTTCCACCTGAAGACCATTCTTGGGGGCGTCCACGGGACACGCGGGCCGCGCCAATTCCTCTCCCCGGGTGCTCTGGCAAATATCCGCTGGGCAAAGATTGAATGTATCTCCGGTGGTATGAATTTGAATGGCGTAGAGAAACTTGCCGCCAAGCACCTCGACCCGAGTGATTACACTGTCTCGCGCCGGGAAAAATTCCTGCACCAATGCGACCTGATCAATGCCGAAGTAAAGTTGATTTTCTTCCACCGCGTTCTTCAACTGTTCAGGCCGGTCGAAGCGGATGATTCCCGCGCCGCTGCCGCCGATGTTCGGCTTGACCACCAGCGGATAGCCAATTTTCTCCGCGGCCGCCAGCACTTGCGAGGGATGATTAATCACCTGCGCCTTCGGATAGGGCAACCCCAGCGATTCGAGCAAGGTAAGTTGCAGGGCCTTGGAAGTTTCGTGCGTGAACGCGCGCGACCCGTTGACCACGCGGACGCCTTGCGCTTCCAGATGCTGCAAATAATTGAGGGTGTAGAAAATTACGTGGCCAAGTCCGCGCTGCCACGCAGAAGGGCTCATGCGGTTGAACACCAGCGAATATTCCGGCTCGCGCAGGGCCACATCATAGGAGTGTTTCGCGGCGTGAATCTTTTCCCAGTTCACACCGCGCGCATCGAGTTGCTGAAAGAGCGGCCGATACCAATCCGGATGCTCGTAGTAAATGCCGATCGGCTTCAAGAGTTGTACCCCACGCACGGGGGCGCCGCTTGTTCCGCTCATGATCTCCCCTTCGACTGCCTTTCTTTGGATGCGCGGTTCCCTTAATTCGTCAGGATACCAAAAGGTCGGGCCGGTTACGCCGGGTCTTCTCCGCCGCCTGCTGCGCGCGCCATTTGGCCACTTCGGCGTGATGCCCGCCAATCAGGACATCCGGCACCTTCCAGCCACGATACTCGGCCGGGCGCGTGTAGTGCGGGTAATCCAGCAGAAGCCTGGCCTTGCGGGGATGGGAATTGCCCGCCGCCGAAATGGATTCGTTTCGTTCGAGCTTACAGAAAGATTCGTTCTCGGTGGACGCTTCATTTCCAAGAGCTCCCGGCAACAGCCGCGTCACCACATCCAGGACAATGGCTGCCGGCAATTCTCCGCCACTCAAGACATAATCACCAATGGAGACTTCTTCCGTCGCCAGATGTTCCGCCACGCGTTCGTCCACGCCCTCATAGCGGCCGCAAATCAAAACGATTCGCTCGAGCCTGGCCAATCGCCGCGCTGTTTCCTGCGTAAACAATTTTCCAGCAGCAGACAGCAGCACAACCGCAGTGCCAGTTGGAAGAGCAGGTGGCTGCAGAGAGTCACCCAACGATTGTCCCAACAATTTCTCAACGGCCTCAAACAGGGGTTCAGGTTTCAGCACCATACCTTCGCCGCCGCCGAACGGGCGGTCGTCCACCGTCTTGTGCCGGTCCTTGGTAAATTCCCGCAGATCCTGTACGTGAATCTGCACAATCCCGGCTTCCCGGGCGCGCCGCACGATGCCATGGTCCAACGGGCCAGTGAAAAATTCGGGGAAAATGGTGATCAGGTCAAATCGCACGTTATTCGCCCGTGTTCAGTTCGCTCAAGCCTTCTGGCAGCGTAACATCAATGCGCCGGGCGGCAACATCAATGCGCCGGCAGATATCTTCCGCCAAAGGCACCAGCAGCTCGCCCCCGGCAGTCTCCACTTGCAGCAACGGCGTGCCTGCCGTGCCTTCGCCCGGGAAAAAGACATCCCGCACCGTCCCAACCACGCGAGGCGCATCTTCCATTAGACAGGCAGGAGACGAGAGTTTCGCTTCCACCACCGGGTTTTCGAAGACGGAGCAGCCAATCAGGTCGCTGACGAAATACTTGCCCGCGGGGAGTTTCACGCGGTCCGCAAGCGGAAGCAGTACATCCAGGCCCCGCAGCTTTTCGGCGGCGTCGATCGACGCGCATCCTTCAAAGTGAAAGATCCCATGCTCCGGGTGATTGCGGTCTACCCAGAAATTCTGCAAGCCGATCAATCGCGGATCGCCCTGGGCGCCCCGAAGATAAACTCGCAAAAGGGAAGAAAGCCGCGCGGGAAAATCGGTAAGAAGCTCGGCCAGGACTTCGCCTTTGTTGCCGCGCGGACGAATGATGCGCGCAACCTGCACCCAGCCTTGCTCTTCAGCGGAGGGATTCAATCTTCGAGTATCTCAAGCGTGAAGCGCTTGCGCAGCTTCATTCCGGCAGCGCCCAGTAGCGTACGGATGGCTTTGGCCGTGCGCCCCTGGCGCCCGATTACTTTGCCCAGATCTTCCGGAGCAACCCGCAACTCAAGAACGGTCACCTGCGAGCCCTCCACGGCATCGACTCGCACACCCTCCGGATGATCCACCAAGGCCTTGGCAATCTCCTCAACCAGCTCTTTCATCTGGGCCCCCGCTTCCGTGTCCAATCGACGTAGCAATACCTGTTACCTCTTTCTCCGTCGAAAGGAGTGCGAGCAAGTTCAAGACCTGGACATGAGCAAGAGAGCTGAGCTTGAGCCAAAACTATGCAATTTTTTGCTGTTTAAGAAAACTCCGAACAGTATCGCTCGGCTGTGCCCCTACTCCAAGCCAATACTTGATGCGATCGGAATCCAACTTAATCTCCGCGGGCTTTTTCAGTGGGTCGTAAGTCCCCACGGCTTCACGCACACGCCCATCCCGGGCGCGGGTCCGCTCAATGACCACCACGCGATAATACGGCTTCTTCTTTTTGCCAATTCTGGCCAAACGAATCGTTAACACTAAAGTGCTTCCTCCCTAAAGACTATCTATTCTACGTGAGTTCCCACCCCGCAGCAACGCCGGTTCGCGCCTTGCGGGGGCCTTTTAACCCAGGTAAGCTGCGTCTTAACAATCTGACAACAAGGAGCCTCGGCGACCAATCGCTGGCGTCCACAAGGGGCCGGATGACGGCCGGAGCCCGCATCCCCTAAGTGCTTTCGCGTGTTCGATACCACGGATTTGAATTTTGCGTTGGCCAGAGCGGCGTCTCGCCGCTAAACTTCTTACCATGTTTACCAACCCACGGAAGGCTGCGCCAAATTGTTGCTGTATCTGTCGCGCCGGTGTGTCTTCTGGTGTGGGGAGGCTGAACGCCTAGCAATCGCTCTCAGCCCTAGAGAGTCGCAGCCCACCGCCAGGAAGACCTGGCAGGTGGGTTTTTCATTTGGGGGCGTATTCGTTGCGTGTAGGACCGGATGGCGCGGTAGCCAAGTGGTAAGGCATGGGTCTGCAAAACCCTCATCGGCGGTTCGATTCCGCTCCGCGCCTCCAACTTCCGGCTCGCTGTAGTGCTCCTTAATCCAACTTTAAAGTTCTTGCATTCTTCCTTCCCGTCGGCAAGACTTTCGGTACCAACTGGGGCAGTTTCCAGGGACCCTCCGCGCAGTTGACTCCCGGGTTCCGACTCTCGGCGGAGTTCTGCATTTTGAAGTCGTTTCGTTCCATTCTCGTCTCAACTGTGATTCAAGCGGCTTGCTTGATCGCGCCCGGTTGCGTCGCCGCGCAAAGGCCCGGCCCGCCGGCGCAAATGCCGCATGGCACCCAGTCGGACGTGGCCAGCGGAACCGCCGACCTTATCGTTACACTCCAAGATGAAAAGAACGTCGCGCTCCTGCAATCTGCCAAGGTGACCCTGCGAAGCCGCTCCGGCGACCCGCGTGGAGTAGCAGTGTCTGAAAAGGGCCGCGCCAGCTTCCGGGGGATCGCTTTGGGTGAATATGAAGTTCAGGTGGAAGCTCCCGGCTATGCCACGACGCGAGCGAACCTCTCCCTCGCGCGGCCGGGAGAGACGCGCAATCTCGATATAACAGTGCTTCCCGGTTCAGGCTCTGTTGGCGCACATACTCCTTCGCCGCTTTCCATGAAAGAGCAAAAAGAACTAACGGCAGGGTTGCGCGCTTTGCAGGCGCAGAAATTGGAAGAGGCGCGAAAGCACTTTCTGATCGCTGCGAAAACCTCTCCCAACCATCCCGACGTCGACTATCTATTAGGCGTGCTCGCCACGATGACCGGCGATATGGAAACCGCGAAACAATATCTGGAAAACGCGGCCACTCGCTACCAGCACGTTCTTTCTTTTACGGCCCTGGGTGAAATCTACCTTAGCGAGGGAAATCTCACGATGGCCCAACAGCACCTGGAAGCCGCGCTGAAATCCGCTCCCAACACGTGGCGCGCCGACCAACTGCTCGCGGCTGTGGAACTCAAGCAGGGTTCTTATCCGCCGGCGATCCAGCACGCCGAACACGCGCTGCAAATCGGCAAGACGGAGGCCAAGGGTGCGCGCCTCACGCTGGCCGATGCTTTGTACGCGACGGGCGATCACCAGCGCTCCGTCCAGATCCTGAACGAATTATTGAAAGAAAACCCCACGCAGGAACAGACGAAGGAGGCCCACAGGCTGCTGGAGGCAAACCGCGCCGCACAGGCACCCCCATCCTCCACGGAAGGCATGTTATCTGCGAATCTCAGTAACACGGCCTTCGCTGTTGCGCCGAGCCTAAGTTCCGCAAACCTTCCTTCCACGCTCGCAAATCCCCTGAGCACTTCACCGCGTTGGTTTCCGGCAAATGTGGATGATTCGATTCCTCCCGCGGATGCCACGGTGTCGTGTCCTTTGCCACAAATCGTTCGGCAAGCCGGGGATAAGGTGTTGGAATTTGTCGGCAATGTCGATCGGTTCACGGCGACGGAATCTCTATCGCATCAAACCCTGAACGAATTCGGGCTCGCCGTGCGTTCTGAAAAAATCAAGTTCAACTATCTGGTCTCCATCCAGGAAATGAAGCCGGGCGTCTTCGACGTCCAGGAATACCGCGACGGCCTCACTACAAACGATATTTTCCCCGAACATGTGGCAACTCTCGGAACCGTTGCCATGGTCTTCGTGTTTCATCCCAATTATGTTGGGGATTTCGATTTCCGGTGCGAGGGCCGAGCGCATCAAGGCAGTCAGGAAGCATGGCAGATTCACTTTTCGCAGAAAGCCGACCGCGCTTCCCGCCTTCGAAGTTACCGCCTCGGAAACCAATATTTTCGTGTGGGCATCAAGGGCCGCGCCTGGATTTCCAGTGAAACTTCTCAGGTGCTTCGCATGGAGACTGATCTGGTCTCTAAAGTCCCGGAAATTCGCTTGCATGCCGAACATCAGGACATCCAGTACGGCCCGGTCCCCTTCCAGAAAAAACATTTGGTGCTGTGGCTGCCTCTAGCGACGGAGACGTATCTGGATTTCAACGGCCACCGGATACACCGGCGCCAGGATTTGAGCAACTATCTGCTGTTCTGGGTGGACGATCGAGAAACCATCGAAAAACCAAAGACGACCGAAGTTCCCCAGGAATCCTCTCCGGGGACTTAGCGGCGCCTAGATTGCCCCGCCATTTCCGAATCAACTCAGGCGGTTAAGGCCGTTAAAAGCCGCCGCCTTATAGCATTCGGCGAGCGTGGGATAGTTGAAAACTGTGTTGATGAAATAGGTGATCTTCCCCTTCAGCAGCAGCACGGCCTGGCCGATGTGCAGAAGTTCCGCGGCGTCTTCACCGAAGATATGGACACCCAGCAATTCCAATGTTTCGCGGTGGAAGAGAAGCTTCAGCCGACCGTCGGTATGCCCTGAGATCTGACCGCGCGCAATTTCCCGGTAATAGGCGACTCCCACTTCGTAGGGCACGTCGCTTTCCGTGAGTTGCTCTTCGGTCTTGCCGATGAAGGAAATCTGGGGAATCGTGTAAATGCCGTAGGGATACCCCTCGGGATCGGATTCCATTTGCAAGCCAAACGCCCGCGCGGCGGCGATGCGGCCTTGCTCCATGGAAACCGAGGCCAGGCTCGGAAATCCGATGACGTCGCCCACGGCAAAAATGTGTGGCTGGCAGGTGCGAAAATCGCTGTCCACCTTGATTCGACCGCGATCGTCTGCTTCGATTCCAGCCGCGGCCAGGTTCAAGCGATCAATGTTTCCATGGCGCCCGACGGCGTAAAGCAGCGCATCTCCCACAATTCGTTTGTTGCTGCCCAGATTGGCGGCCACTTTCCCGTCCGGCAACTCTTCCACGCTTTCGACTTCTTCGTTCAGGCGCATAGTCGCTCGCCTGTCGCGCATGTGATAGCTCAACGCTTCCACCATTTCGGCATCGGCAAACTCCAGCAGGCGCGGCCGTTTTTCGACGATGATGACGCGGACACCCAGCGTGGCGTACATGCACGCGTATTCGACGCCGATCACGCCGCCGCCGACCACGATGATGGTCCGCGGAATCACCGGCATGGTCAGAATCTGGTCGCTATTGATGATGTTGCGGCCGTTGATCGCGACCTTTGGATTGGTGGCAGGCTTCGTTCCGGTGGCCACCACCACATACGCGGCTTCCAGTTCGCTGAAACCTGCGCTGTTTTCCACCCGCAGGTGGTGTGGATCGGTGAACGAGGCCGTGCCGTGGAACAGCTCCACGTTGTTGCGGCGCAACTGGTCCTGCAGCACCGCGGCTTCGTTTTCGATGACACGATTCACGCGAAAATTCAGATCGCTCATCGTGACGTTTTCTTTGGAGTGATAGTTCGCTCCGTAAAACGCCTGGTCGTAAAAGCCGGAAAGATGCAGCACCGCCTCGCGCATCGTCTTGCTGGGAATCGTTCCCGAATTGATGCTCACCCCGCCTACCATGGTCTGCTTTTCCACCACGGCCACGGCTTTCCCGATTTTCGAGGCTTGAATGGCGGCCCGCTGCCCACCGGGGCCGGAGCCGATGACTACGAGATCAAACGGTCGCATTTAAGGAATCCTGAACTTCTTCGGCGGGTTCTGCGGGGGCGGCTCCTTCCGCAGCTTTAGTATAAGCGACTTCCGAGGCAAGTTTCTTGCGCTTACGCGATCCATTGACACGGCCGTCGACAAGAGCCATCAAATGTTCCTGCACAGAGAATCCCTTGGTGCCCTTTCCGCGGCGAAGGTAGCTGTAGGTTCCGTCTGACCCCAAAACGCGCGCTTTCAAATTATCCGCCAGACAGGCCGGCAGAATCTCATCAATGATGCGCTGCCGCAGCAGTTCATCCTTCAGCGGAAAGAGAACCTCCACGCGATCGTAGAGATTCCGCGGCATCCAGTCTGCGCTGCCCAGGTAGATCTCCGGCTTGCCCCCGTTTCCAAAATAAAAAATACGGCTATGCTCCAAAAATCTGCCCACGATGCTGCGCACCCGGATGCGGCTGCTGATTCCCCGCAAACCCGGCACCAGAGCGCACTGCCCGCGAACGATGAGGTCAATTTCCACGCCAGCCTGCGAAGCGCGGTATAGCGCCTGAATGATTGGCGGGTCGACCACCGCGTTGCACTTGGCAATGATTCTCGCCGGGCGCCCGCGGCGCGCTTGGCGAGCCTCACGGTCAATCAGCGCGATGCAACTTCGGGCCATGTCCCTGGGCGCGACCATCAATGGCTTGTAGTGCGTCTTTTCGGCGTAGGCGGTCAGAAAATTAAATACGTCGTGGACCGCAGCCGTGATCGCTGGGTCGCTCGTGAGCAGGCTCAGGTCGGAATAGAAACGTGCGGTGGAAGGGTTGTAGTTCCCGGTGCCCAGATGGGTGTAGCGCCGGATTTTCCCGTCGGGGTCCTGACGCACGATCATCGCTAGCTTTGCGTGTGTCTTCAATCCAACAAGGCCGTGAAACACCTGCACGCCGGCGTCTTCAAAGCTGCGCGCCCAGCGGATATTTGTTGCTTCGTCAAAGCTGGCTTTCAATTCCACCACTACCGTTACTTCTTTTTTGCCGGCGGCCTCCAGTAGTGCGCGGGCAATTGGGGAATCTGAATTCGTGCGGTAAAGCGTCTGTTTGATCGACAGCACGCGCGGATCGTGCGCCGCCGTCTCGAGAAAATGCACCACCGGTTCGTAGGAATCGTAGGGATGGTGCAAAAGCAGATCCTGGCGCCGGAGTGTTTCAAAAAGCGAGTCCGCGTCGTGCCCGATTTGTACATGCCGCGGCACGAACTTCGGATACTTCAGATCCGGCCGGGGCGTCTCATCGTAAAGGTGAAACAGTCGCTGCAAATTGACCGGGCCCGCAGCGCGGAAAACCAGGGATTCATCGAGTTCAAATGTCGATACCAGGTGGTCCACTATCTCAGGATGCGCTCCGGCCTCAATTTCCATGCGTACGGCGTGCCCCTTGCGGCGTTGTGCCACCTGCGAATCCACCGCATCCATCAGCGTCCGGGCCTCCTCTTCTTCAACATAGAGATTGCTGTTGCGGGTGATGCGGAATGGCGCGGAAGCCAGGATTTCGTAGCCCCTGTACAGTTTTGCCGCGTACGTTGAGATGATGTCCTGCAAAAACACGAAGTGAATGCCGCCATTCCCCGTCGGAACTCGCAACAGGCGCGGCAAGGCCCGCGGCACCGTGACTACGCCAAAAAAAGGCTTCTCCGCGGAATGCCGCTTACGCCGCAGCAGAAAAGCGATGCACAAGGCCTTGTTCAGCACGTGCGGAAACGGATGGGAAGGATCCACGGTTACCGGCGTCAGCATCGGGTAAACGCGCCGGTCGTAAAACGTCTTTGCCAATTCCGCCGCTTTACTGTTCAGATGGTCCACGGGCAGAACACGAATCTGGTGCTTGGCCAGCGCGGGAAGCAACTCGTCGTTCCAGCACTTGTACTGCTCTCGGACGAAAAGCTGCATCGAAGACGAGACCCGTTCCAATTCCTCAGCTGGCGTCAGACCATCGGGGCTCACCTCTCGAGAACCATGCTCGATTTTCTGCAGGAAGCTGGAGACGCGAATCTCCACGAATTCGTCCAGATTATTTGCGGTGATGGCGAGGAATTTCACGCGTTCCATCAGCGGGTTGCTCCGGTCCTGGGCCTCCTCTAGGACGCGGTGATTAAAGGCCATCCACTGCAGGTGGCGGTTGAGATACAACTGTGGATCGTCGAGAGCAACGCGTTTCATGATGCGTTCCGTGCGGCGCCTAAGATTATCTCACGCGTATTACGCTCGCATGAATGGCCTTTCTGTGATGATATGCTGCAGCGTCTCGTGGAGTTTTCCGTGCGTCTTCAAATGCAACGCCGAATCCTTGGCCTGGTCCTGGTGAGCGCCCTTCCAATTGCGACGGGCTGCGCCGAGAACGACGCCCAGACGAAACAATTGGATGCGATTCTGACAAAGGTGGTCACACCCGGCCAACCTGGCTTGGCGGTCCTGGTAAAAAAAGATGGGAGTGTTTTGTTCGAGAAAGGTTATGGCATGGGAAAGATCAGGGGCGGTGCACCCATTACGCCGGATACGGATTTTCGCCTTGCGTCGGTTTCAAAACAATTCACGGCTATGTCGGTGATGCTCCTGGTGCGCGATGGAAAATTGCATTACGACTCCACGCTCACCCATATCTTTTCCGAATTCCCCGCGTATGGAAAATCCATCACCGTTCGTCACCTTCTAACTCACACTTCTGGTCTTCCCGATTACGAGGACCTGATGGACAGGAAGCAAAAATCTGGTGGCAGGCGCTGGTCGCCTGCCCACCAGATTCGGGACGAGGAAGTTCTTGCGTTGCTGGAGAAGGAAACCCGGGGGAAATTCGCACCGGGAACCAGCTGGGCTTACAGCAATTCGGGTTACGTCGTGCTGGGCTTGATTGTCGCGAAAATCTCGGGAGTTCCGTACGCCGAATTCCTCGAGCGGCGTATCTTCGCTCCCTTGCAGATGCGGAACACACTGGCCTATGAGAAGGGAAAAAGGGAGATTCCTCACCGCGCGTTTGGCCACACCCGTGAGCACGGAAAACTCGTTCTTAGCGACCAAAGCTCAACTTCGGCCACACTCGGCGACGGCGGTATCTATTCAAATCTCGAGGACCTCTCCAAATGGGATGACGCTTTGGCAAATCACACCCTCTTATCCGCGGAGGAGATAGAAGTTGCGCTGACGCCCGTGAAGCTCGTGGACGGCCGCGAACCCCATTGGCCCGTGGAGGCCGACGGCGACAACCTTCGACCAGGCAAACCGGTGTCCTACGGTTTCGGCTGGTTTCTTGATTCGTATCCGGGACATCCGCGCATGTGGCATAGCGGAACTACGATCGGGTTTCGGAACGTCATCGAACGATTCACGATGGATCACCTAACCATCGTCATCCTCTGCAATCGCACGGACTTCGACCCGACCGCCCTCGCGTTCAAGATTGCTGATCTGTATTTAGAAAGTAGAAGGTAAAAGGCCTACCAATCTGGAGATTTTCCTGTCCGCAGCCTCGTGAGTCGAACAGCGTTCATTTCTGGGGTTTCGTGTTCTTCCGTATCCAGACTGCAAACTGTTCCTCATTCAGCTCCCCCGCCGCCAGCCTCAGCATGGTCTGAATCGCATCCAACTGATCTGCAACCAACTCGAACCCGTTGATGGAAAGAAAAAGACCAACCGAATGGAAAGCCGCTCTCTTGTTTCCGTCGACGAACGGACGATTTTTGGCAATCCCGAATCCGTAGGAT
>Ga0210410_10000623_pt1 | contig 37184 bp, 29 predicted proteins | sample IncBWC4MmetaG_FD_161058 | JGI IMG/M metagenome (GOLD analysis project Ga0210410, IMG submission 161058) | Forest soil microbial communities from Barre Woods Harvard Forest LTER site, Petersham, Massachusetts, United States - Inc-BW-C-4-M | ecosystem: Environmental > Terrestrial > Soil >...
TAACGGCGACTGCCACCAGTCCGCAAAACTTCACTTTGACCTACGCGTGGCGCGCGAATGCGGGCCAGGTGGTGGGCAGCGGCACAACCGTTCAGTTCGACACCACCGGTCTGGCTCCCGGAAGCTACGTAATTACAGGAAGAGCTGACGACGGACACGGACAAGCAGCGGATTGCACGGTGAATGTGGCTGTGCAACAGCCGCCTCCGCCGCCGCAAGCCAGCAAGATTAACGAGTGCGCGTTCAAGCCGGCCATCAGTGCGCGTGTGGATAACGTCTGCAAGCGCGTGCTGGACGACGTGGCGCTGCGTTTGCAAAACGAGCCTAAGGGCACGGTGGTTGTGGTTGGATTTGCCGACCCGAAGGACAAGCGCGCGACCAAGTTGAGCACCGATCGCGCGAACAATGCACAAACGTATCTGGTAGGCAAAGGCATCGACAAGAGCCGCATTGTGGTGCGTGCGGGATCGGGCCAGGAAGGTGCCGGCGCGGCCAATCACCGCATCGACATCATCTGGGTTCCGGAAGGTGCCAGCTACTAAGGCGCAACTCTAACCAGGTTACTTGTAGAGCCCGGCGGGCCATTGCTTCGCCGGGCTCTTGTATTTTCGGAAGGATTTTTTGCGATCAATTGCTTGCGGCATTAAGCGCGATTAGAATTGAATCCGGCATCCGGCCTTCATGTCCTCACGCACAAAACTCGCACTGCTTATTGCCCTGACTTTCGCGCCCTTAGTAAGCGCCCAGGACTGGAAGCCGATGGGACCTGCGGGCGGCGATGTGCGTTCGCTGGCCGTGGATCCGGACAATCCCAAACATTTATTATTGGGAACTCCGGACGGGCACATTTTTGCTTCCCGCGATTCCGGAGGGCAGTGGGCGCTTTTGGGTCGAGCGGGAACGCGTTTGGATAGCGTGATTACTTCCATAGTATTTGATCCGCGCGATTCACAGTCCGTGTGGGCCTCGGCATGGACGCAGGATTCGGCGGCAGGCGGCGGCGTTTATCACAGCGAAGATGGCGGGCACATTTGGAAACCATCAGGACTGGAAGGTCACGCGGTGCGCGCGCTGACCGCTGCGCCTTCGCATCCCGGATTGTTGGTGGCAGGCGCAGTTGACGGAATGTTCCGATCGCTTGATGCCGGACGTACCTGGCAACGCTTGACTCCCGAACATGATGAGGAGTTGCGGAATTTTGATTCCGTAGCGCTGGACCCCGGCAATCCAGAAATTATTTACGCGGGAACCTATCACTTGCCCTGGAAAAGTCTTGATGGCGGAGCGCACTGGAAGCCCGTGCACGAAGGAATGATTGATGATTCGGACGTGATGAGCATTCTGGTGGATAGGGCGCATCCGCGGCGCGTGTATGCCAGCGCGTGCTCGGGAATTTATTTGAGCGAAGATGGCGCTTCACTGTGGCGCAAGATTCAGGGCATTCCCTATTCCGCGCGGCGTACGCAGGTGATTCTACAAGATCCGGAAAAAGTTTCGACCGTCTATGCGGCTACGACCGAAGGGCTGTGGATCACCGCGAATGCGGGAACGATTTGGCGGCGGCTCACTCCGCCGGACTGGGTGATCAACGCGGTGGTCGCGCTTCCAGGACGAATTGTGATTGGCACGGAAAAACTTGGCGTTTTGATCAGTGACGATGGCGGCGCGCATTTCCGCGCGTCGAATGCCGGATTTTATCACCGCGAAATTGTGGCGCTGGCACTGGATCGCGAAACACCCGGCCGCGTGCTGGCCGCTTTGACCAATGCGCCGGAACCTTTGTTGGCTACGGAAGATGGCGGGGCGACCTGGACCGGGCTGGGTCCCGGATTAAAAATGCAGGGATTGCGTCGCATTTATGCCGCGCCGGGTGGATGGTGGGCGGCAATGGAGCACGGCGGATTGATGCGTTACGATTCGACCAAGCGCATCTGGACGCAAGCGGGAAAATTGACGCCGGAAACCGCGGCGGCCTTCGCCAGCGTTGTGGAACGCAAACCGGGCCAACGTGCAGCGGTCTCACGCGTTGCAGCAACGCCGCTGATTGAACCGGTGAATGACATGGGGTTTGCGAATGCCGCGTGGTTTGCGGCAACGGATCACGGATTGTTGCGCTCGGAAGATCGCGGAGAGACTTGGGCGTTGATGCCGTTGGGGCCTCTGCCAACATTGCCGGTGCGCAGTGTGCGCGTTTCTGCCGACGGAGAAAGCTTGTGGATCGTGTCGTTGCGCGGAATGGTTTTTTCGCACGACGTTGGAAAGACCTGGAGCTGGCACGATCTGCCGGAGTCAGCGGGTGCAGCACTGTGGCTTGATTCCGCGCCGGGCATTGGAGTGAATGCAAACGCAGACGCGAAGTCCGGCGAAGAAACTCTGGTGGCCTCCGCGGAAAATGGACTTTATATTTCGCGCGATTCCGGAGCGAAATGGAATCGAGTCGGCTCCGGATTGCCGCAAGCGCCGATTCAGGATTTGGCTATTGCAGGCGCAACTTTTCTGGCCTCCATGAGAACCGGCGGACTTTATCTTTCACGCGACGCCGGCCGCACTTGGACGCGCGTGTCAGGTGCCTTGGCAGAAGGATTTTTTCCGGTGGTGACGACCGAAGAGCAGGCGAACGTTCTGTTTGCAGCCTCAGCGACGGAAGGACTCTACGCCGTGCATTTTGCGCCGGCCATTACATCCGCCGCCACGGCCGATGGAAAGTCCTCGCACGGCCCTCACTGATATCTGCCTCACCAGTCAAAATTATTTTGTGCTGCGTCACCCCCCTTCGTTTGGTAACTATCCCCTAGCGTCAAGTAACGTGCTAAACTGTCATTCGTGACAGGCAGGCCGTTCAGGACGCAAAAGATAGTTACCGAGGAAGAAGGGGAAGATGTCCTCGGTACAAAATGGGTATTATGCTAAGACTATAAGTTGTTGTGGAGGTGTGTGTACTGTGAAGGACTTCTACGCAAGCCAATGGATTGCGATGACTTCATCCGTTCAGGTATTTGTTAGCGTATCCGCTGGATCAAAAGCGGAAATAACACCACAACAGAGAATCGAAGCGCTTGACGAATTGAGGCGGATGCAAGAATTCTGCCGAGATGGAGGACTGGACGTTTCGGGTATCATGGCGGAAATGGTTGAGGAGAACTTTCGTACCGAGACCCGTCACGAATACGTTGGTAATAAGCTGTTGGAACTCCTCCAACGAATGCACGATGAACTAAGTTTGAGGCTCGTTTTTCAAATACCTATCGCCAAAGCGAAATACTACAAGGAAAAAGAACTATTCAGCGCGGCAGTAAGTTTGGCATTCCCCTCCGCAATAGTAGACATTGAGGAGGCAGGAAAGTGTTTTGCTTTGGGAAGGAATACCGCTTGCGTATTTCATCTAATGCGAGTGATGGAAGTGGGCCTGCATGTTTTGGGAGAAACCCTCGGCGATCCAATTGACGCCAAGACAAATCCAACTTGGGAGCGGATTCTGCATAAGTGCGACGAAGAACTGAAAAAGAATTATGCTGATAGATGCTCTCAGTGGAAAGCGAAGGGTCAATTCTTTTCGGAGGCGACTGCGAATCTGCGCGCCGTAAAAGATGCTTGGCGCAATCCAACTTTGCACGTCGATATTAGTTACGATGAGGACAAGGCATTTGATGTGTGGAACGCGGTGCGAGGATTTATGAAACACCTAGCGACCGAACTGAATGAGACTCTCGAATTGTGAACACCACCACCCGTAGGGGTTGATTTGTAATACACCACAAAATAGTGGAAAATAGTTCTTGCGTGTACACACCCATTCTGGTATCAACACGCTGCGCGTTGGGGGACAGCAATCCTTGGTTGGAGGGTTGCAGCATGTTGCTGCGGAAAGCACTAAGATTGAAGTTGTACCCCTTCATACAAACTTCTACACCCAGCAGGCATCATAGGTATTCTTTGGTGTCTCAAAGTAACCAAAGTACTATCGGGGGAATCAAAAATTTCTGATGTACTGGATTTGTGCGCGAGTTGAGAGGCCGTGCCGATCTTCTCCACACAAAAGCTGATGGGCGGCCTGAGGGTCGAACTCAGATTTGGGGGGTCAGAGCCCCCTTCTCTATCCACTTGAGATAGCCGCCCATTGGCACTAATTTCAGAATCTTTTCACGGGATTTGACGCAGAACGGAAAACCGAGGTACGATAAACCTGTTCTTGCGCTAACGCTTATCCCGTTAGCATCGGATACGGCCTACTACTTATTGTGGTGGGCCGTTTCCGTCTACTAGCCCGAAATTGTGAACCCACATCGCACGCTTGTCAATAGATGCTGGCATGTCGAAGATTTCGTTCCTGTGGAAATTGTGGAAAATGGTACACTCACAATATGACGCGAACGCAAAAAATGACGCCGCGTAAGGAAACGAAAAAGAAAATGCGCCCGATTACAAAGGGCGCATTCATGGATTTACTGAAGCGTGCTGCTACGCCACCCGCTCACAAGCTCTCTCCAAAACACTCTTGAACTGTAGGTTTCCGTTGTGCCGCCGATTGTACCGGAAAGTGTATTCGTTCAAGTAGGCCTGCAAGTATTCCGGCGAAACGGAATGATAGACGCCGCCGATTCCCCGCTTGATTAGGCTCCACAATCCCTCTACCGCTTGAGTGTGAATGTGCCCGTTCTTAACGTAGTGAGTGCGATGCTTCACGGCGAAGTGTTTGTAATTCGCTGGCCGTCCGTTGCGCCCGGTCATTTTCGGAATGCTCTTGTAGATTCCCAATTCATCGGTGTAAATCACAGCGCCGGGAAGGACGTGCTTGCGAATAGTTCCGAGCAATTGCTTTTTGCCGACATTGGGAACGACTTTCGCCACGACCATGCCGCCGCGCTGTACGATGCCGACTACTGGAGTTTTTTGTCTGTCTCCGACCATTGGCCGTCCGCGATGGCCTTTGCGTACTCCGCCGAAATAGCTTTCGTCTACCTCCACCGTTGGCCCCTCCAGTTGCAGATCGCCATCGGATAGCAACGAACGAATCTGCCGGAACATGCGCCACGCGGTTTTGTAGGTCACTCCGGTTTCGCGCTGAATCTGTTTTGCTGAAATGCCGCAACGGGTAGAGGACATCAGGTACATCGCGTAGAACCAAGTCTTAAGCGGAGTGCTGGACCTGTGGAAGATAGTCCCTTCCATCGGTGAAATCATTTTGCCACAATGAGCGCACGCATACGCTGGACGGCCAGCAACGCGGTAGTGCTTGCGTTCTTGTTCGCAAGTATCGCAATGAGTCACGCCGCCCGGAAACCGCTGCTCTTTCAAGTGTTCTAGGCAGGATTCATCATTCGGGAACATGGTGTTAAAATCTCGGATGGTGAATCGGAGTTCTTTCTTGATGTGCTGTTTCACTTTCATTGGCGGCCTCTCAATGACCAAAGCCTACCAGAAGCCTTACTTGATGTCAAGGGATAATTACCCTTCGTTTTAGCTATGCATTGCAAACAAAGGACTTACCGCGATCTGTGATCTATGTATTGCAAATGCAAGGGGTACGGGACATCGTCAGGTTTGTTTGCTTCACTTGTGCGCCGTTCCATTTTGAAACATGTGCTGTTCCCATTTGTGCAAACCCTTCAAAACTATGACTTTGTTCCTAGAATGTGCAAAAGTGGACTTGACACTATTCCTACTCTGGTACTAACCTCCTCTCCACTACAGCGAGTCGTTCCCGCTAAAGCACTGCGTTTCAATCACTAACAGTCTGTTCGGATTTGGCACCGGCTTTGCTACTTGTTTTGGAACAGGGAGAACAATCAGTGAATAACCAGACGGTGCAAGCCGCTCCGGAGAAATCCAATTTTTCGGTGACGGCGTTAATTGTGGACGATGAGACGCAAGCACGCGCGATTTGCAGTGACGTTGTGGAAGACGCGGGATTAAATGTTCGCACCGCGTCCACCACCGAAGAAGCGCTGGCCGTTTTAGAAGAAACTGCCGTGGATATTGTCATCACGGACTTGAAGGTTCCGCAGGTTGGCGGATTGGAACTGCTGCGGCACGTTCGCAAGCACTCTCCGCACGTGCCGGTGCTGGTGCTGACGCAATACGGCACCATCGAAACCGCGATTGAAGCGACGCGGTTGGGAGCGGCGGACTACGTGATGAAGCCGTTTCACATTGACGATCTCCGCGCGAAGCTGGACCGGGTAGTGAATTCGCTGGCGTTGGATCAGGAAAACCGCGTGCTGCGCGAGCAGTTGCGAAGCAAGCCGGGATTTGGAGGATTGACAGGAATTTCCGCGCGAATGCAGCGCGTGTACCGCATGATCGAACGCGTCAGCCAGCACAGTTATCCCGTTTTGATTCTCGGTGAGAGCGGCACCGGCAAGGAACTGGTGGCGCGCTCCGCGCATTTTCAGGGTCCCAGAAAGAATCGGCCATTTGTTCCCGTGGATTGTTCGGCGCTAGTGCCCACGCTGATTGAATCTGAGCTATTCGGTCACGTGAAGGGCGCATTCACCGGAGCGCAACAGAACAAACCGGGACTCCTGGAAGCGGCCGACGACGGAACTCTGTTTTTAGATGAGATTGGCGATCTGCCCGTAGACATGCAGGCCAAACTCCTGCGGGCGCTGCAGGAGCGCGAAGTAAGACCGGTCGGCTCAAACGAACGCATACCGCTGCGTGCGCGGGTGATTGCCGCGACCAATCGCGATTTGGATGCCGCCATTCGCGGCGGCACCTTCCGGCAGGATCTTTATTTCCGGTTGAATGTGGTGCAAATAAAGTTGCCGCCGCTGCGCGAGCGGAAAAGCGATATTCCTTTGCTGGTGAATTCATTTCTGGAAAAATTTTGCGAGCCGGAAAAGCCGGTGCACACGGTGAGCGACGAAACGCTGCGGCGATTGATGGTCTATGACTGGCCGGGCAACGTGCGCGAATTGGAAAACTGCATCGAGCGCGCCATCGCGCTGGGTTCGGGAAACGTGGTGCAATTCACGGATTTACCGAGCAATCTTCAATATGACGCGCGCGAACGCGCTTCTGACGACGGGGAAATGGTTCCGCTGATGGTGCTGGAGCGGCGCGCGATTTTTCGCGCCATGCGCGAAACCAATGGAGACAAGCTGGCGGCGGCGCGTCTATTGGGCATCGGCAAGACGACTCTGTATCGCAAGCTGAAACAGTACGATTCGCAGCCCGCGAATTGAACCGTGGATCTGCCGCGGTTCCTCTAGAAACCTCAATCATTGACATATCTATCTCGGAATATCGCGTCCTGCTTTGGCACGATTCCGGCAAGCAATCGAGCCGTAAATATCAGAACGGGAATCCCCGCACCTCCTCCACCTGGCCGCAAACTTCCAACCTGTTGATTTCATGGACACGGTTACCCATGCGATTGGTGTCTGCGGTGCTTAAGTCCTGTGGAGGGTTCGGGGCTTCCATGGCCGTAACGGGATGGGTTCATTCAGGAATGACGCGAGATTCTCGATCGACGCCGGCGACACTGCTGCGTGGCGCCGCGCGCGGAGAATCTCTGGAGTGGTTGCTGCAAACGGCGGCACGCGAACTGCTTGCGGCAGGCGGAGCCGCGCGCGCGGGTGTGTGGCTGTTGCGCGGCGCTTCAAATTTGGAAGGGGTGATGCTGGAAGCACCCAACGATTCACTTTCCGAACGTTGGGCAGGCACGACCCTAAATTCACCGGGAATTCTGGAGCTGCTGCAAACGGATGAGGAAGAAGTGTTGCTGCGCGGCGCGGAATCAGAAAACCTGCAGCTCGGCCTCATTCCGGAATCAACACAGTCGCTTTGGTTGCCGTTGCGGCACGCGGGGAAAGCGATCGGACTGGCGTTTGCCGGGTGGCAGCGTGAAACCGCGCCGATCGATGCGGCCCCGCTGCGCATGCTCGCGGATGCAATCGCGCTGGCCGCGCCATCCGCGCTTGGGAATTCGGCGAACCAGCCGTTGCGTTTGGCCAGGGCCCACGCCTCGGATGTTTTTCGCACGCGCGCGCTGGAGGCTGAAGCGTTGCTGGCCGGTCTGGCCGACTCCACCGATTCAGGAATCGTGCTATTCGATCCGCAGGGTAACGTGCGGTTGGCAAATGACCGGTTTGCGGATTTCTTCGGACTTTCCCGTGTAGAAATTGGCGCGGCACAAAACTGGAGCGCTTTGGCTTCAGCCGTATCCGCGCGTTTTCTGGAACCGGAAAAATTGTTGCAGCGCTGGAACGAAATTGCCAACCGGCCGCGGGAAGTAAGCTGGGACGAACTGGAATTATTGCGCCCGGCGCGGCGCATCGTGGAGCGATTCGGCCGGCCAGTGCTGGATGCCGGCGGAGAACTATTGGGACGGCTGGAAATTTACCGGGATGTTACCGGCCAGAGATTGGTGCAGAGCAAATTGTTGCAGACGGAAAAAATGGCCGGGCTTGGTCAACTCGTCTCCGGTATCGCGCACGAACTGAATAATCCACTGACCAGCATCATTGGATATTCACAACTCTTGCTGGGACGCAGACTGACCGCCCCACAGGAGGCCGACGGCCGCTTGATTCATCAGGAAGCGGAGCGCGCCGCGCGGATCGTGAAGAACCTGTTGTTATTTGCGCGAGAAGCGCGGCCAGAGCGGCGTGCGGTGCATCTGAACGAGATCGTCGAGCGCACGCTGGCTCTGCGGAATTATGAATTGCGCGTGGAAAACATCGAACTTTCACAGGATCTGGCGCAGAATTTGCCGCCGGTCATGGCCGATCCGGCGCAACTGCAGCAAGTATTGCTGAACCTTTTAGTCAACGCCGAACAGGCCATTCGCCAGGGAAGTGGCGAAGGGAGCATTCGGGTGCGCACACGCAAGTCGCTGCGCGGACGAATTTCGTTTGAAATTCTCGATAGCGGCCCCGGAATTCCGCAAGAAATTATTCCGCGAATCTTCGATCCGTTTTTTTCCACGAAGCCATCGGGAACAGGCACCGGCCTGGGTCTTTCCATCACCTGCGGAATTGTGAAGGAGCACGGTGGAGAAATTTTCGTGCACAGCCAACTGGGGCACGGCGCGAAATTTACCGTGGAACTACCCGCGGCTGCGTACGAACCGCCGCCGGCATCAGCGCCGCCAGTGATTCGCAATATAGTTCCGGCGGCCATCCGGCTCGGACGCGGCGAGCGCATTCTGGTAGTGGAAGACGAACCGACCGTCGCGCATTTGATCGCCGACGTGCTCGTCGAAGAAGGGCACAAAGTTGAAATTGTCCTGGACGGGCGCGACGGATTGGACCGGGCGGCCGCGGGAAATTACGCGCTGATTATCTGCGATTTTGCGCATGCCGCATCTGGACGGCCGCGCCATCTATCGAGAACTGGTAGCGCAGGGAAGTTCGATGCGGCATCGGCTGATGTTTGTCACCGGCGACACGCTGGCGCCGCGCACTCTGGAATTTCTGGAAAAGTCGGGGCTGCCTTTTCTCGCCAAACCGTTCCTGGTGGAAGAATTGAAAGCGGTTGTGGAGCGAGCGCTGGTCGAAGCGGAACAATCGTGTACGAATGCCGGAAAGCGCGCGCCGGTGTCGGCGGGCGGCTTTGGAAAGTCAAACCTATGATCACCGCGATACATCCACTTGCTGCACCACGCCCTGAAGGCGTAGTTTTGCTGATTTGTTCTGATGCCAAATTAACCCGGCGCTATCTAGCCGAATTGGCGAATTCTGTCGGTCCGCACCGCGCGACTGTCGCTACGAGCGTTCCCGAGGCAGAGGAAATCCTGCGCGGCTGGACTCCCCATGTGATCGTTCTGGATAAGTCGTGCCTCCAGACCGACGCCGGTTATGGCGCGGCAGACGGGACATTGAAAACGCCGGATATGATGGAGTCGACGGTCGCTTTGTTGACGCAGCACGCGCCGGTTGTGGTGGTGGCATCCGCGCAACATCAGGACGCGTTGGCGTTCTTGATTGGCGCCGGCGCGGTAGATCTTGTGGCCCGGACGGGGAACTTCGTTCCGGTAACGGTTGGACTTGTAATGCGGCGCGCGCAGATTGGCGAACAGGTGTTGTACGGCGCGCCAAATGAGCGCGAGCGCTCCAGGGATTTCGGCGAAATGCTTCGCCACGAAGTGAATAATCCGCTTACCGGAATTTTGGGCAATGCGGAAATGCTCCTAAAACTTCGCGCGCAGATGCCGCACCATGCCGTGGCGCGGTTAGAAACCATTGCCGAACTTGCTGTGCGTTTGCGCGAGACCATTCGCCGCTTGAGCGATTGCTGGGAAGCGCAACACGATTCCGCACGAGCGGTGTGAGGCGGGCGGTTTTTAATTCATCGCAGGTGGGAGAAATTTCAGCTAATTCCACTCTTCATCTTGAGGCGGAACATGTTGCCCGCGCGGCCGCGAAAAAAGCCAGCACGCGGCGCTGGTATTCTTCCGGCGCGACACCCATCGCTGACGCGTGAGTTGCTCTCGGGACAATCCACAATTCTTTTGGTCCCGCGGCCGCTGCCATAATACTTTGCTGGTGTCGTAGCGGAAGCACTACGTCATCGCCGTCACTGATTAGCAGAATGGGGAACGCGCATTGCGCTACGGATTTTTCGGGTGAGGCGTCGGACGGCCAGAATCCGGCAATTCTTTTCGTGGCGATGAATCCTGCTTCCACGACCGTGCGGAAAAGAATGCGTCCCAGCCACAGGCTGCGGTGGAATCCGGCGTAGTCATAACTGGCTTCGCGAAAACTGCTGAACGGAGCTTCAGCGGCAACCGCCGCGATGCGCGGGTCCAACGCCGCTGCTTGCAGTGCGATCCCGCCGCCCATGGAAACTCCGAACGCGAAAACGCATCGTGGATGTTCCGTGTCTTCGAGTGACGTTACGATGTTTCGCACATCGTAACTTTCTTTCCATCCGTAGGTAGCGATGTCGCCACCACTTTCGCCGTGCGCGCGAGAGTCCATCATCACAACTCCATATCCTGCGCGCAGAAGAAAATCCGCCACGCCCAGATCGCCTACGCGATTATCCGAAACGCCGTGAAACAAAATCACCCAAGCGCCTGCGTCGGGAGCGTTCCTCGTGTTCGAGGATGAATTCGACACTGATTCGGGATTTGGTGACACGAGCCATCCGCGCAGGACGGTTCCATCCGAGGCGTTGACATTCCAGGGGATGCGCGTGGCATGGTCACGGCGAAATATTTCATCCGCTTGCGCGATCAGTTCGGGGGTGAGCGGGCGACGCGCTGGTCGCAGCGACACGGAAGCAGCCCAGTATCCGGCGAAGGCTGAGAACACCAGAACCAGCGCGAGTATCGAGAAACTCCATTTAATTGGCCGGGTCAAGATAGCCTCTACTTATAGATACGAGATTTCGATGAGGGAAGTTTCGCGAACACCTTAAGCAGCGCGCGGCAGTTGCGCCGAGATCGGTCTTACGAACCGGTGGAGGAATAGTGGCGCACGCCGAAGCTCCACGAAAAGATGGCAAGGGCGGCGCAGGCCAGGCTGACGAGGGGCACAGTGAATCCGATGTGACGAAGATCTCCTCGCGCAAGCAGGCGTGCGCCGGGATAAAACGTGGCAAATCCGAAGGGCACCACCCAGCTCAGGAAAAACTTGATGTATCCGGAATAAATGGAAAGCGGATAGCGGCCGAACATCAGCAGATTCCAGAACGGTGGATGTACGCCGACGCGGTCTTCAAACCAGAATGAAAATGTGCTGAGCAGCAGGAAAAACGAAACGTAAATAATTCCGCCGCAGATGCTGAAGAAAACGAGCAAAAGCGCATCTTCAATTTTCCAGTGCAAATGCAAACGCCAGGCCATCCACAAAACGATGCCCACGCCGGTGAAGGCTTCAAAAAATGATTCGATGCGGAAATTTTCAAACAGCACCTGGAACAGCGTGTTTACCGGACGAAGCAGCACGCGATCGAATTTTCCTTCCATGATGTAGGTGTTTCCGAATTCGTAGATGTTCATGCTGAGGATGTTGAATAGGCCGAAGGGAATTAGCGCGAAGCCGTACAGAAAAACAATTTCCTCGAAGCTCCAGCCGGGCAGATTCGTGTTGCGGAACAAGATAAATACGAATGCGAATGCAAAAGCCGTGGCAGCGGTGCTGGTAGCCACGCTAATCAGGAAATCACCGCGATAGCTGACGCGGATTTTCAAATACTGGACGAAATAATCGCCCAGTAGTCCGAGGTGCACGCGAATTTTAGCAAGTGTGTGATTCATGGAATTAACCGCCGTGAATGGTGATCTTGCGAGTGGCCGTGCGCCACCAAACATCGCCGAGCCAGAGAAGCGCGGCAATCCAGAGCCATTGCATGGCCAGCGCACGCAGTGCGTCCGTGCCGCTTAGCTTGCCCAAATAAATTTGTAAAGGAGTGAACGCGATGTGCTGGAAAGGAAGCCACGCGGCAACTTTCTGCACGGCCGGTGGAAAATAGGTCATGGGAACGAGCAGGCCGCTCAGCAATTCAATCAACCAATATTTCGCGCGAATCAGCGCTAGGATGGACGTGAGCGGAATCGCGCAGGTGCCAATCATGAAATTGATGGCCGCCATCAGCAAAATACTCCCGGCCACCGCGACAATAAATAATCCGAATTGCGTCCACGACGCTGCGAAGTGCACGTGAAACAATAGCGCAATGATGATGCAACTCGGCGCGGTCAGCATCACCAAACGAAACGCGGTTTCGCCGAGCGCGCGGCAAATCCACATCCACTGAATGGAGACAGGCTTGATGAAATCCATGGCGATTTTTCCGTCGATCACTTCGTAGGCCATCTCTTGGTCGATCGTGTTCCAGTATAAGGAGCGGATCACCCAGCCCACCGCGACATAGGTGAGAATCTGCGGCAGGTCGTAGCCGCCGATTGTGGAAGTAGCTGCCTGCGCCGCGCTGGAAATTCCTCGTGCACGATACACAGCGGACCAGATGAAATAATAAACGGTCACATTAATAAGGTAGGTGAAGATTCCTGCATAGTAGCGCAGGCGAAATGCCAGAATATTCACGAAGCCGATGCGCGTGAACTCGGCATAGGGAGCCAGAACTGAAGCGCGCGTGCTCATGTGCGTGTCGAGACTTCCATCACCGATTCGCCGGCATAGATGCGCTTGATAATTTCTTCGATGGGCTCGTCTTCAATCAGCAGATCGCGGATGTCGCCCGCCGCGAGGATCTTGCGGATCAGCTCCGAAGTGGAAACGCGCGTGCGATCGAAGCGCACGCGGTAAGTCACTTCGTCCACGGCTTCTGCGTTTAATCCTTCGGATGAGAGCGCGCGCTGCAACGTTCCGGCGGCTTCGCTATCGCGCAGCGCGAACTTAATTTGTTTCGTGCGTAACAATTTCTGCTTCAGCTCCGGCAACGGACCGTCGTACAAAAGCTTGCCGTGGTCGATGATCATGATGCGGCGGCAAAGTTCTTCGATGTCGTCCAGATCGTGCGTGGTCAAAAGGACCGTGGTGCGATAGCGCTCGTTGATGGCGCGCAGGAATTTGCGGATGTGATCTTTGGCCACTACGTCCAGGCCGATGGTGGGCTCGTCCAAAAACAATATGGGCGGATTGTGCAGCAGGGCGGCGGCCAGATCGCAGCGCATGCGCTCGCCGAGTGAAAGTTTCCGCACCGGAGTGTTCAGATAATCGCTGATGCCCAGCACTTGATGGAATAATTCCATGCGCTCGTCGAAATCGCGCTGCGATACGCCGTAAATCCGCCGCAGTAATTTAAACGATTCGACCACGGCAATATCCCACCAGAGCTGTGTGCGTTGGCCGAAAACCACGCCGATGGTTTTCACGTAGTCGGTGCGCTGGCGCCAAGGTACAAAGCCATTAGAGATGATTTTTCCGGTGCTCGGCACCAAAATCCCGGTGAGCATCTTTATCGTGGTGGATTTTCCCGCGCCGTTCGGACCGATGTAACCGACCATTTCGCCGGGCTCAATTTCAAAGGAAATGTTATCAACGGCGCGCACCGTCTGATATTCGCGCACAAAAAGATTCTGAATTCCGCCCCAAAGTCCTTCGCGCCGCTTGAACGCGCGGAAATGTTTGCAAAGGTCGTGAACTAAAATCAAAGGCTGGGCAGACATGGAAGCAGGAATTCTAACACGGCGGGAATGCGGGGACAGACCGGCCGGCCCCCGGGAAGATATTTCTTCACGGGGCCAAAATGGAATGCGCTGAAACGCTTACGTCCGGAACAGCACGTCCTCGCGCTTGAATAGACTGACCGCCACGAACAATGCCGCCGCGGCATATACGCAGGTCGAGCCAAAAATTATGGCAATATAATTCCAGTGGTAGGTTCCGGCGACGATTTCCTTGCAGACCAGGCTTGTGCTCAGAATTGGGACCAGCGCCATGCGCGCATTGAATTCCACTCCGGGCAGCAGGCCGGCCACTGCGGGCAGAACGACCAGAATCGTTAGCGGGGCGATATAGCTCTGGGCTTCTTTGTAACTCTTGGCCATCAGAGCGATGGCCAGCAGTCCAGCTGAAAACAGCACTGCGATCGGCACCACCATAATGAATACAGCGGCCACCGCTTTCAAGCCGATCGTAAAGTTCAGGGCCTTGCCGACTTCCGGCGAGCTTGAGAGAACCATCTTCGCGATGTGAAACGATGTGCTCATGGAAATGATGGCAAGTACTCCGGTGCAAAGTGCGGCCGTCAGCACCATCAGGAATTTGCCTAGCACGATATCCGTCCGCGGAACAGGACTGGTCAGAATCGTTTCAATCGTGCCGCGCTCCTTTTCTCCAGCGGTCAGGTCAATCGCAGGATACTGCGCTCCGACCAGGCACAGGATGATGATGAAGTAGGGAAGAAATCCACCGATCGCCGCTCCGGTTACTTTTTCGGGCGGGGCCACGTTTTGCCGCTTTACGGAAAACGGCTCCACAAGCGCGGGCGGCAGGTTGCGTGAGACCAGACGCTTTTTCACCGTCGCGATTTGCAGGGCGTCGAAGTGTTTTTCTATTTTTTGCGCAGCGATTCCTGACTTCAGATCGCCGTCATAATCGTAAATACTTATGTCGACGTTGTTTTCACGATCCAGAGACGCGTCAAAGTCGGAAGGAATATCGACCGCCGCCCGGATCTTCTTGTCGATAATCTGCTGCTTGTAGTCCGGCTCGGTAGGGACAACCTCAATCTCCTTGTCTGACTTCAGGTCGGCCACAATCCGCGGCGAGTTATCTCCGTTGATGATCATTATCGTAGGGACTTCCGCCTGCGCCTTTAGGACCATCTTCCCCACAAATGTTCCGATCCCGATGCTCATAACGGGAAAGATCAATAGCGGCACAACTACCATTGAAATCAGCGTGCGGCGGTCGCGCAGCGAATCAGTCAATTCCTTCCGGTAGACCGTCAAAATATTCGACTTGCTCATCAGGCCACCGTCTCTTTCGCCATATGCGGCTCCACCACTTGCACAAAAATATCTTCCAGATCATGCATTCCCGATCGTTGCCGCAAATCCGCGAGTGTTCCTTCGGCCAACAGACGCCCGCCGTGAATAATTCCAATGTGGTCGCACAACTTTTCCACTTCGCTCATCACATGCGTTGAAAATATTACGGTCTTGGCCTGATCACGGCACTCGCGGATGAACTGCACGATGGTTCGCGCGGCCATCACGTCAAGTCCCAGCGTAGGTTCATCAAAAATCATTACCTGCGGATTATGAATCAGTGTGCGCGCGATGGAGGTCTTCTGCTTCATGCCCGTGGAAAGTTTGTCACAGCGGCGATCGCGGAACTCGTTCATCTCCAGCCGAGCGAAAAGCATGTTAATGCGCTGGTCGACCGTAGCATCGTCCAGCCCGTGCAGCCGTCCGAAATATTGCACCATCTCGTAAGCAGAAAGTCTGCCATACAGCGCAGTCGAAGTGGAAAGGAATCCGATGTTGGCGCGCACTTTTTGCGCGTCTTTCATAATGTCAAATCCGGCAACGCGCGCGGTTCCGTCGGTTGGCTCAAGGATGGTCGAAAGCATGCGCAGAGTGGTCGTCTTGCCGGCGCCGTTAGCCCCTAACAGGCCATAAATCTCTCCAGGTTTGCAGACGAAACTAACCCCGTCGACAGCGCGAACCGTACCGCGCTTCTTATCCTGAAAAACCTTACACAGATTTTCGGCTTCAATCATGCCGCAGACCCCTCCATTTGCGATGTCTCACGAAATCGAACGGACAAGCCTATGCACCGGATGATACGCTCGGTTCGGCCAAAAGATATCAGTGCCTCGTGAAAAAATGCAGCTCAGCGGATTGCCCCGCTCAAGAGTCGCGCCGCCGCGGATCAACCCTTGTGGCAGTTCGGGCACTGCTTGGCGTCGTAGTGCTCTGGCGTGACGCAAAACATGTTGTTGCATTGGATGCAGACGCGGTGTAACAAAGGCTGCGCCGGATTGCCGGAATGCGCGTCCGGCGAATTCGCGTGCGCAGGTGCATTCGTTTGCGCCGGCGTAGGAGTTTCAGAAGTCATAAACGTATTTTAACACGGCTCGGTGGAAGTTCGTACTCAGTAACGTGGTGTCATACTGCCGACGCCATCTTTCGTCCTTTATTCTGCATCTAAGAATTTGGGTGCGCAGCGGGACGGTTTTGCTAAGATACGCAGACCTTCTTCCAGGTTCGGAGACATCTTACAGTATGAGGCGTGAATGCAATCGAAACGCTTGAAGCTTGCTTGGCTCTACATTTTGTTGGCGTTGGGAGCGATTGTTGCTCTCGTGCTGCTTAGCGGGCGCCCGCCGATTCCGTCCGTGCCGACGCAAGTCGTGACTCGCGCCAATATTAGCAACGCGATTTCCACGAATGGAAAAGTTGAGCCGGTAACGCCGTATGAAATGCGCGCGCTCGTCCAGACCCACGTCACCAAGATTCGCGCCACGGAAGGCCAGTTCGTAAAAAAAGGCCAGCCCCTCGTTGATCTCGATGAAGGCCAGCTGCGCGCCGACATTAGCCACGCGCGTGAGCAGCTCGTCAATAATCAGGAAAATTTGCGGATAGCAAAGAGCGGCGGTCCGGCCACCCAACTTGCTCAACTCGATAGCGATATCCGCAAAACAGAAATTGAGCGCACGCGCCTGCAATCCGTGGTGACCGCAACCGAGAAACTTGTGGCGCAGCAAGCCGCCACGCAACAGGAATTGATCGTCGAGCGCGCAAATCTGGCTCGCACAGAATCGGAGCGTGATCGCCTCATCGCCTCGCGCGCCGATTTCGTACGCCAAACGAATTTGGATGCCGACCGTCAGGCGCTTCTCGTTTCGCAATCCCAGGAAACTCTGGATGATCTGCAGCAGAAAATGAACTCCACACACATCATCGCGCCTGCTGACGGCACGCTCTATTCGTTGCCGGTGCATGTAAATGATCCCGTCAAAGAAGGTGATCTTCTGGCGGCGGTAGCTGATTTGAAGAATGTCCGCGTGCGCGCTTTTGTTGACGAGCCGGAATTGGGCGAACTGGTTCCGGGCCAGAATGTTGGAATCACCTGGGACGCTCTTCCGGGACGCACTTGGACGGGGCACACCTCGCAAATTCCTCGTCAGGTTGTGCCGCACGGCACGCGCACCGTTGGCGAACTGCTCTGCCCGATTAATAATGACGATCAACGCTTAATACCCAACACCAACGTCAACGTGCGAATCGAATTAGCGGTACGCGCGAACGTCCTGATCGTGCCGCGCGGCGCAATATTATTTGAAGGAACGCAGCACCGCTCAGTTTTCGTCGTGGAATCGGGTACACCCGATAGCATTCTGCACAAACGTGAAGTGAACGTCGGTATTTCCGATTCTACGCGGTACGAAGTCCTTGGCGGATTGAAGGAAGGCGACGTCGTGGCAATACTGGGCAATATCCAGCCAAAAGACGGCATGAAAGTGCGAGTCGAAAAGCCGGAATGAAAAAATCGTTTGCAAATTGGGTCGCTCTTGGGTCATGCCTTCTATTTTTTTGCATTGGGATACCGGCACAGTCGGCTGTGGATTCAGCCAGGAAACTTTTTGATGCCGGACAATACAAGGACGCCGAAACGCTGCTTCGCGCCGAGGTCGCCAGGAACCCCAGTGATCCCGCGCTGGAGTACTGGCTGGGCAAATGCGCGTTTGAACTTTACGATGACGACCTGGCGTTCAGCAGCGCCGAGCGCGCCGTTAATCTGGATCCAAGAAACGCCGAATACCATTATTTCCTCGGCACCACTGCGGGTTACAAAGCCGAACACTCCAACTGGTTCTCCGGGCTTTCACTGGCGCGAAAAACCCAGCACGAGTTTCTAACCGCGGTGCAGTTGAATCCAGACTTGTTGGAAGCCCAACGCGACCTGATTTCTTATTACATCGCGGCGCCGGGAATCGCAGGCGGCGGCGATGACAAGGCGCAGGCGCAGATCACTCAACTGGATGTGCTCCATGTCGTAAGCGCGCGGCTGGCGCGAATGGAGCTTTTTGAGAATCGCAAAAAATGGATCGAAGCCGAAAATGAAGCCAAATCCGTGCTCGCCGCCAGGCCCAAACAGCTCAAAACGTTTCTGGAAGTTGCCGAATTCTATCAGAATCGCGAAAGCCCTTCGGGAATGCGAAACGCGCTTGCCGGGGTTTCTCGTGACGCGGTCGCAGACGCGCACGTTACCTACTATCGCGCCGTCGCCGATGTGATAGCAGGTGAAAATCTACCGGACGCACAAAAGACGCTCGAGGCCTATCTCGCGAGTCAGCCGCCGCCACTCCGCGAAGATCACGTCACGCTTGGCGATGCGCATAGCTGGCTGGGAAGGCTTTACCTGAAGCTTGGCCAACGATCGTCGGCCACATCCGAATGCCGCGCGGCGCTAAAACTGGAACCAAAAAACAGATACGCGCACGACTGTTTAAGGCGCATTGATTCTCAATAATCGTTCGGCATAAAGTCGTTCCATTGGCGCTATTCAATGTTAAGACGAGAAACAGTTTTTGTTGCTATTGACGCGCTCCGGGCGAATAAGCTTCGCGCGTTCCTCACCATGTTTGGAGTGGTTATTGGCAGCGCCTGCATCGTCCTGGTCGTCACCGTTTCACTAACAGGGCGGCAATTCATCGTCGGACAAATTGAAAGCATCGGCTCGAACATTATCAACGCCAGTCCGGTTCACTCTCTCGGCAAATCCACGCCGCTCAGTTATGAAATATCCCTCGCCGACATGTCCGCAATTAAAAATACGATTCCGGGTGTAGTAGAGGTCGCAGGCACCCACAATGCAGACGCAGAGGTGGTGGTGGATGGCGTGGAGCATCCTGTAACTCTAAATGGCGTCACGCAGGGCTACCAGAATATCCGTCATCTCGTAATCGTGGATGGAAGGTATTTCGATCCCGACGACATGGAAAAACACAACAAAGTTTGCCTGATTACCGAGAGTCTCTCCAAACAGGTATTCGGAAATCAAAGCCCGGTGGGACGCGCCATCCGTTTGGGCGAGTTGTCGTTTACCGTAATCGCCGTGTTCCGTGAAAAAGTCGACACCTTGGGTCTCTCCGAAATTCAGTTAAACTCCGTCGTGATCCCGTTTCCCTTGATGTCTTATTACACCGGGGAGGATTTTGTCAGCACCCTGTATGTGCAAATGTCGACGGTGGACGAGGTTGAACCTGGCACGGAGCGTGTGAAACAGGTTTTGACCGGGCGCCATCCTCCGGGATCGGCTTTCGTCGTCGGAAACCTGAATGGAATTCTTGATCTAGCGAAGCTTATCTCTACGGCTCTGACCTATTCATTGCTGATTATCGCTGTCATCGCACTCATCATCAGCGGAGTAGGAATCATGAACATCATGCTCGTGACGGTTACTGAACGAACGCGTGAAATTGGCATCCGTCGCGCCATCGGTGCGCGGAAAAATGAAATCCTCCAGCAGTTTCTGCTGGAGTCGTCGCTCATCAGCGGGGTCGGCGCCATTCTTGGCGTTTTGGCGGGTCTGAGTATTCCGGTCCTTGTGCAGCCATACCTTCCCGGAAATTTGCGTGTTCCAATACCGTGGGAGGCCGTCGTCGCCGCGTTAGCCGTATCCTGTCTGACCGGAACATTTTTCGGATATCTTCCGGCGAACAAAGCCGCGGCGCTGCAACCAACGGAATCGTTGCGTTACGAATAGTGCGCTACGAATAATATTTCGCGAAGGAGCGCCCATCACATGCTATCAATTCGCCGCGGTCTAATCGCAATCGTCGCCGTCGCTCTGATCTCTTCAGCATCCGCCGCCCAGGAAGCTCCTCCCGTGGCCCGCCTCACGCTCAGAAGCGCCGTCGAACAGGCCGTTCGCACCAGCCGCGACGTGCAGCTCGCCAAACTGGAAGCGACGCTCGCTGAGAAAACCGCCGCCGTCGACCGCTCCACTTTCGGCCCCAATTTATATACGGGCTCCGGTCTCGCCTACACCAGCGGATTTCCTCTTGCTCCCGGCGGTGGCGTGCCCGCAATTTTCGAACTTTCCTACACGCAATCCCTGTTCAATCCTTTGGCAAAGGGAAATCAGCGCGCCGATGAGGCTCGCGCTCGCGCGCAAAAAGCGAATATAGATAACGTGCGCGACGCCGTAACTTTTCGCACCGCCAGCATTTATCTTGAGCTCACAAAAGTGCGGCATTCCCTGGAAGTGCTTCATCGCCAACGTGACAGCACCCAGAAACAAAGCGAGTTGATTCGTGACCGCATCGCGGCCGGATTCGCATTGCCGATTGAACAGACCAGAGCCGACCTACAAGGCGCGCGCGTCGAACAATTGATCGCTCATGACGAAGGCCGTCAGGATGCCCTGGAAGGAGATCTGCGGGATTTGCTTGGCTTGCTGCCGGATCAGCCGCTGGAACTTACCGTCGAGGACCTGCCTCCATCCGCCGAGCGTCCTGTCACCGAACTGGTTGCGCAAGCCGTCGCCAACAGTTCCGATATTCGTCAGACGGAATCCGAACGGCAGGCAAAAATAGACATCCTCAAGGGGACCCGAAATAGCCGCTTTCCCACCATTGATTTGGTCGGTAGCTACAGCGTCTTGAGCAACACCAACAACTACACAAAATTCTTCAATGCCTTTCAGCGCAACAACGTGAATATTGGAATCCAGGTCACGGTGCCGGTGTACGCCGCTCGTGCTTCCGCCACGATTGCCGAGGCGCGTGCAAATGTCAGCGTGACTGAAGTCGAAGCGAAAGCAAAACGCAGCGAAGTCGAGCGCAGAGTTCGAGGCCAGGCGCATCTGGTGCACGAACTGCAACAAGCCGTAACGTATGCGCGTTTGGATCGCGATCTCGCTCAGGAAAATTTAAAAGTGCTTCAAGCGCAATTTGATCAAGGGCGTGTCACCATGAGCGCGCTTGAGCAGGCTCATCTGGACGAAAGCGAGAAGTGGCGGGCCTATTTCGACGCCGATTATCAGCGTCAAGTCGCCGAACTGGCCTTGCTTCAGATGACAGGCCAGATTGGTAGTGTCCTGCGATAAAGTGTCGTAAAAGAAACCGTCGCTGAAAGTATCCTTCTTCTGCTATTCTTGCATCTAAGATTACAGGTACAATTAAATTTAATTCAGATCGAAGGGCGTTTGTCGGCCGGGGGCCTTCCCGTTTGGGAAGGCAGTTGGACCAGCAGAAAGCGAATTGAACTCACCACTATGCCTGATGTGATGAAAACTTTGCTGTTGAATCCGCCGAGCTTCGAGAAGTTTGATGGCGGAGCAAGCTCGCGCTGGCCCGTTACGCGCGAAATCGAATCCTATTGGTATCCAGTCTGGCTCACCTTCGCGACGGGCATGATTCCTGGCGCGCGTCTGCTGGACGCGTCGCCTGCCAAAGTCAGCAAAGCGCAGACCGTGGAAATTGCGCGCGATTATGAATTCATGGTGGTGTTCACTTCCACCGTCGGTTTTGAAAGTGACCTGGAACTTCTTCGCCAGATTAAGGAAAAGAATCCCGGCCTGAAAGTAGCCTTCGTCGGGCCTCACGTGCAGAACCGTCCGGACGAAAGCTTGAAAGCCAGCGAAGATATTGACTTCATCGTGCGTGGCGAATTTGATCACGCCGTCGTGGAATTCGCGCAGGGCAAGCCGCTCGATCAGATTCTGGGCATCAGCTATCGCAAGGACGGCAAGATTCTCGCCACCGGCGCGCGTCCTCAGCTTCACACAGAAGAACTGGACGCTCTTCCATTCGCGATGGACGTTTATGCCAAGAACTTGAAAATTGAAAATTACCGAGTTCCGTTCCTGCTGCATCCATTCGCGTCGATTTATACCACGCGCGGTTGCCCGGCGCTCTGCACATTTTGTCAGTGGCCGCAGACGATTTCCGGCCATGCTTGGCGTGTGCGTTCCACCGAAAATGTGGCGCGGGAAATCAAAGCCGGCCTGGAACACTTTCCACAGCTTAAAGAATTCTTTTTCGACGACGACACCTTCAATATTCGCAAAGATCGCGTGCTCGATATCTGCCAGAAATTCAAGCCGCTGAAGTTCCAGTGGTCCTGCAACGCGCGCGTTCACAGTGATTATGAAACGCTAAAAGCGATGGCTGACGCAGGCGCGCGGCTTTTCATCGTCGGATTTGAGTCCGGCGACGATCAGATCCTGAAGAACATTAAGAAGGGCGCCACCGTCGAGATGGCCCGCACCTTCATGAAGAATTGCAAGAAGGTGGGCATCAAAGTTCACGGCGATTTCATTATCGGTCTGCCCGGTGAAACCAAAGAAACCATCCAGAAGACCATCGACTTCGCCAAGGAGCTGGACTGCGACACCATCCAAGCGTCGCTGGCACACGCTTTCCCCGGCACCGAGCTTTACACTTATCTTTCCACGAATAATTTCCTGTCCGCCGAAGCTCTCACCACTTCCGGCGGCCACCAGCTTCCGCACATCGAATACCCGCACCTTTCGCAGCAGGAAATGATGACCGGCGTCAGTCGGTTCTATGACGAATATTATTTTCGCCCGAAGGTTGCGTGGCGCATCATGAAGAACGCCATTTGGGATGCCGGTGCGCGCAAGCGTTTGTACCAGGAATCCGTCGCCTTTTTGAAACTTCGTAAAGAACGCCAGAAGTGGGCTGGCCGCGCGCCTGAAAAGAAAGTCATCGTCAGCGTCCCGGATGTCGACGGCGGTCCGACTCCTTTGGAGCAAGTTTAGCCGCGGGCTAAGCGCCTTCGGAGATGAGCCTCCGCCGCAAAACGTACGTCCTGCTTGCCGCTCGCGTGTGCTTCAACGCTTTCGGTGATATCGCGCTCAGCCGCGGCATGAAAAATCTCGGCGCGGTCAGCCTTTCATCTCCCGGCGTTATCTGGCTCGCTTTCCTGCACGTAATTTCCAACGGCATGATCTGGCTGGGCATCGCGTCCATGCTGGCGTTTTTCTTCTGCCATCTCCTCCTGTTTTCCTGGGCTGATTACAGTTACGTTATGCCCACCACCGCGGCGAACTACGTCGTCGTGCCTCTGCTCGGGCTTCTTCTCCTTCACGAAACAGTTGGTTTCACGCGCTGGCTGGGTATTGCCATCATTTCCGTCGGTGTAATCCTGGTTGGATGGACTGAACCCAATACGCGGGAGGCCACCTAACCCGTGCGCACCGCGATTTTTCTCGCCATCGTTATCCTCTCCGGAACCATCGGAGACATTCTGGTTTCACGCACCATGAAGCGCATCGGCGAAGTGAAAGATTTTTCGCCGCGCGCTTTGATTCGACTTGGATTTCAAGTCGCACGCTGCCCATTTTTCTGGTGCGGAATCTTTTTAGCCGCCGTCGCATTTTTCTCCTTTCTCGCGCTCCTTTCCTGGGCGCCGGTCAGTTTCGTTGTGCCCGCCACCGCGCTCGGTTACGTGGTGGGAACTTTGGCGGCCCGATTTACCCTCGGTGAGACTGTTGATCTCACTCGCTGGATAGGCGCGGTGCTTCTCTGCATCGGCGTCGCGGTAGCTTCGTTCAACCAGATTGGCAGGGAATTGGCTCCACATTCCGTGTTTGAAACTTTGCGGTGGATCGTCCTGGCCATCGCCTGCGCGCCGGCTTTCTACTATCTCCTCGGAATATATTCCGCGCGCAATTTTTTCCTCGCCCAGCGTCGCCGAGGCCCATATCCCATGGATTTCGCGCCTCCGGTCAGCATCCTGAAGCCGGTGCGCGGCACAGATCGCGGCGCGTACGATAATTACGCCAGTTTCTGTCGCCTGGACTATCCAGAATACGAAATGGTTTTTGTCGTGCAGGACGACCAAGACCCTGCCATCCCCGTGATTCAAAAAGTGATGGCCGATTTCCCGCAGACCAAAATTCGCATGCTGGTCGGCGCGGAAGATCTTGGCTACAGCAATAAAGTTTGCAAAATGGTTCGTCTGGTCCGCGAAGCCCGCTACGAGCTTTTCGTCCTCAGTGACAGCGACGTCCGCGTTGAACCAGATTATCTGCGCATGGTCGTGGAAAATTTCAAAGATCCGGCGGTAGGAGCGGTCACCACGGTATTCAAAGGAATTGAGGACGGCAATCTCGGTTCGCAACTGGATTGTCTGGGAGCTTCCATTGAGTTTTGCGGCGGCGCGCTTGTCGCCAATCAACTCGAAGGAGTTCAGTTCGCCCACGGCGCGACCATGGCTTCACGCAAAGAGACACTCGCGCGCATCGGCGGCTTTGAAGCCCTCGTGGATAACCATTCGGATGATTTTGAGTTCGGCAACCGCATTGCCAAGCTGGGCTATCGTGTGGAATTGATTCGCAAGCCTGTGCTGATGGTCTTCGGCCCGGAAACTCTCGGAGATTATTTGCGTCACGAACTGCGCTGGGCCATCGGACTCCGCCACGTTCGTCCCGGTGGCCACGCTGGATTGTTGTTCACCCAGGGTCTGCCACTCGCGATACTGGCGGCAATCATTGCTCCGTCTCACGCCATAGCCGCAGCGTACCTGCTAGGCTACACACTCTTCCGTTTCCTGCACACCTGGACGGTCGGAGTTTGGGGCTTGAAGGATCCCGTAGTGAAGCGAAAGTTTTGGCTCATGCCGGTGCGGGATTTCTTCGCGTTTCCGGTGTGGGTTTGCAGCTTCTTCACCAATCGCATTCAATGGCGCGGCGTGCAGTTCACCATCCGCAAAGGGATTTTGGTTCCCGTTGCGCAGCCTCCGGCGCGCGGTTGACTGATTTGCATTCCATGAATAAAGTATAGATATCCGCTGGTGAGGCCCTCACGGTGCCTGCAATACGGCGGATTTTTTGTCTCCCTCGGCTGGGAGGTCGTACAATCGGCAGTACATCAGATTCTGAATCTGATTATCCTGGTTCGAGTCCAGGCCTCCCAGCCAAATTTCATATAGCGCCATGATTTTCAACAAAATTTCGCGTTTGTTGTGTTTCTTTGCGGGCCTGCCAAACATCTAATCACAGGTCAGATCTTGCGGCTGAGGATTATGAATCAGAATTCTCCGGTCCTGAATTGCATTCCGGACTAATCATAGGTATCGTTTTTATTCGCTCTGGATTCTAGACCGTGATTTTATTCCCAAGGGTGCATCAATGAACCGACGCGATTTTCTCCGATCCGCCAGCATTGCCTCAGCATGCGTGGTACTTCCCAAGACGGGCAGCCTGTTTGCAAAAAGCGCGGCCCCTGCAGGTTGGCGCACTTTCGACGTCACTACACGTGTTGAAGTCCTGAATTATTCCGGACCCACGCGCATTTGGCTGCCGGCGGCGCTGATCACGTCCACGCAGTACCAGAAGACGCTCGCCAATCGATTTACCGCTGAAGGTGGGACCGCGAAGCTAGTGGAAAATGGGCTTGACGCGTTAGGCGTCGTCTCCGCGGAATTCCCCTCCGGCGTGAAGCCGGTTCTCACCCTCGCCAGCCGGATTGCCACTAAAGATTATGCAGTAGATTTTTCCGCTCCTGGCAGCACGGCGAAAGAAGATCCCAGCGTGTTGGCCCATTTTCTGCACCCAACAAAACTTATGCCCACGGACGGCATCGTCAAGTTGAAAGCGACCGAGATCACCAGCGGCGCGAAGACCGATGTCGAGAAGGCCCGGGCCATCTATGAGTGGATCGTTGACAACACTTTTCGGAATCCGAAAACGCGCGGCTGCGGAAATGGCGACATTCGCTTCATGCTCGAGTCTGGTGATTTAGGAGGCAAATGCGCGGATCTGAATGCCCTCTACGTTGGCCTCGCGCGCGCCTGCGGACTTCCCGCGCGCGACGTCTACGGCGTCCGAGTTGCCAAGTCTAATTTCGGGTACAAGAGCCTCGGTGCGTCGTCAGATATTGTAACGAAAGCGCAGCACTGCCGCGCGGAAGTATACCTGGGCAACTATGGCTGGGTTCCCGTCGATCCCGCGGATGTGCGCAAGGTTGTGCTAGAGGAGCCGCCCGGAAATCGTCCGTTGGACGACGACATGGTGAAAGCGGCGCGAAAGCGGCTGTTCGGATCCTGGGAGATGAATTGGATGGCTTACAATTTCGCCCATGATATCGCGCTGCCAGGATCGAGCGGCGCGCCTGCTGGGTTTCTCATGTATCCACATGCGGAAACCGGCGCTGGCCTCATCGACAGCCTCGATCCCGATAATTTCAAGTACGAGATCACCTCGAAGGAAATAACGTCCGCCGACGCTTGATGATCGTGGCACAGCCATTCCTGGCTGTGTTCCTTTTCACGTTCGTAGGGGCGGGTCTGCGACCCGCCCGCCTCCAAATTCAAACCCAAACGAAATCATTCGCTCTCAAGCCGCGCCAAGCCTCTAATGCATCTCGCCGCGTTCCCGAACCATCATCGATAATCCCAGCATCACCACGCACGCCCCAAACGGCACCAGCAATCCAGCGCGCAAGCTTCCCGTATGGGTTGATGTAAATCCCACCAGCGCCGGCAATATCGCTCCGCCCACGCTGGCCAGCGCAAACATAATGCTTCCGGTGCGCTTCGCTCTGGCGCCGAAGTGTCCCACCATCCAGGAAATGATCAGCGGATAAATACACGAAAGCCCCAGGCCGCTCACCGTCACACAAATCGCAATCCCGCGGAACGATGTGGCCCAAAACAGCGCTCCGCTAAAACTTCCCGCTACAATTAATCCCGTAACAAACAGTGCTCGCTCGGCAACCCGCCGAAGAATAAAGGGAGCCATCCCACGGCCCGCCAGCAATCCCGCCCAAAAAAACATGGGGGCGAGTTCCCACAAATTTCCAGATGTCGATCCCATGCGCTTCGCCAGCGAAGCCGTCCATCCGCCAAGGCTTCCCTCTGTGCCGATATACAGGAAAAAAAGCCCGCCCAGCGCAAAAGTGAATTTGTTCCCGATTCGCGGGCCGCGCTCCGGTGTTTTGGCTTCGACATCTACGTGCGCACGCGGCTCAATACTCATGGTCGCGATTGCAACTGCTGTGAGAGTCGAAAGCCCTGCGATTCCAAAAATAAGCAGCCACAGCCGCCCGGCCTGATGAGCCACCAGCACCAGCGCCGGGCAAGCGATCGCTCCCATACCCCACGCCACATTTAGAATACTCAGCGCCGCTGTCCTTCGCGCGCCCGCAACCTCCGCCGTCCACAGATTTATTCCCGAAAGAATCAGTCCCAGCCCGCATCCAAACACTGCCGTGGAAAATAAACAGGCCCACTCATTTCCAAAATTCAAACCTGCAATCCCAGCGGCGATGGACGCAAATCCAATTGTGAAAGTCCGCCCGTAGCCGCAGCGCGTCAGCAAAGTTCCGAGCAACGCGATTCCCGCCAGATTTCCGAAAAATTGAAATGTAAAAAACAGTCCGGCCTGTTCGTCCGTCAGCGCCCAGCGCGCTGCCAGCAACGGCAGAATGGGCCCCAACAAAGTGGTCACCACTCCAGCCAGCACAAAACTGGAATAGATCAACGCGCTCGCTTTGTTGACTCCGAACTGTTCGGCCGCGGAGGATTTGTCTTCACTCATGAAGGGAATGAATCACCGGAATTCATTATGGTCTAGTAATACGTGATTCCGCTGCGCGCCGCAACGCCTTCAGCGTCTTATAGTGGCGTGGCTTTTATCCTCATCGGCGGCGCGTTCTAACTCGCCCGTCCCACTGCCGTTGTCCGCATGCGCGAAGATCTGGCCATCTCCACAGTTATGAATATGCCCTACAATGGTGCAATTTTGGCGGAGTCCTGTAAGTGTATGAAAACATGCGATATCTAACTCCTTTGTTTTGATATTCATAACAAAAACAGGGGGGCGATGTTTATATTCTAGTTACCCCCCCCCTGCCAGAAAAATCCGACACTCAGGATTTTGACGAAGGGGTGATCCGCAAAATATCGAAGGCAACTTCCAGTTTTCGATTTGGAAAATCAGTCAGGATTTTCTTCGTCACTTCTTCAATGGTCAGCGCGCCATTTTCTCCGTTCAATCCGTGCGCATCGTCCATCAAAATTACATGGTCATTTATCTTGTGATTCAGAATCGCATCCAGTTCCACGCCAAGTCTTTTCTTATCTCCTTGTTCGCCGGACCATCCGTAGTAACCAGCGTCAAGCCAAAAAAGTGCAGGTTTATGCAGCGATTTCAGCAGTTCAGGAAGCGCGGTCTGACTGTCTCCCTGAATTATATTGATGTGACCGTACTTTGAAAATTCCTGTTTCGCGCGCGCGGCAAGCTCCGGATTTTGCTCGATGGAATAGATCGCGTCGAATTTGGATTTCATCGCCGAAACCATCTCTCCGTAATACGTTCCTGTTTCAATCAGGATTCTCAGGCCGAATTTCTCTCCGTATTCTCGAACGGTTTTCTGTTTCAACAGATGTGGAGAGCGCTGCGGTTTTCCGCGCAGAATCCAATACCAATAATCAGGGTAATGTCCCAGCGATTTAACGGTGGAATAAAACGGCGTTTGCCGCAGCAGTTTGCGGAATGCTTTCAATGATCCTCGCCCTTGCGAATTGTAAACTGTAATCCCGGATTTCCGCATAGCGTTGTAACATGCTTACGCGCAAATCGAACACGCGAAGAGCTTTGCGGAATTGTCAGGAGATGGTTGCTGATGCGCCTTTCAGTTTGCATCATTACCCACAACGAAGCATCGAACATTGTTCGCACGCTGGAAAGCGTGCGCGCAATCGCCGATGAAATTGTCGTAGTGGATTCGCACAGCACTGACAACACGGTAACGCTGGCGAAATCCAGAGGCGCGACCGTTTTCGATGAAGATTGGAAAGGCTTTGCCGCGCAAAAGAATTCCTGTATCGCGAAATCGAGCGGTGATTGGATACTTTCTCTCGACGCGGATGAAGAAGTCAGTCAGGAATTGGCAGCAAGCATTCTCGCGCTGAAATCAGCTTCATCCGCGCCGCAATTTGGCGGATATTTTATGGCGCGCAGAAATCTTTATCTGAATAAATGGATCAAGCGCGCAGGATATTATCCCGACCGCAAACTCCGATTGGTCAAACACGAATTCGCCAAATTTGAGCTGCGCGCCGTTCACGAAGACATGAAAATGGCCAGCAATACCGGCATTCTGAATGGCGATTTGATTCATCACGCTTATACCGATCTCGAGAAATTCATTGACCACGCCAATCGCTACTCGTCGCTTGGCGCGCAAATGGTAGTTGACGAGCACAGCGTTGGCTTCAGCATCATAAACATCGTGTTTCGTCCGGCAATTAATTTCATTTACCGCTACATTTTTCGCGGAGGATTTCTGGATGGCCGAGAAGGTCTTCTGGTGCATCTAACGCATGCGTCTTATGTAAGCTGGAAATTCAGCAAAGCGTGGGAACTCTCGAAGAATAAAAAGTGAGTGGCGGAATCATCTAGCAAAACGCGAGCATCCTATTCCCATGACCGCAGAACCGCGAACCGCAGAAGAGCAACGGCTGGAAGATTCGCATCTTCACAAAGCGCATTGGAAGCGCTGGGGACCTTACTTGAGCGCCCGCGAATGGGGAACTGTCCGCGAGGATTACAGCGCCGGAGGAACAGCGTGGGAATATTTTCCGCACGATCACGCGCGGTCGCGCGCTTATCGCTGGGGCGAAGACGGCATTGGCGGAATTTGCGACATTCAACAAAGAATATGTTTTGCCGTGACCATGTGGAATGGACGCGATCCTATTCTGAAGGAACGCTTTTTCGGGCTTACCGGCAATGAAGGGAATCACGGCGAAGACGTAAAAGAATATTACTTCCATATCGATTCGACTCCCACGCATTCGTACATGAAGTTTCTGTACAAATACCCGCAAGCGGAGTTCCCCTACACAAAATTGGTGGAAGAAAATCGCAAACGTGGAAAATCCGCGCCGGAATACGAACTCGTGGATACAGGAATCTTCAACGAGAATCGTTATTTCGACGTTTTTGTGGAATACGCAAAGTCCGCAGAAGATGACGTTGTGATCCGCATCACCGCCGCAAATCGCGGGCCGGAAACCGCGCCGCTCTGGTTATTACCCACCATCTGGTTTCGCAATCGATGGTCGTGGGGACGTCATCCGGACCTTCCGCAACTTTCCATCGCAAATAATTTATCACCAAGCGGCGCGAAAAGTTCCGCGGATGGAAATGTCTATTTCGAGGTCAGCGAGAAATTGTATGGCAAGCGCTGGCTGATCGCCGAAGGCGCGCCAACTCCACTCTTCACGGAAAATGAAACCAACTTTGAACGCGTATTTGGCGTCCGGAATCGCACTCCGTTCGTGAAAGACGCGTTTGATAATTACGTCGTCCACGGCAACCAGGAGGCGGTGAATCCAGCGCAAACCGGAACGAAAGCCGCTGCCATGTATCGCCAGGATATCCCCGCCGGCGCGAGTTTCACCATCCGTCTCCGGCTGACCAATGAATCGCCGATGGACACGGGATCCGTCAAAAACATTTTCGGATCGAGCTTCGAGAATGTATTCAGCTCGCGCATCAAAGAAGCCGACGAGTTTTATGCGTCGCGCACGCCGCAGAATTTCAGCGCGGACGCGAAGAACGTTTACAGGCAAGCGTTCGCGGGACTGATGTGGTCAAAACAGTTTTATCATTACGACGTGCGCCAGTGGTTGGATGGCGATCCCGCGGAACCTCCTCCGCCCGCGGAGCGATTACGTGGGCGGAATCATGATTGGGCGCACCTGAACAATCAGGACGTTCTTTCCATGCCGGACAATTGGGAATTTCCGTGGTATGCGTCGTGGGATTTGGCGTTCCACACGATTCCGCTGGCGATAATCGATCCGGAATATGCGAAGGCGCAACTTATTTTATTGCTGCGCGAATGGTACATGCATCCGAACGGGCAATTGCCCGCATATGAATGGGCTTTCAGCGACGTGAATCCTCCGGTTCATGCCTGGGCGGCGTGGCGTATTTATAAAATTGAACGGCGCATGCACGGAAAAGGAGATCGGAATTTTCTGGAACGTGTTTTTCAAAAGCTGCTGATTAATTTCACGTGGTGGGTAAACCGGAAAGATCCTGATGGTATGAATGTTTTTCAAGGCGGATTTTTGGGTCTCGATAATATCGGCGTTTTTGACCGTTCGCAGCCTTTGCCGACCGGCGGACATCTGGGGCAATCCGATGGAACAAGCTGGATGGGAATTTATTCCCTGAACATGCTGGCGATGGCGCTGGAATTGGCGCAGGAAAATCCGGCGTATGAAGATGTGGCCACGAAATTCTTCGAGCATTTTGTTTATATCGCCGACGCTATGAACAATCGGGGTGGGCAGGGAATCGAGCTGTGGGACGAGCAGGACGGTTTTTACTACGACGTGCTGCATTTTCCGAACGGCGAGCATCGTTACCTGCAAGTTCGTTCGATGGTAGGGTTGATCCCCGCATTCGCAGTGCTCACGCTGGAGCCTGAAACGCTGGAGAAGTTTCCGGATTTCCGGAAGCGTATGCAATGGTTCATCGATAATCGCCCCGAGTTCCAGCCGAACCTCGATGCGTCCATGAATACTCCGAAAGGGGTAAGGCGTTTGCTTTCGCTGGTGAACCGGGATCGATTGCCGCGTTTGCTGGCTTACATGTTGGACGAGAATGAATTTTTTTCGCCGCATGGAATCCGCGGCGTGTCGAAAGTCCACCAGCGCACGCCCTTCGTGATGCAAGTGGACGGACGTGAATATCGCGTGGATTACGAGCCCGCGGAATCGACCACACCTTTATTTGGCGGGAATTCCAATTGGCGCGGGCCCGTGTGGTTTCCGCTGAATTTTTTGTTGGTGGAAGCGCTGCAAAAGTTTCATCATTATTACGGTGATTCCGTAAAGGTGGAATGCCCGAAGGGAACCGGGCGTATGCTCACGCTGTGGCAAGTAGCGGAAGAAGTTTCGCATCGCCTGGGGCGATTATTTTTGCGTGGAGAAAACGACACAAGGCCGGCGCTCGCAGGGATGAAGCAATTCGCAAATGATCCGCACTGGAAAGATTTGCTGCTGTTCCACGAATATTTCAACGGTGACAACGGCGAAGGTTTGGGCGCGAGCCATCAAACTGGATGGACGGCGCTGGTCGCAAAATTGTTGGCGCAGAATGGTGAATAGGTGAGAAGGACGTGAACTATGGAAACTAAACAGAGGACAATTGTGGTGGCGGGCGGAACAGGAGCGCTGGGCGGCTCCGTTGTGCGCGCGTTCTTGACCTCGGGCGCGCGGGTGATATCGACATTTGTGAAGCAAGCGGAATTTGAGGCATTGGCGAAGCAAGCTGGTGAGGGATTGAGCGGCGTTTCGCTCGACGTTACGGATGAATTGGCGGTGGCGAAATTCGTAGCGGAAACGGAATCGAAATACTCCGCGATTGACGCACTGGTGATTGCCGTGGGCGGATATGCGAGCGGAAAACAGCTTTGGGAAACAGACACGGCCACATACGAGCTGATGCTGAATTTGAATTTGCGCGCGGCGTTTGTGATGACGCGTGCGGTATTGCCCGGAATGATCCGGCAAAATCGCGGAGCAATCGTGAACGTCGCGTCGAAAGCCGGTTACGGACACGCGGCGGGAGCGGCGATGTATGCGGCGTCAAAGGCCGGCGTGATGGCGCTATTCGATTCGCTGGCGGAAGAAGTGAAGGCTTACAACATCAATGTAAATTCAATTGTGCCCAGCATTATGGATACGCCGGCGAATCGGCGGAACATGCCCACTGCGGATTTCAAGATTTGGCCGAAGACGGATGACATTGCCAAGGTGATTGTGTATTTGTGTTCGGACGAAGCGGTTGTAATTCGCGGCGCTGCTGTGCCGGTTTATGGCAGGACGTAGACAATACAAGTTCCCGAATACTCTATCGACAATCGCTGTCGACTCAGGAACAACCGTGAATCCGGTGACGATCGAAATCCGGCGCCAGGGAGTGAACTTACCGGCAGATTCGGCCATCCATTTACGTGATACGACCGGCGGACGGTCCGGTGATTGAGATGATCAGCGCGCACACGCTCACAATCGTCAGCATGGTCGGAAGCGCGTTGAACGTCGTGGGATCGCTCTATCTTGCGTACGATCTTTTAGGCGGCGAACACGGACCTTTGCGGACTTTGACCAGAGCAGTTACATACGGCCTAATTTTCGGAGTGGGATTTGGCATTGCACTCGGACCTTTACCCGGGCTGGCGATCGGTGTGACGCATGGCGCTTCGCTGGGCTGGGAACTGTCGAGGGTCGCCCGGGGAAAACGAAAACTTGGGTTCTGGCTTGATGTAACCATGAGCGCGATCCGTGGAATCGGCTTTGCTCTGGCTACCGCACTTTTGTACGGCAAAATATTCGGGGTCACTTTTGGCGCATTCAGCACGGTTGGACAGACAATCGGTTATAGCGTTGGCGTGCGGCCGTCGCTTGACTATGCACCGTCAGCACGGCCGCGAATGACACGGCTACTATTTCTTGCTGTGGTAATCCGGACTGTAGGTTATGGGATCGCGGGATACGTAAGCTCGTTGGTTGCGCATGAGCGTGAGACGGCGATGTCGTTCGGCCTGAAAGCCGGATTGTTGGTGGGCGCGGTGACGGCGGTCGTAACATTCTTCCTGCCGTTGATTGAATGGCGCGCGGATCATATGCCAGCGAAACGCATGGGAGTCACCGGAGTTGTGTTGATCTTGATCGGATTCGCGCTGCAGTCGGTGCAGTATTGGGTGGCGCTGATGGGAGCGCAGAAATGAAGCCGCCACAGGCTGAGGCCTGTGCCACATCTAGTGCGCGGATTCTACTAATTCGATCAGGATTTTCTTGCCGCCCGACGTGCTGACCAGGAAAAAATTGACGCGCGTGCCGTCGGCGCCGGGACGTGTGGCGGGATAGATGGCTTTCTGATTGAAATTATCGGAGAGAATTTTCGTAGCGCTGTCCACATTTGAGACTTCGTATTCTACTTGTTGAATTCCTTCACCGAATTTTTTCAGAAATTTCGCGATGGCGCCTTCGCCGCCGGGTTTTTGCGTGGTGAGGATATCGAGGCGTACGTTTGCGCCGGGCGAATCTTTGGCGGTTTGCGGGGCGCGCGAAAAGTGCAGCTCAAATTCGATGGCGTCTTGATCGGGGGGGACATTTGCGAGTTTGGGAGCGCCATTCGCTTCGCGAATGCGCGCGAATAATTCCGGTGTGACGGCGATTCCAACTGTGGCGCGTGGTGAATCCTGGTCGGAGATCAGCAAGGAACGGAAGTCCGCGTTCTGCGTCCAGTGTTCGAGTGTCTCGCGGCTGAGTGCGCGACCGAGATCGAAGAGCATTTGCGCGGCTTGTTGACGCACTTGATCGCCGGGAGCGGCGAGATGGCTGAAGAGATCGCGAATTGTGGAGGCGTCAATCATTTTTCTCATACCGAAAGATGTCATTGGTCTTCCGACTTCGTTTCTTTACTGAATTCACTTTTGCGCTTTTCAAATTTCATGGCGATGATTGACGCGAGAATTGAAATCGCGAGAATTCCCGCAATGATACCGAGCGCGATGGCGGTGGGGATCTCAACCCAATGCGCTGCAAGCATCTTAACGCCAACGAAGAGTAGTACAACTGACAGGCCTTCGTCCAAATATCGAAACGCGGGCAACAATTCAGCCAGCAGGAAATAAAACGCGCGAAGACCGAGAATGGCGCAGATGTTGGAACTGTAAACGATAAAGGGATCGCGGGAGACGCCAAAGACCGCGGGAATTGAATCGAGCGCGAAAACGAAATCGGTGGCCTCAACGACCAACAACACGAGGAGCAGCGGAGTAGCCATGCGCATTCCGGCTTCGTGAATCCACAGTTTCTGCCCGTGATAATCTTGGCTGACCGGGAATATTTTTTGCGTCCAGCGCAGCAGGCGGCTGCGTTCGGGATGTGGTTCGGATTTCTTGCGGAATAACATACGAATCGCGGCCACCACGAGAAACGCCGCGAGGACATACAGAGTCCATTCAAATTTGCGGATCAGCGCGGTGCCAAGGCCAATCATAGTGCCGCGAAGGAGGAGCGCGCCCAGAATGCCCCAGAACAAGACTCGATGCTGGTATTGCCGTTCCACGCCGAAGGAACGGAACACCAGGATAAAAATGAAAATATTATCCACGCTCATGGACTGCTCGATGATGTAGCCGGTGAAGAATTGAAGAGCTTTTTCGCCGCCGTGAACGTGAAGAATCCAAAGATTGAAGGCGAGCGAGACGCTTACCCAGAAGACGCTCCAGGCGGCGGCTTCGCGCATGGAAACTTCGTGCGCGCGGCGATTCAGTACGCCGAGGTCGAGTACGAGCAGGAGGAGAACTCCCGCATTAAAAGTGATCCAGAGGGCTGGAGTGCCCATGCAAGGAGTGTAGTGTGTGACTGTCCTATCGTAAAGAAAGTACGGAATTGAATCGTGACTTAAGAATTGAACTTGCGAAGCCTGCGATTGTTAATGTGAGCCGCGTTCCATGCCATTCACGTTGGAAAGGTCGACGGCTGAGCGTCCAGCGGAGACGTGGACGGGCAGGTCCCAACGTATGTACGCGTCGCCGGCAATTGCTTCGCTATCGAGCGTGGAGAGCCAGTAATCGCCGGGAGTAAGGCGATCGATGCGGCCGTGGCCTTCGAGATCGGTATCGGTTTGACCGGCCAGATATTGCACCTGAGCAAGCTCGAGAGCATGGCGGTGAACGCGGGCGTTGCGATCGGCGAGAATTTTCTTCCAGCGATGGCCGGGATCTTTTTCTTCGAGCGCGATGTACATGGTGGAAAGCGTATCCGGATTTGCGGCGACAAATAATTTGAACGCGGTGAGGTAGTCCTGCACGGCCTGCTGATACTTTTCCGGATGCTTCTGCTTATCCGATTCACGAGCCTTTGGCTGAGGGAGATTGACGGTGCGATCTCCGGCATTGCGATTCATATAGGCTTCTTTGAATTCGGGAATATCCAGGACATCGTCGGGACTGATGGCCTTCGGAAACTTCGGGCCGGAAAGCTCAACGATCTGATGTTTGACCATCCAGGCTTTTAGTTGCGGGGAAAGCTCAAGGCCGGCGATGAAGTCGTCCATTTTCGGAAGCGGCTCGGCGGCGTCGGCTTCTTTCTGAATAGCATCGTAGCTTTTTCGCAGAAGATAGACGGTTAAGCCGCGCGCAGGTTCCGGATGGCCGCCGCTGGGCGAAACACGAGCGGAAATTTCAAGTAATCCAGCCTGTCCGGCTGTTTGCTGCGCGTTGCCGCGAGGCGACATTGAGAGCGCGAAAGAGAGAACCAGCGCGAGAGCGGCGAGTGAAACTCCGCAAAAAGACGACGAATGCTTGCGGCGAATAGAGCGACGGCTAAATCGGATCATGACACTGATTTTAGCAGAACGAGAACGGCGCGACGGCGGATGCTATAGCAAGTTTCGAGAGGTGAGAAGCGTCGGAAGGTAACGCTGAGGGGCAAAAAAATGCGGGAACGCACAAAGGCGTTCCCGCATTTAATTTTTACGAAAGACGAAGGCTTAGTAAAGTTGGAAAGCGATTTCGACCGGCACAATTGTGGGAACTGGTTTGCCGTTCGGGCCGATGGCCGGCTTGAAGGTCCACTGATTCTTTACTGTTTCGATGGCCTTTTCATCCAAGCCCATGCCGACGCCCTTAATCAGTTTGATTTCTCCCGGGTGGCCGTTAGCAAGAACCACGACCTGCAAATAAACGGTTCCCATGAAGCGAGCTTTGCGGCCTTCTTCAGAATATTCCGGCTTGGGGCAATAGACGCACAC
>Ga0210410_10000624_pt1 | contig 37050 bp, 30 predicted proteins | sample IncBWC4MmetaG_FD_161058 | JGI IMG/M metagenome (GOLD analysis project Ga0210410, IMG submission 161058) | Forest soil microbial communities from Barre Woods Harvard Forest LTER site, Petersham, Massachusetts, United States - Inc-BW-C-4-M | ecosystem: Environmental > Terrestrial > Soil >...
TCGCGCAGAGGAGCGGCGACCTGGAATTGGCAGTAGCGGCTGCGGGGCTCGATCTTTCGCGAATCGCGATCGGCGACAGTGTGAGTGTGCAGGGTGTTTGCCTGACGGTGACACGCAAAGAAGATGCAAGTTTCTTCGCCGATGTTTCGCGCGAGACGATGGCCAAAACGACCCTGGGCAGCTTGAGGGTCGGCTCGCGGGTCAATTTGGAGCCAAGCTTGCGCGCCGGGGATGCCCTCGGCGGCCACCTGGTGAGCGGCCACGTCGATGCGGTCGGCAAACTCCGTCAAGCCGATCAAGACGCACGTTCATGGCGTCTTGATTTCGAGGTGCCCGAGGGTCTCGCGCGCTTCGTGGCGCCCAAGGGCTCAATCTGCGTCGACGGCGTGAGTCTGACCGTGAACGGCGTCGACGGCCGGCGCTTCGACGTCAATATCATTCCGCACACCCTTGCGGTCACGACGCTTGGCGAGCTTCGAGTAGGCGATGAAGTCAACATCGAAATCGACGTGGTGGCGCGCTACCTCGATCGTCTTGCAAACTTCGGCAAGGCGGAGCAATAGCCACGCCTGCCATGCAAGGCAGCGCGGGCGCTGACGCGGCATGCCGCTAAAAAAACGAGGCCGGCTTTCGCCGGCCTCGCGTCTCGGTCGATATGGGAACTAGTCGTCCGTCGTCACGAGGCTGATGCGCGTCGACCAGTTGGCGAGCGCAGCGCGCTTGCCGGTCGCGCCCGGCGAGCCCGCGCAAGTGCCGAGCAGGTTGTCACCCGTGCCGCCCGCAAAGAACGGACCGCCCCAGTTGAGGAACGTGCAGGCGCTCGCGATGTACTCGCTCGCGATCCAGATCTGGTCGCCGTCAACCGCCGTCGCACCGTAGTCGCCCCAGCGCGTGCGCGGCGGACTGCCAACTTCGGACACGTAGCTGGTGAAGCCGTCGTCCGGCGCCTGCCCACTGCCGCCTTCCACCACGTGCCAGAGGCCGACCCCGTTGTACGCGTCCATCGGAGCATAGCCTGCGCTCGGGTAGAGGGAATCGCCGGTCACGGTGAACGTCATCACTCCCTTGCCCGCGCTCGTGACACCGATCGACGGATAAACGAAGTCGTGCTTCTGCGCCCCAAGGTAACCCTGGTTGATGACCGTGCCGGCGGCCGGGTTGATGACATACCAGGCGATTCCGGCGCGCTGCGGACCACCGTCCGGGTTGAGCGCCGTGTCAAGCGCGGCCCAGAGCTTGCCGTTCGCGTACATGACCTTCTGCATGCGCGTGTCGTTCGAATCGGGCGTCGAGATGACCTCCGAGTGTGCCGGCTCAGCGGCGAACAGCAAATTCCAGCAGCCGGAGACGCCAGTCACATAGAGCGGCGTCGTTGTGTCGTTGATACACGAGCCGAGCGCAGCAACGCTCTCGGCGAGGAGGCCCGCGTCCGGCTGATGCTGCTTTGGCGGCAGCGCATAGCGGTTCACCGTGACGAGCTGGTTTGTGAGTACCGGCGACGGAGAAGCGCTGTTCAGCGACGCCGTGTTCGTGAGCGTCCACACAACGACCTGCGTCGAGTTGTAGGTCGTACTCGAGCCCGTGACCGGCGTGACCGCCTCGGCCGCGGCGTTCGAGCTCATGAAGTACTCCGTGCCGCCGTTCGCCGTGCTGAAGTGGCCGTTCGGGGACTCGGCCGGCCATACCGTGAACCCGGGTTGCGACGACTGGCCAACATCCTGGCTTGGCGCATTGACGGCGCCGCTGGTATCGAAGTGAACAAGATTGACGACGCTCGCGCCGGCGGCAAGCTGCGCCTTCGACAGCGCGTAGATCTGTGCGCCGGCGAAGCCGTTGCAGCACCACGGGTAGGAGTTGGTCGTGAGGTAGATCCCGTTCGCATCGGCACCGATGTGAGGATAGTCGCCGAGGTATGGCCCCGGGTTCACGCCGCCCGTGTTCGTGCCGTCGAAGGTCACGTCGATGCGGTAGATGTTCCACTGTCCGGTCGGGTTGGACGAGGCGCTGACCGCAAGGTCGAGGTGATTGGCGAGGGTGGGCGTCCCGTTGGGAAGGCTCTCGAGCGTCAGTACCACCACGAACCAGCGCTTCGTCGCCGCGTCATACAGGCAGCTCGGGTCGGTGACGGACTGGGCGCGGACGCCCGTCGAGCGGTTGATCGCCGCCGCGTAGCCGTAGAACGAGTTGAGGTCGACCGCGTGGTTCACGTTGCGCGGCGCGCCCGCGACGATGTTGGTCGCCGTGTTGTCGGGCAGCACCGACTGGCCTTGGCGGTTGTAGATGTTGAGGACGTCGTTGACGACCTCCATCACGTAGCCGTTGCCGGCGCAGAGCCCCTGGTCGGGCGGCTCCACGGTGAACTGGTTGCCGCCGCGCGCATAGCGCTGCTGATACATGTTGAGGCCTTCCCAGCCGCGCACGAACTCGACGTTGTTGTCATCGCGCGCGCTGCCGGGTGCGGAATTGCCGTCACCGGTACCTTGCGACAGGCTGCGGTTCGTGATGACGCCGGGATAGGGACCCGGTCCCGCGGCAGTGTCCAACTGCGCCGGGAATTCCACCTGCGTAACGTCGTTGACGCCGGACGGCGTGAACGCGCCGGTCCTCGCAGAAGTAGTGCCTGAGCTCACGACCTGGCGCGCGGCGCCGGCAGGCGCTGCGCTCGCGGACGTCACCACAAGACCCGCGGCCACGAGCGCCGCGCATGCGGCGGTCGCGAACGCGCGCCGCAGCGCAGCGCGCTTGTCAGCCGACCCCGGCCCATCCATCGATTCAAGAAATGCCGATGATTCCGTTCTTTGTAGCAGTCTCATGTGTTCCCCTAATTTCGTGTTGAATTATGAGCGACAACCCACTGGATGCGGGACGCGCCTATCGCGTTGCCGCTCGCCCCGGCGAGTCGCGGAGTATGCCAAACTTAATGTATAAATGTGACCCGTTTCACAATTTCCTCTTAACATAATCCTCGGGAATATTTGCTCATTCGGCCGACTCCACATATTCGCGCGCCATCTTGAAAGATTCATGACAAAAACAGGAAGTTGAGGCGATACATGGCTGCGTTCAATACGATCGATGAAATTCTCGAGGATCTGCGCCGCGGAAAAATGGCCGTGATCATGGATGACGAGGATCGGGAGAATGAGGGCGATCTGATCATGGCCGCCGATTGCGTGCGGCCCGAGGATGTGAATTTCATGGCCCGCTTCGGCCGCGGCCTCATCTGCTTGACCTTGACGCGCGAGCGTTGCCGCCAGTTGCGCCTGCCGCTCATGGTGAGCGATACCGACACCACGCATCGCACCAACTTCACGTTGTCGATCGAAGCTGCGGAAGGCGTCACCACGGGCATCTCCGCGCACGACCGGGCGCACACCGTGAAAACCGCCGTGGCGCCGAATGCCCGGCCGGAAGACCTGCGGCAGCCCGGCCATATTTTCCCTCTGATGGCGCAGCCCGGGGGCGTGTTGACGCGTGCCGGACACACGGAAGCCGGTTGCGATCTTGCGCGTCTGTCCGGGTTCTCCGCCGCCGCAATGATCGTTGAAATCTTGAATGATGACGGCACCATGGCTCGCCGGCCGGATCTCGAGCTATTTGCGACAAACCATGGACTCAAAATCGGCACCATCGCGGATCTGATTCGCTATCGGCTGAAAAATGAGCGCTCGGTCGAACGGATCTACGACGAACCCGTCGATACCGAGTACGGCAACTTCCGACTTTGCTGCTACGAAGATCACGTCAACAAGACCGTGCACATTGCGTTGGTGAAGGGCAATTTGAATTCCGCCGTGCCGCCGCTGGTGCGGGTGCATATCATGGACACGTTGCGCGACGTGGTGGGCGTCAGCAACGAGACGCTCGGTTGGCCGCTGCATGCGGCGATGCTGCGGGTGGCGAAGGAAGCCTCAGGGGTGGTCGTCATCATGCGGCCGGAGGAATCTCCGCGGGACTTCATGGCCAGCGTAAGGCACTTGGACGCCAAGCCGGCGCTGCACAGCGCGGGCGCCACCGTGGTTAGAACGTATGGGATCGGGGCGCAGATCCTGAAGGACCTGGGCTTGAAGCGCATGCGCGTGTTGAGCGCACCCAAACAGTTGCAGGGTCTTGCCGCCTTCGACCTCGAGGTAACCAGTTATGTGGACGGCGATGATTGAACCTCGCTGGGCTTATACTTGGAATGGTGACTGCGAGGAATGACTTGTGCCCAATGATCAGCCCAAGATAATCGAGGGAGAACTGCTGGCGCGGGATTTGCGCTTTGCGCTCATCGCAGCGCGGTTCAATGATTTTGTGGTGGACGCTCTGCTGCGCGGCGCGCTTGATGCGCTCAAGCGTCACGGTGTCAGCGACAAGCAGATCGACATCGTGCGCGTCCCCGGGGCATTCGACATCCCCATCGTGGCCCGCAAGCTTGCGCTGTCCCGCCGCTACGAGGCGCTCATCGCTCTGGGTGCGGTAATCCGCGGTCAAACGCCGCATTTCGACTATGTGGCCGGTGAATGCGCCGGCGGCATCGCCCGGGTTGCGCTTGAATCCGGGGTGCCGATCGCATTCGGCGTGCTGACCACCGACACGGCGGAACAAGCAGTCGACCGGGCCGGGGGCAAGGCAGGCAACAAGGGAGCGGATGCCGCGCTGGTCGCGATCGAGATGGCGAACCTCTTGCGTCGCTTGGACAGTTAAGTGAGTGCAGGGGCCGCGGCCCACCGAGCCCGCAGCTTGGCGCGCCGCCTCGCATTGCAGGCGCTTTATCAGATGCAGATCAATCCGCATCCGTGGCAGGACGTGCACCGGCAATTCGCCGCGGATCCGGAGGCGAGCCGGGTCGATCTCGAGTACTTTCGAGAATTGATCGAAGGCGTCGCGGCGAATCGCGAGGCGCTGGATTTGCGCCTGTCGCGGCTGTGCGAAATTCCGCCGCACGAACTCGATCCGATCGAACACGCCGTCTTGTGGCTGGGGGTGCATGAATTGGAGTCCTATGCGGAGTTGCCGTATCGAGTGGCTATCGCCGAAGCGGTGCAACTGAGCAAGCAATTCGGCGCGACTGACGGCCATAAGTTCGTGAACGCAGTATTGGATCGAGCCGCGCAGGAATTGCGGGCGCAGGAGTACGGCCATCCGGCGCAATAGGGGGTAGCTTGCAGCCATCCGATCTCGGCGAGTTCGAATTGATCGAGCGTTTTTTTTTGCGGCCCGCGTCGCCGCGCGCGGAATCGGGCGTTATTCTCGGCATAGGCGATGACGCGGCGCTGCTCGAACTGCCCAGGGGCACGGATTTGGCGGCTGCCGTGGATACCCTGGTGGCGGGCCGGCATTTTCCCGAAGCTACCGATGCGCGCTCGGTGGGCCATCGCGCTCTTGCGGTGAATTTGAGCGACCTGGCCGCCATGGGCGCAACCCCTGCGTGGGCCACGCTCGCTCTGACGCTGCCCAGTGCCGATCCCGAATGGTTGCAGAGTTTTTCCGCGGGGCTTTTGCACCTTGCGGACTCTCATCGAGTGGCGTTGGTCGGCGGCGATACGACGCGCGGTCCGCTCACCGTGAGCGTGCAAATACTGGGGCATGTTCCGCACGGCACGGCGCTGCGGCGAAGCGGTGCCAAGGCCGGAGATTTGTTGGCGGTGAGCGGAACTTTGGGCGACGCGGGCGCCGGCCTTGAGTTCACCGGCGCGCCGCCGGCCGGCGCAAGCCGCAGCGACATCGACGAACTCATCCGCCGCTTTGACTATCCGACTCCGCGAGTGCAGTTGGGCCTGTCCGCACGAGGCATCGCGTCCGCGGCGATGGACTTATCCGACGGGCTGGTGGGGGACTTGCCGAAACTTGCGCGGGCCTGCGGGTTGCATGCTCATGTATTCGTCGAGCGGCTGCCGCTCTCCAACGCCATGCGAGCGGCGGCGAGCCCGCTTCAAGCGCGCGATTGGGCCTTGGCCGCGGGCGATGATTACGAATTATTGTTGGCCGTGCCGCCGCAGCGCTACGCCGCACTGCAGGCCGCGGCGGATCGATTGAACTTAACGTTGACCACGATCGGTGAACTGCGTTCAGGCATGGGCGTCACGTGGTCATTGGACGGCGCGCATTACGTGCCCGGCGCCGCGGGATACGACCACTTCGCCTAAGCCTCGACCCAAATCACAGTTTAGCCCCGGTGACCCCAGTATCCTTTGCCGACATTGAAGTCGAATGACGCCCGCTGCGCTGGTTACCTTGACCACTACTCGCTCCACCAATCACGCCAAGGCCCAGACGGGCCGCGAATCTTTGCCCGAGAAGATCGGCAAGTACGTGATCATCAATGAAGTCGGACGCGGCAGCACGGGCGTCGTATATCTCTCGCATGATCCGTATTACGGGCGCGACGTGGCCATCAAGGTATACAACGTCGACGCCAGCAGCGATGAAAATCGCAAGCGCATCGCGCGCAAGATGTTCCTCTCCGAAGCGCACATGGTCGGCATGCTGCAGCACCCGAACATTCTGCCGATTTACGATGCCGGCGAAGAGAACGGTCATTGCTACATCGTGACCGAGCATGTGCACGGCGCCCGCACGCTGGCAGCCTACTGCCGGCCGGATAATCTGCTGCGGATCGACGATGTCGTCGAGTTGATATACAAAGCAGCGCGTGCCCTGCACTACGCGCACAGCCGCGGCGTCATACACCGCGATGTCAAACCCAGCAACATCATGCTCACTCTCGATAGCGATGTACGCATCATCGACTTCGGTATTGCGCTGGTAGCCGATTCCGAGATTTCCCGGATCGAAGGCATCGCCGGCAGTCCCTCGTACATGTCTCCTGAACAGGTCCAGTCGATCGAATTGACCAATCGTTCGGATTTGTACTCGCTGGGCGCCGTGATGTACGAACTATTGACCGGAACCCGGCCTTTCAGAGCCGGCAATCTGCAGAAACTCCTGCACCAGATCGTCTTCGCCACCCCGCCGCCGATCCACACGCTGCGCCCCGAGATCCCCGAGGAACTCGAGAATGTGACCGCAATGGCCCTGCAAAAGGATCCGGAAAAACGCTACAAGACCGGTCTCGACTTCGCCGCCGAACTGACGCGGGTGCACCAGAAGTTGCGCGCGCAGTACAACCGAATCGATCAGCAAGAGCAATTCAGCTTGTTGCGCAAACTGAAATTTTTCCACGAATTTTCGCACGGCGAAATTTGGGAAGTCCTGCGCGCCAGCAGCTGGCAGGATTACGCGGACGCGGAAGAGATCGTCAAGGAAGGCGAGATGGATGACCGCTTTTATATCATTGTGCAGGGACGGGTCAGCGTACAGCGCCTCGGCAGGGCATTGGGCTATTTGGACAGCGGCGACTGCTTCGGCGAGACCAGTTATGTGCGCGGCGCCAAACGCACCGCAACCATCATCGCTGCCGGCTCCGTAACCGTCATGAAGGTGAGTTCAACTCTCTTGGAGCAGGTCTCGGCGGAGTGTCAGCTGCGCTTCAATCAGGTGTTCCTGCGCAGCATGATCGGACGCCTGCAAAGCGCCGAGCGGGGCACCGCTTAAGCGACGGCTTCCTTGTCGTGCTCAATCATCGCGTAGGCCGAGTGATTGTGAATCGACTCGAAATTCTCCGACTCAACGATATAGGCCCGCACGCGCGGCTCCTTGTTGAGCGCCATCGCCACGTCGCGCACCGTATCCTCGACGAATTTCGGATTATCGTAGGCGCGCTCGGTGACGAACTTTTCGTCGGGTCGCTTCAATATTCCATAGACCTCGCATGAGGCCTCGCGCTCGGCTATCTCAATCAGCTCTTCCAGCCACATGTGCTCGGCGAGCCTCGCTGTCAAAGTGATGTGCGAGCGCTGATTGTGCGCCCCATAGTCCGAGATCTCCTTCGAACAAGGGCATAAGCTGGTCGTGGGGACCACCACTTTGAGCCAAACCTCGGTCTTGCCGTTGCGGTGCTCGCCGAAAATCGTCGCCTGGTAGTTCATCAGGCTCTCGACGCCGGAAACCGGCGCCTTCTTCATGACGAAGTAGGGAAACGTCATTTCGATATGGCCGGATGTGGCGGCGAGATGCTCGGTCATTTCCCCCAGCATTGTGCCGAATGACTCGACCGAGATTTCGCGTTCGTGGCGATGCAAAATTTCCACGAAGCGCGACATGTGCGTGCCTTTGAAGTTATGCGGCAAATTCACGTACATATTGAAGTTGGCGATGGTGTGCTGCTCGCCGCTCGACCGATCCTTCACCTTCACCGGGTGGTAGATGTCTTTGATACCCACCCTGTTGATGGGTATTTGGCGCGTATCGGCATGGCCTTGCACATCGGCGACGGGCTTCACATGCGGTTTCTTGGAGGGGACGGCGACGTTCATATTTCATTTCCTGCGAAAGCGATCAAGCCCGACATGGTGCCGAAAGCGCGTATCTCAAGCACGGGAATATTAGACCATTCGACCGCAATTGGCTGAAGGGCTTGCCAGGCTGCTGCGACCGGCAGGCGGAATTGCAGCGATCAAATGCGACCATTTCTTTGCTGATTGCGCAATATCGGCCCGTAATCCCTCAAACTCGACGCTGGATTACATAGGAGGCCAGCCACGCCAATACGTGGGCCCCTGCGCCCAAGGGCGCCAGCCGTTCGCAGGCACGCGCTTTGAGTTCTCGAGCACGCGTCTTGGCCGCTTCGAGACCCAGAACACTGGGATAGGTCGGTTTGGCGCGGGCCGCGTCCGCACCGCTGGTTTTGCCGATCTCTTCCGTTTTTCCTTCGACGTCGAGGATGTCGTCTTGTATTTGGAATGCGAGACCGATGTCCTGCGAGTATCCGTCCAGCGCATTCCAATCGGCGCTGCTCAATGCGGGAGAGCATGCCGCCGCCATCAAGACGCTGGCGCGGATCAGGGCGCCGGTCTTGAGTCGATGCATGGCTTCGAGTTCCTCGAGATTCAAGGCTCGCCCGACGGCGGCAAGATCGAGCGCTTGGCCGCCCGCCATGCCCATGGTGCCGCTGGCATCCGCGAGAATCTGAATCATCTGCAATCTCGCTTCAGAAGTGATGCCTGGCGCGCGGTCGCGCGAGAGCAGGGAGAAGGCCAATACTTGGAGGGCGTCGCCGGCAAGTATGGCGGTTGCCTCGTCAAAGGCACGATGAGTCGTCGGTTGACCGCGACGCAGGTCATCGTCGTCCATCGCGGGAAGGTCGTCGTGAACCAATGAGTAAGAGTGAATGAGCTCCACAGCCGCAGCCGGCGCGTCCAACGCGGCGGCGGGGATGTTCAGGGCTTCCCCCGTGCAGTAGACCAACAATGGGCGTAAGCGCTTGCCGCCGCTCAAGACCGCATAGCGCTGCGCCGCGTGCAAACGCTGAGGCACCAAATCCGCGGCAGGCAGCGCGCGTTCGAGCGCGGTTTGCACGCGCGACTGGTATCCACGCATTCGCGCCTCCATCGCGTCCGTGTCCAAGTCGCGCTCAGCCGATTTTAGTTTCGTCGGGTGTGAAGTCTTCAACTGCTGGTTCACCGGCTTTCTTCAACAAGATCTCGACTTTCTGTTCGGCTTCCTTCAGCGCGGTTTGGCAGGCGCGCGTCAACATGACTCCGCGCTCGAAAGCGGCAAGCGACTCCTCCAGCGGCATATCGCCTTGCTCCAAGCGCTCGACCAGTTCCTCCAGGTCGCGCATGGCGGTCTCAAAGTCGGGCACGGGGTCTTTCGCGGCTTTGGCTGTCGGCATGGCCATAGAACGGTACACATGCGCTTGGGCGGGGTCAAACGCGACGCCCGTCAAGGACTCGGCGAGGAACATGGTCAAGTCGTGAGGCGCGTCACAACCGTGGGGTCGCGTGGCGGCTGGTTTTGGGTAACATTGCTGATGGAAAGCTATATGCCAGTTTCAATCAAACCCATCATCGCCAGGCTGTGTCTGACCGCCGTTATATTATCCATGGCGGCCTGCAGTCCGCGGCGTATTCCCCCGATGTCGATATCCGACCTCATGGAGGACCGGGTCGCGCTCGACGGCGTGCTGATGAAGTGCAACCGGGACCCGGCCAAGGCGCATACGGATTCGGAATGTCTGAATGCGCGTGTCGCGATTGAGCGTCTCGCAAACAAGGACCAGCCCGCCGTAGAGGCAAAGCGTGCCGAGGAATTTGAGCGAAGCCGCGAGCAACTGCGGTTGAGCCAGGAAAAACAGCGCCAGGAACAAGAGGCCAAGAGGCCCAAGATAGATGCCTATCACCTGCCGATGGTGCCCGTCGAGCCAGTGCCGACGCAGAAGGAGCCGCAGTCGCCCATCGTGGGGAAGGTCAACCCTTAGATCGCCGACTTGGGCGTGAGGGCATCGGCGTTTTCGTTGCCGCGGATCCTGTGGCGTCGCTCAGCGCAATGACGCTGCGTTATCGCGCGCCCAGTCATCCAGCGAGCGGGGCTTCTTGCCGACGATTTGCTCGACCGCCGGACTGATGCCGGCTGCCAATCCCGCCTTCACGATGTCCCAAAACTGGATGCAGGCGTCCACGAACTGGGGAATGAGGCCGGCGTCGAGCAGTGCGCTCCGATATGCATCGTCGGGGAGGTCCACGAACTTAATGTTTTTCCCGACGGCCGCGGAGAGCTTCTCCGCAGCCTGTGCCAACGACAGCGCTTCCGGTCCCGTCAAGTCGTAGGCTTTCAATTGATGCTTTGAGTTTGTGATCGCCGCCAGCACGCACGCTGCGATGTCCCGGGGATCGATCATACTGATCCTTCCGCCACCGGCCGGCGCATAGGTTGCTGCGACGCACATGATAAACCGGCCGGCGCGCCGCCAGGTTTTTCCTTGCGACTCGCCGAAAAAACAATCCGGAGCCGTGACCGATCTCAACATGAAGCGGCGTCAAGAATTGAACAGGATCACGCTTTGCTCAGGCAACTTGTACTTAACTTAAGGCGAAGGCTGCCGATTTGTCGGAATGACCCGGGCGAAACTACCGAGCGGAGGATTGAATGCAAGCATCGACGCTTAGAGCAGACTCCAATACCGAAAACTTTCTCGATTCGCTGAGCGCGTATAGCAAGCAGCATCGCGCGCAGCGCTGGGAAGGCACTTTCGGAGAGTTCTTGACTCAGATTTTGCCGCCCAGCCCGGCAGCAGTTGCCCGCTCCAGCCATGAATACATCTGGGACATGCTGCTTTGGCACGGTCGGACGGCCCAAGGCACCGAAACCCAAAAAGCTTGCGAACTGTTCAAACGCGAACTTTTCGGCGTCGATGAGCCGCTGGGACGAGTGGTGGATTATTTCAAGGCTGCCGCAGCCGGTTCAGATGTCGGACGGCGACTGCTGCTGCTGCTGGGCCCACCGTCGGGCGGAAAGTCGACCATGGCGATACTCTTGAAGCGCGGGCTCGAGGAGTATAGCCGCACGGACGAGGGTGCGCTTTACGCAGTAAAAGGCTCGCCGCTGCGCGAGTCGCCGCTGAATCTCATACCCGTGAGCTTGCGTGCCGGATTTCGCGAAACCTACGGAGTCGAGATCAGCGGCGAGCTCAGTCCATGGGCGCGCGACTATGTGGATCGCAAATGCGAAGGAGATTACCTGAGCGTGCCCGTCGAGCGGGTTTTTCTGTCCGAGGCCGCCCGGTGCGGCATAGGCACTTACGCGCCGCACGACCCCTCGACTGCCGATATCGCGGACCTGGTCGGATCGGTCGACCTTTCAAAGGTCGCGCAGATCGGCGATGAGGGCGACCCGCGCGCCTGGTCCTGGTCGGGGGCAGTCTACGCCGCGAGCCGCGGCATGCTCGAGATGATCGAAATTCTCAAGGTCAAGCGCGAGTTTCTGTATCTGCTGCTGACGATGACGCAGGAAAAAAACGTCAAGGTCGCACGCTTTCCCTTGATCTATCTCGATGAGACTATTCTCGCGCACACCAATCTTGCCGAATTCAACAATTTTCTGCAGGAGAAGGAAAACGAGGCGCTGCTCGATCGCATGGTGATCATCAAAGTCCCTTATGCGCTTTCGTATCGAGATGAGGCGCGTATCTACAAAAAGCTGATTTACGGCGCACCGGCATTCCGCAACACGCACCTCGATCCTCACGTGCTGCACCTCGCAGCTGTCTTCGCAATTCTCACGCGCCATAGCAAGCCTGAGCGCGAAGGACTGGACCTGCCTAAAAAGGTGCGCATTTTTGCCGGGGAGGCAGTCGAAGGCTTCTCCGAAACCGAGGTCGTACGCCTGAGAGCTGAATCGCCCGATGAGGGACTCACGGGTGTCAGCCCGCGGTTCGTGATCAATGCGTTGTCAAACGCGATTACTCGAGGCAATGCGCACAGTCTCACCAGCATGGAACTGCTGCTTGCCCTCAAGGACGCGATCGAAAGCGATGCGCGCATGGACGCCAAGCAGAAAAAGCTGTGGTTCGATCATCTGGTAACTGCCCGCAAGGAGTTCTACAACCGCTGGGTGAAAGAGGACGTGCATCGAGCGTTATTCGCGTCATTTCAAGACGAGGCGCAGCAAATCTTGGAGAAGTACCTGGATGAGGTCGAGGCGTCGCTCGATCAAAGACAGGTCACCGATCCCATGACCGGCGAGAACCGGGCACCGGATGAAAGATTCCTGCGCTCGGTCGAAGAGAAAATTAAGATTTCAGATTCGGGCAAGCAATCGTTCCGCCAGGAGGTCATCCGCAAGGCAATGGTGGCCTTCAAGGCCGGTGAGAAGTTTCACCTCGGCAGCCACGCGCGCGTGCGTGAAGCGATCGAGCAGTATCTTTTCGAGGAGCGGCGCGATGTATTGCGATTGGTGACGTCCACCTCCCGACCCGACGACGAAGCCCGGCAAAAAATATCGGTCGTGCAGGAGAGGCTCGTCAAGGAATATGGCTATGACGACCACAGCGCCAAAGAAGCCCTGAGTTACGTCACGACGCTTTTGTCGCAAGAGTAGGCCGCAGCCATGGCGCCAACCCGAGCGGTGCGACCATGAACTCTGACTCTAGCGTGCCGGAGCGTCCCCCCATAAGCGGCTGGTATGAGCTGTTTTCGCGCGGCGCTCGCGACTGGCTGCGGCACAGCGAAAAGATTCGAGCCGCCGTACGCGAGCACCTGCCGCAAATCGTCGCAGGGTCGGACATCATCAACGGCGGCGCACGCACCGTGCATGTACCGGTGCGCATGCTCGAGCACTACCGATTCCATCTGCGCGCCGACGGCGAGCAGACCGGTGTTGGGCAGGGAAAAGCCAAGCCCGGTGATGTGCTCGGACAAGCAAACGCCAACGGCGGACCTGGCCAGAAGGGCAGCGGCGGCAGAGAGCGCGGCGGCACCGATCTCATGCTCGAATTCAAGGTCGACGAGATCATCAATTGGCTGTGGGAAGACCTGCAGCTGCCCAATTTGCAGCCGCGGGCCGGCCGATCTGAGGAATTGGAATGGAAACGCGAGGGCTTGGACCGGCACGGCGCGCGCTCCCGGCTCGATCGACGCCGATCTCTCAAGGAATCCGTCAAACGCCGCGCGCTCGATCCCGCGTCGCCCGCGTTCAACGAAGATCTGCGCTATCGGCAACTAACACGCCGTCACCAGCCGGCCGTGCGCGCCGCCGTGTTTTTCCTGCTCGACGTTTCGGCGAGCATGACCGAGCGGGATCGCCAGTTGGCCAAGACGTTTTTCTTTTGGACCGCCGCGGGCTTACGGCGTGAATATCAGGCTCTCGATATCGTCTTCGTTGCCCATACCACCGATGCTTGGGAGTTCAGCGAAGCGGATTTCTTCAAGGTCACGGGCAGCGGCGGCACAGTTGCTTCAGTCGGATTTGCCAAGGTGCGCGAAATCATGCAGACGCGCTGCAATCCATCGAATTGCAATGTCTACCTGTTCTATGCCTCCGATGGCGACAACGCGGCGGACGATCGAGCGCAGGCCCGCAGCGAACTGGAAGGAATCGCCAAGCAGTCGCGCTACTGCGGATACGCCGAGATATCCGCCGCGGAGCGGAGCACGGCAACTGAAACATTTCAATTGTTTCAGGAAGTCGCCACTACGGGAGTGCCGAGCGGCCTATTTGTAATCAAGGGTCCCGACGATATAGCAGCGGCCGTGCGCCACTTCTTCACGGCCGAATCGCAAGCTGCGCAAATCGACGCCCAAGGGACTGCGCCATGACACAGGACTGGCGTTGGCACGTGCCGCAATTGGAGGATCTGGCGCGCAAGCTGGGTCTGGAGTGGTCGCCGGTCATATTCGAGGCGGTCCCCGACAGCTTCATGACGGAAATTGCGGTGTACGGTCTGCCGGTTCGCATGCCGCACTGGTCGTTTGGTGCTCGCTACATTTACCAGCTGGTGCAGCGGCACATGGGTTATTCCCGGCTGTTCGAGGTCGTGTTTCCCGGCAATCCCGGTCACGCCTATCTTGCGTCGAGCAATGGGCTTGCGGATAATATTTTGGTGACCGCTCACGTGCTCGGTCACGCCGATTTCTCCAAGAACAATCTGTTGTTTCGCCGCTGCCAAGAGCAGGGCAGCGAACATATCGTCGAGCATGCCGCAAACCACGCTCGGCAGATTGAGCGGGATATCGAAGCCCATGGCCAAGGCGCCGTGGAACGGGTGCTCGATGCGGCGTTGTCCCTCGAACAATATGTCGACCTCGACCAGGCGTTGCGCCGCGAACGCTATCCGGAATTTGTTGCCGCTCCGAAACCGCGCGTGAGCGACAGTTTTCGCTCCCGCTTCGCGGCGCTGGATGCCGGGCCTTGCGCAATACCTCAATCGCATAAGACGCGCGCGCCCGTGCCGCCGCATCCGGAGCGCGATCTGCTCTGGTTCATCGCAACCTATGCGCCGGAGATGGAGAGCTGGGAGAGAGACATTTTCCTTGCCGTGCGCGAGGAGTCATTTTATTTCTACCCGGTTTTTGCGACGCAGATCATGAACGAGGGTTGGGCCTCCTACTGGCATGCGCGCCTGCTGCGCGAGGCGGATTTCATTCCACAGGAAGCGTATGTCGACGCAATCAAGTGCCATTCGGATGTGGTGCGGCCGATTGCGGCGGGCGAAAAAAGTGCGCTCGCCATCAATCCATACCACTTGGGCTTCAGGCTTTGGGAGGATATCGTCAAGCGGTGGGGAGTCGATGAGTCGTTGCGGATCAGGCGCGAAGACGATGATTTCAGCTTCTTGCGTAACCATCTGACACGTGAGCTTGCGACGGACATGGGGCTGTTTCGCTACCAGCGGCAGCAGGATGGCCAAGTCAAGGTCATCGGCGGCGAGATCGAGGCGCTGCGGGAAGGTTTGCTGTTGGACAAATACAATTTCGGGGCGCCGCGCGTGTCGGTAGTCGAGATGCGCAACGATGGCACGCTGGTTCTGCAGCACGATTCGCAACTTGACGGCCGCGGTCTCGACGTGGAGCGGGCCGGTAAAGTGCTGCAGTACGTCAAGAGCGTGTGGCGCCGTCCGGTGCTGCTGAAGACCCTCGATGCGACCGCGCAACCGGTCGAGATTTCGGCGGATTCGGCCGCTGCGGCGTAACGCCGGTTTCCCCGGGCGCAAAACCTACCCAAATTGTCGTTGCCCCAACAGCGCGTGGATGGCTGATAATGGCGCGATAAACTCCGGGAGGTTTGGGAATGAACGACTCGCCCGCATACACGCCGCCGAAAATCTGGACCTGGAACAAGGAAAGTGGCGGCCGGTTCGCGAACATCAATCGCCCGATCGCGGGAGCGACGCATGACAAAGAGCTTCCGGTGGGCCGGCATCCACTGCAGCTCTATTCGCTCGGCACGCCGAACGGCGTGAAGGTCACGGTAATGCTGGAAGAACTGCTGGCGCGTGGCCTTGGCGGCGCCGAGTACGACGCCTGGTTGATCCGGATCACCGAAGGCGATCAATTCGGCAGCGGCTTCGTAGCCGTCAACCCAAACTCCAAGATCCCGGCGCTCATGGACCGCAGTTCCGCTAAGCCAATCCGGGTGTTCGAGTCGGGGTCGATTTTGCTGTACCTTGCCGAGAAGTTCGCAGCCTTCCTGCCGGCTGGCGCGCCGACTCGCGCTGAATGCTTGTCCTGGCTGTTCTGGCAGATGGGCAGCGCACCGTACCTGGGCGGCGGGTTTGGCCACTTCTACGCCTACGCGCCGGCGAAGATCGAATACGCCATCGATCGGTTTGCGATGGAGGTGAAACGCCAGCTGGATGTTCTCGATCGGCGGCTGGCACAGTCCGAGTATCTGGCGGGCGCAGAATATACAATCGCGGACATGGCAGTTTGGCCTTGGTATGGCGCCCTGGTGAAGGGCCGGCTCTACGAGGCGGGCGAATTTCTGCAAGTGCAGGAATACGCAAATGTCCAGCGCTGGAGCGACGCAATCGCCGAGCGTCCCGCCGTAAAGCGAGGGCGCAAGGTCAACTGCGTTTGGGGCGAGCCCGCAGGCCAGTTGCACGAACGACATGATGCCGGCGATTTCGAGACCAAGACGCAAGACAAGGTTGGGGACAGCAAAACTACCTGAGGTCGCGGCACTAAAGGAAGTTGTGCGGCCAGATCATCGTGCGCCACATGTGCGCCACCGGCGAGTTGTCAAAGCCGAGGCCGTCTTCGGGCTGCTTGAAATGCCTGCCGATGATGTCGGTGAATTGCTCGGGATCCACGTCGCAGTCGTTCTGAAAGCCGTAGATGTCGTAGATTGTGATCAGTCGCGAGGTCATGTACCAGCGGTGATTGCGCGCCTCCTGATGCGCCTGGTGCAGGTACTCGAGCGGCCTGTAGTCCGGTCCGAAGAACGCATTGTAAGCATCCGGATACTTGAAGCCCACCGCTTCATCCGCAAAGTAGCGCAACGCCTGGTGGTACTTCACAGCCCAAGCGACCTCCTCACTGACATAGGGGGCGATCATCTGTGCGCCCCAGTAGCCGTGGTCGGATCGCAGCAGCGCGCCATTGGCAATATCGTGCAGCAGGCAGGCCAGTACGACCTTATCCTCCTGGCCCGCGTCCAGAGCGAGCTTCGCACATTGCAGCAGATGCATGAAAGCAATATCCGAGAAGCGGTAGTGGAAAAAGTCCAGCAGCGTCGGCCGCTCGGGCATAACAGGCAGCTCCGGATTCTGCCCCATCATAAATACCGCACCGGTCTGCCGCATGTGCTGAAGCATGCCAGGCTCTGGACTTTTCTCGCCACTGCATATCAGTGCAACCGGTTGCGGCAGGATCATGCGTTCGCGTCCCGCTTGGGGACACTGCTCGGGCTTTAGAAACATGCCCGTCTTCCTGTGCAGAGTCATACTAAGCTCCTGCCCTCCTGGGCAAGGATCTAGCGCGAGCAGGATATTCTGTCAACTAGCGGTGTCGGAACCCGGCGACATCTTGCCCTCGCCGGCAATAGCGCCAAAAATCACCTGCGCTACGCCGGGCCAGGGCCACTGCTCGCTCGGACTGAGCGTTGTCAATCAAGAATTAAAGGGTTCAGGAGGGTTCGCCATGAAAATTTCTATGCGTCCTCAGTTGGGTCGCTTGCCGAAGTTGTTCGCGCAATTGCTCACCGGTCTCTGCGTTGGCGGCATGCTCATTCTCGGCGCCTGCGGCGGCTCGTCGGTCGGCACGGGGGGCAGCTCGAGCAACATGGGCGCCAATATGGGCACGGCCATGGTCACGCTGACCGATATGCCCGGGGATTTCCTCAGCTACATCGTCACCGTGGATTCACTTCAGTTGACGCGCGCGGATGGAACGGTCGTCGAGACGATCACCAGCAAGACGCCCGTGGACTTCGCACAGCTGGTCAATCTCTCCGAGATCATCAGTGCGCGGCAGCTTCCCTCCGGCAGCTATACCTCGGTCACGCTGACTTTGGATTACAGCGCCGCCAACATCGTGGTTGATAACGGCACCGCCAACGGCATCGCCGTACCGGTTGGCAATATTTACAATGGTACGGGTGCGGCGCTGCTCAGCTCGCCGGTGACGATGACGCTGACGCTGCCCGCCGGCAAACCGCTGGTCATCACATCGCGCACAGTCGCGAACCTGGCGCTTGATTTCAATCTGCTCGCGACCAACACCGTGGTGCCCGTTCCCGTGACCACACCTCCGGCCGCGGTGACCTCGAGCACAACCGCCGTGCAGGTGTGGGTCAATCCGACGCTGTCGGCCAGTCTGATGCCGGATACCATCAAGCAGATCCACGTACGCGGGCCGCTGGTAAGCGTGGATACGACCAACAACACCTATACCGTGAATGTGCGGCCGTTTTATAACTCCACCGGCAACCATGGCCAATTAGTGGTCAATACCGCAAGCTCGACCACCTTCACGATCAATGGCACTGCCTACAACACCCAAACGGCTGGAATTGCGGCGCTGAATGCGTTGAGCGCGGGGACTCTGACGGCCGCCTATGGGTCATTCGAGGTCGCGTCGGGCACGTTCACTGCGAGCGCGGTTCTTGCCGGCACCAGTGTGGCCGGATCAGCGCTCGACAGCGTTGAAGGCACGGTGACTGGCGTTACCGTTAACAGCGACGGCACGACGACGCTGACCGTCAGTCGCGGCAGCGTCTGCATCGAAGTGTGCCGTGCGAGTGAAGACGGCGACGAATTCAGGCGTGCTGTCGCAGCGACCGTGGGCCCGAATACCGTAGTGACCGAGCAAGGCCAATCCGGCTCGTTCTCTGTCAAGGACATCTCGGTCGGCCAGCATCTGCAGCTGTTCGGCACTTACCACGACACCTCGGGCGGCACCACCGACGAGGCTTCCAACCCTTCGACGCTGGATGCCACCAGTGGCAGCGCGTTCCTGATGTTGACTCAACTGTGGGGCGTGGTGCAGCCGAATACACCAGCCACGTTCGCCACGACTCCCTTCATGGCGAATGGTACTCAGTACAACGGCGTCACGCTGACGCTGCAGGCCCTCGATGGCCAGCCGCCTTCCGCGTTTAACTTCGCCGGCACCGGCACCAGCACCGCGAATGATGCCAATCCGTCGGCTTACACGGTGGGCGTGCCCACCGCGCTGTCGATCGCCAATTTGAACAGCGGTCCGGCACGCTTCTACGGCTTTGTGACGCCGTTCGGCACGGCACAGATCCCCGCGCCACCCCCGGACTTCTCGGCGGTGACGCTCGTGAACTATGCCAACACCGAAGCAAAGTTGGTGATGGAGTGGGATCGGCCGGGCCCGACGCTGCCATTCGGGCCGCTGCCCTTGATGGCGGCCACGGGCTTGGTAATGACGCCGGCCATCCTGCAAAGCGCGGAGCGTGAGCTCAGGATCGGCCCGCAGTCGATCGACCCGTCGACGTTTAGCACCGGCTTGACGCTTCAGTCGGATCCCGCGGCCACGATGACGCAGTTTGCGATTGCCCATCGCAGCAGCTGGAAGTTCGAATCGTTCAGCAGCTTCGCCGACCTGGTCACGGCGCTGAACACCGATCTGAATGGCACAACCATGTTGCTCGGGCTGTTCGCCGACGGCCCATTCAATTCAACTACCGGCGTGCTTTCGGTTGATGAGCTGCTGATCGCTCTTAGCGACTGAGTAGCCGGTGGCAGGCTGCCGACTGCGGCGGGGTCGAACGACCCCGCCGCTCAGCGCTTCCGCGCCAAACGAACATTTCGCGACCGCGCTGCCGGATGATCCACGGTGACTTTGATTTGGCGCACAGGCGCGCTGATGGTTTCGGGGCTGGCATGCTGTGCAATTCCCGCATTCGCGGCCGACGTCGTCGCACCGCCTGGCGGTAAACTCAATACAGTCGTGGTCACCGGCAAGCGGCCCTCGGTGCCCGACTCGGAACTAAAAGAGCAGGTCGAGACGGCCATGCGGAACGATCCTTTTGCGCCCGACCAACATGTCAGCGTCACGCTAAAGGACGGCGTCGTGACATTGCATGGGTTTGTCTTCGATGAATGGGATCTTCGAGTCGTAAAGCGCATCGCCAGGAAGACTCCCGGCGTTAAGCGGGTGATCGACGATCTGGAAATCGAGCTCGGCGGCGAGTGATGGCGGCTCCTCACCACGCCAGCCGAAAGCGGTAGCGGGCCGCCAACTGGAACTGCGATTCCACCAGCGCCGCGGATTCGCCCAGTGCGATGCGAGGTGGAAAGTCGCTGGCGACTCGCAGCCACTCGGCCACGAATTGCCAATGCTCGCCAGACTGGTGTGACCACGCCAGGGTCCAGCCGTGCCCTGTCTCGTCGCTGGGAGGACCGAAGAAGAATCCGCTCACCTGGTTGGTGTCGAAGTTGTCGTAGCGCAGGGTGAGGCGCTCGCGCGCCCACTCAAAGCTCGCGAGCGCAAAATCAGCGTGAAATCGCATGTAAAACTGCTGGCTGCCGGCGCCCACCGCGGTATTGCCGTTGAGATACTGCGCGATCAATGTCCAATGCTCGCTCGGTTCGACGCTCGCGCCCAGACTGTAGAAGCGCGTCTGCCAAGCATAGCCGCCGGCGTCGGTCTCGGCACCGGGGTCGGCGTGGTTGTCGTAGCGCAACGCGCGAACCTCGAGCCAATCGTGGTGCTTCCAGCTCAAGCCGCCGTAGTATCCGGGCTTGCGATCGATCTCGTGGTAGAACTCAATCGGCGGCCTGCCAAGGCCGCCGAACAGAGTCGAGGGCCGATCGGTCAAGCCAAATCCGCGCGATGCCAGCAGCACTCCGGCCGGGTCGTTCCATCCGTATGCTGCCGCGACCACGGCGACCTCACCGAGATAGCCGCTGCTCGCACCCAGCCAGCGCGCTTCCACTTCGGCGCCGATGGTGCGGAACTCCTCGCCGATCCACGTGTTCACCGCGGAAGGTGTGATCGTATAAACGCTGGTCCAGCCGATGCCGCGGTTCTCGAGCGACACCGGCATGTAGAACGCGCCCACGCGTGCGCGCCAACGTATCGGCCCGGTCGGAAATGGGCGCACATCCACATAGAATTCACTCACGTCCACCGCGTTTCGTTCATGGTAGTCGTCATAGGCGTCGATGACGGCGTGTACGCTCACGATGTCGGTTGCCCGCCAGTTCGGCGCCAGAAAAGCCCGGCCTAGCCGGATCCCCTCATGGTCGGGGTCGAAGCGCAGTAGTCCAAGGCCGCCGTTTAAAAACGAAGTGACGCCCGAAGCCTGCACCCAGCGGACATCGATATCGCCGTTCACAGTCAAGCTATCCTGTGCTGCGGCGCCGGCTGTCCAAAGCATGAACGTCCAGGGCACCAGGCGTTGCACCCAGCGCATCAGTACTCCCAGTCGCGACGGCGCGGTCTTGGCTCTGGTCGGGCGCGCAGCGCGAGGCTCAATTGGACGCGCGCAGTCGCCCCCTCATCGCCATCGACATGGACGGTACGGACCAGCGATGCCGGGGCGTCGGCGATGTAGGGGCCCCAGACGGCGATCCGATAATCGCCCTTGGGCAAGTCTTTGAGCGTGAGACCGCCCGCTGCTGCAGTGATCCCAAAATACGGAGCGTCTGTCACGTAGATATAGCCCACCATCGCATCGTGAATGTTGCACCCGATCACGACCAGTCCGGGTCTGTCGAAGATGATCGGCGGGTGGGTTTGACCTTTGTACAGCGGCAGCTGAAAGCGTTTGGCCGGCGAAAACGAATACACCTGGTGGCTCACCGAGTCGTTGTTCGGGAACTCGACGCTGGTCCCGACCGCGACAGCCAGCACGCGGGGGACGAACTCGAGGTTGCGCTGATCCATGACCGCCGGCTTGGGGTCGGGCGCGGCGCCTGGAATGACGGCCGCCGGCATGGCGGCCACCACGACCTCACCGACGCCCCGCCCATCGCGATCGACGATCATCACTGAAATGTCGGCTGCTTCGCATGAAAATGAACCGGCAAGCGCAGCAAGCGTGATGCAGGTTGCAATAGCGCGACCGCATATCGAATTAACATGGCTCATGGGCATGTCTCTGACCGTCCTACGCAGCCTACGCAGCCGCATCCTAGCGCTAGTCCTGGGGTTGGTCACCCTGGTGTTAACGGCAGGAATCGTCGCAATTGTAGTTAAGGCACGCGCGGAGGTGGAAAAACAGGCGGGCATTCAATTGCACACCGCCGCCGACACCGCACGAGAGGTACTGCGGTTTCGCGGCACCCGGCTCGCGATCGCGGTCGAGGCACTCACCTCCGATTTCGGCTTCAAAGACGCCGTCTCATCGGCGGACGCCGCGACCCTGCTCTCGGCGGTCGAGAATCAACGCACCCGAATCGACGCGAATCTGGTCATCGTATTGACGCCGGACGGGCGCGCGGTCGTCAGCACGTTCGGCATCCTGTCGCCCCAGACCGCGAAAGACCTGATGACCCTGATTGCGAACGATGCCGACGGCGCGGTTCTGCAGCTGTACCGGCTCATCGACGGACGACCTTACCAACTCGTGCTGGCGCCGGTACTCGCGCCCGAACCGATTGGCTGGACGGCCATGGGTTTTGCGCTCGACGATCGCGTGGCAACCGATATGTCCCGGCTGTTGGGCGTCGACGTCTCCTTTGTGGCGGGCACTGAGCAGGAAGTTCCGTATATCGCCACCTCGGTCGACCGGCAGAAGGGGCGGCCATTCCTCGATATCAAAGATGCGCCGGAAGCGACGCCATTCATGATTACGGCGGGAGCCGACAAGCTCCTGACGTGGACCAACCCGATCCGCTCAGCCAATGGACCTTTGACGCTGGTGCTGCAGCGATCCCTTGCCAGTGCAATGCAACCGTACAACGAACTCAAGAATTCCATGTTTGCGATCGGTGCTCTGCTGCTGGCCGTCGCGTCCGTTCTTGCCGTGCTGCTCGCGCGCAGCGCGACAAAGCCGGTCGAAGATCTGACGAAGGCGGCGGGACGGCTCGAGGCAGGCGACTACAGCGTCGCTGTGCCGCTGGCCGGCACGGCCGAGCTCAAAGGACTGGCGAGTGCGTTCAACGCCATGCGCTCGGCGGTTGCCGATCGAGAGGCAACCATTCTGCATCAGGCCAACCATAACGCGTTGACCGGCCTGCCGACTCGCCCGGCGATCAGCGCCGTCATCGAAAAGATCCTGACGCGCGCGAAACCTGCGAAGCGAGCCGTGACGGTCTGCCTGGTGGAGATTCAACAGTTCCAGAGCATCACCGGATCGTTCGGGCATGCAGCCGGCGACGAGGTGCTGTCCGAAGTAGCGCGGCGCCTCATGGCGCACGAAAGAGCAGCAGAGCGCGTCGGCCACATCGGAACCGATCAATTCCTGGTAGTGCTCGAGGGCATCGGCCGGGAGCGGGCGGCGCGCGAGGCCGAAGCAATCGTGGAAAGATTGCGCGGTTCGTTCGACTACTCAGGGGTGTCTTTCCAGTTGGAGATGCGCGTTGGCGTGGTGGTGTTTCCCACTGATGGGACCCACGCCGCCGAGCTCCTGCAACGCGCCGACCTCGCTCTGTATCGCGCCAAGGAGGGGGGCGTTGCCGTTGGCATGTATCTTACGGGCGACGACACAAGCCACCGCCAGCGACTCTCCATGCTAGGCGAGCTGCGCCAGGCCATTGCCGCAAATGAACTCGAACTTCACTATCAGCCAAAGGTCGATGCCTCGAGCGGCCAGGTGGTCGGCTGCGAGGCCCTGGTCCGTTGGCGCCACCCGCAGCGAGGATACATCCCGCCGAATGATTTCATCCCGCATGCGGAGCGAACCGGAGCGATTCGTTTACTCACCGTATGGGTCGCGAAGACTGCACTCAAGGAGCTGCGGCGCTGGCTGGACCAGGGATTCAACATCGACGTATCGATCAACGTGTCGCCGGTGGATCTCGCAGACCCAGGGTTTGCCGACAACATCGCCAATGTCCTCGCTCAGACCGGCGCGGACGCCAGCCGCGTGGTGCTGGAGGTCACCGAGAGCGGTGCCATGAAGGACTTGCCGGCCACGCTGCGGATGATGGAACAGCTCCGCGTGCTCGGCATCCGCTTCTCGATAGACGACTTCGGGACGGGCTACTCATCGCTTGCGCACCTCAAGAGACTTCCCGTGGACGAGGTCAAGATCGATCGATCCTTCATCAAGGAACTCGAGATGCATCGCGACGATGACGTGATCGTAAGATCGACGATCAACCTTGGGCACGCGCTGAATCTCAAGGTGGTGGCGGAGGGAGTGGAGGTCGCGTCGAGCTGGAAAGCCCTCGGCCGCCTGGGTTGCGATCTCATCCAAGGCTACTATGTGTCCAAGCCGCTGCCGGCGCGCGAATTCACCGCTTGGATGGCGCAAAGGACCACCACCGACCACTCAGCCTCGGTCGAGGTGCCGATAATCACCGAGGCGCAGATCGCGGCGCTGCGCCGCTAGTACCGAAACGGAATCGAGCGGCTTAACGCTCAGGCTTGAACGCGGCACGGCCCCCGGCCCATAGCGGGGGCCGTGCCGCGTCCGCCACAACTTTTCCATCCCTCTGCCGCGAGCATCGGCCTTGCTTCATACTTCATGGCCGACTGGCAAATTCCGCTTTGGCGCGTACCATAACCGGGAGGATCTGGCGAAGAATCCTAATGCGGGCTGGGGGATCGGGGGATGCGGGGAAGTTGGGCTGACAAAGAGTCGGCCGCGGGACGCTCCCTGTAATAAAAGAAGGAAGGCGGACAATGATTCTTGTAAGCAAACATGGGCGTGGCCTCGGTCTGGTCTTGTTTCTGGCAGCCTCGATGGCCGCGGCGCAGACCAGCGGCTCCGGCGCTGCGAATGTGGACTGGCCGACTTATGCGGGCAACTGGGATGCGAGCAAGTACAAGCCGCTGGACCAGATCAACGCGTCCAACTTCAATAAGCTTGAGATCGTCTGGCGGTTCAAGACCGATCACATCGGCAATCGCCCTGAATTCAAGCTGGAAGGCACGCCGCTGGAAGTCGGCGGCGTGGTCTATACGACCGCAGGTTCGCGGCGCGGAGTGATCGCGCTGGACGCGGTAACCGGCGAGCTGCTCTGGGTGCATGGAGAGCGTGAAGGCGCGCGCGGTGCAGCAGCCCCAAGGCAATTGTCGGGGCGCGGACTGAGCTATTGGAGCGACGGCAAGGAGGCGCGCATCCTGTATGTGACGCCGGGATTTCGGCTCATCGCCCTGGACGCCAAAACCGGTCAACGCATCAGCACCTTCGGCGATAACGGCGCCGTTGATATGAAGGCGGACGATGATCAGAAGATCGAGCCTGATCTCACCACCGGCGAGATCGGTTGGCAGTCGGCGCCCACCGTGACCGGAGACATGGTGCTGATCGGCACGGCTTTCCGCGAAGGGTTCACACCCGCGAGCTATCGCAACAACAAGGGTTCGGCCCGTGCCTATGATGTGCGCAGCGGCAAGAAGCTTTGGGAATTCCACACCATCCCGCAGAAAGGCGAGCCCGGCTATGAAACCTGGCTCGATGGTTCGGCGGAATACACCGGCAACACCGGCGTATGGACTGAGATCACTGCCGATCCGGAAGCCGGCCTTGCCTATTTGCCGGTAGAGTCTCCGACGTCCGACTTCTACGGCGGTCATCGCCCCGGCAATGGGTTGTATGGCAATAGCTTGGTGGCGGTTGATCTTAAGACCGGCAAGATCAAGTGGTACTACCAGGTCATCCATCACGAGATCTGGGACTATGACCTCTCGGCGATGCCGCTGCTGATGAATATCACGGTCGCCGGCAGGCCGATCAAGGCCGTGGCGTTGCCGTCCAAGCAGGGTTATCTCTATGTGTTTGACCGGATTACCGGCAAGCCGGTTTGGCCCATCGTGGAAAGGCCAGCGCCGAAGGGCGATGTACCCGGCGAATGGTACGCTCCGACCCAGCCCATCCCCAGCAAGCCCGCCGCCTACGCGCGTACCGGCGTGACGCCCGACGTGTTGATCGACTTCACACCCGCGATGCACCAACAGGCGCTGGATTTGGTGAAGAACTACAAGATGGGCCCGATCTACACCCCGCCGGTGGTGAGCCGGCTGCCGGGTCCGCTTGGAACGCTGATGTTGGGCCCGGCGAATGGCGGCACCAACTGGCCGGGCGGATCCTTCAATCCAGAAAACCATACCGTTTATGTGTATGCGTGCAATTCATGTCTGGAGCCGCTCGGTCTGGTACCGCCGACGCCGGATCTCTCCGACGCGCGCTATGTGGTCGGCAAAGCAGGACAGAAGCCGGTCATGATCAGCGCTGCGGGCACAAACTCATCGGCCGACGCGCCGATGCCGAAGGGAAAGCCGCCTGCCGGCGCAGGCGGCGGCGACGACGGCTTCCGGCCCTTGACCGTGAGCGGCCTGTCCATCATCAAGCCGCCGTACAGCACGATCAGCGCGATCAACCTGGACAGCGGCGAAATCAAGTGGCAGATCGCGCACGGTGAGACTCCCGACTATGTCAGAAACAATCCGGCGCTGAAGGGTGTGGATGTTCCGCGCACCGGGCAGACCACCTTCAACATCGGAACGCTGGTTACCAAGACCCTGGTCATCGCCGGCGACGGCATGGTGACGACCACACCGGATCACCCGCGCGGCGCCATGCTGCGCGCCTATGATCAGAACAGCGGCAAGGAAGTCGGCGCCGTTTGGATGCCGGCGCAACAAAGCGGCTCGCCCATGACCTTCATGGTCAACGGCAAGCAATACATCATCATTGCCGTGAGCGGCGGTAATTATTCGGGCGAATACATCTGTTACTCGCTGCCCGCCGACGAGTCGGCCGCGCTGATAAATCCAAAAACGGCCGACACCTACCTGGGAGCGGTGCAATGAAAATGGCTGCTCGATGGGTTTCGCTGCTGGGCGCTGCCGCCGTGGGCCTCTGCTGCCAGGCCACCTGGGCCGATAGCGGCGCCGCCCCCAATTCGCAGCCCAATCCGTACCGCCGCGTCGACAATTTCTTCAAGCTGCCTCCCGGCCGGACCATGGGTTCGAGCAGCGCGGTTGCGGTGGATCATCACGGCCATATCTGGATCGCCGAACGCTGCGGTGCCAACAGCTGCGCGAACAGCAAGATCGATCCCATCATGGAATTCGATGCTGGGGGAAATTTCATCAAAGCGTTCGGCGGCGGCATGATGGTGTTCCCGCATGGCTTCTTCATCGACAAGGCCGATCATATCTGGGTGACCGACGCCCAGGTCGGCGGGGGCAAGGGCGACGATGTCTTCGAATTCGACCAAAACGGCAAACTGCTGCTCACTCTCGGCAAACCGGGAGTTGCCGGCGACGGGCCCGACACATTGAGTGAACCCAGCTCGGTTTTGGTGGCCCCCAACGGCGATATTTTCGTGGGTGATGGTCACACGGAAGGCAAGGGCAATGCGCGCATAGTGAAATTCGACAGGCACGGCAAGTTCATCATGCAGTGGGGCTCACACGGCAGCGGTCCGGGCCAGATCGAAGTGCCGCACACCCTCGCAATGGATTCCCGCGGCCGGCTGTTCGTCGGCGACCGCGGCAACAGCCGCATTCAGATCTTCAGCCAGGATGGCAAATTGCTGGAAATCTGGACCCAGTTCAGCAGGCCGAGCGGCCTATACATCGACCAAAATGACGTCCTGTATGTCACCGATTCGGAGTCGCGCAACGCCGAGGGCTATGGACATCATCCGGGCTGGAGCCGGGGGATTCGCGTCGGCAGCGCCAAGGATGGCGTGGTCACGTCCTTCATCCCGGACCCCGCAGTGGACCCAGAGCATGAATCCACCACGGGCGCCGAAGGCATCGCGGCGGACGGACACGGCGCCATCTATGGCGCGGAAGTGGGCCCGAAGGATGTTGTAAAATACGCGAAGAAGTAGCTGAAGGAGAATCCCGTGGAAACGACACGTAGAGATGTAATCGGCATGATGGGCGCCACCGCCGCCGCCGCGATGATGGCCAAGCTAGGTCCAGCAGTAGCGGCGCCGAATCTGGGCAGTTCGTCCAAAACTCTTTTCTGGGTCGCCAGCGTCACGCCCTGCGACAAGAATCTGAAATTCGATCCGGGTGCGTTCAAAGATGTGCTCGCATGGTTCAAGCACAATGGCGCCGACGGTATCGTGGTGCTTGGCACGACCGGAGAGTTTCCGTCCTTCTCGGTTGCGGAGCGCAAGCAAATCGCCGAGGTTGCCCTCAAGAACAAGTTGGGCATGAACATCATCGTGGGTCCCGGCACGTCGAATTTTCCCGAGACGCTCGAGCTTGCCAAGCATGCCGAGGACATCGGTGCGGACGGGCTGCTGGTGGTCCCGCCCTTCTATTACAAGAAGCCGCCGACCGACGGATTGGTCCGTTACTATTCGATGCTGTTCGATCAGGTCCGGATTCCGATCAACCTTTATCATATCCCCGGGACCAGCGGCGTTCCGATCAGCCACGAATTGCTGCGCAGCCTGCAGCACTATCCAAATCTCGCGGGCATCAAGGACTCGAACGGCCCGGCGGACGAGTATGCCGAGTTCGTCAAGGCCTTCCCGGAACTCAACATGCGGACCGGCACTGAAAACAATCTCGTGTACGCGCTCGAGCACGGCATGGGCGCGATCTGCATGGACGGCAATGTCTATACGCGGCCGATCGCCGATGTGTTCGCCGCCTTCCGCGCCGGCAAGGACTACCACGCCGCTTACGCCAAGTATGTGGCGATGACCAAGGTGATGAAGGAGATGCAGACCGGCGTCAGCGGCTACGGCCCGATGAAATACGCACTCAGCGTGCAGATGGGAACGCCGCAAACGTATCAACGCCCGCCTTACAGCGACGTCACCGATGCGCAGAAGGTAGCCCTCAACAAGGCACTGGTCGAAATCAAGGCGCTCGGCTGACGCGGGGAATTGGTAAGCGCGGCAAGGATCGCGCAGCGATCGTGCACCATGCGTACAAAGCATGGTGGTTGTTCGCGGCTGCCCTGGGTGCGGCCGCGCTTCTTTGCACGACGGATCGTGAGGGTTGGTCCCAGGAGACCACGAGCTCGGTGCAGGACGGCATTTACACCGATGCGCAGGCTGCGCGCGGAGCTTCCGCCTACCCGCAGCACTGCGCCGCGTGTCACGGCGCGTCCCTTGGCGGTCTTGGGGAGGCTCCCGCACTGGTCGGCGCACAGTTCATTTCGGACTTCGCCGGCCTGACGGTCGGGGATTTGTTCGATCGCATTCGCACCACCATGCCGCTCGACAATCCGGCCGGTCTTAGCCGCGACCAATATGCCGACATCCTGTCCTTCATTCTGAAGTCCAATGGCTTTCCCGCGGGACAGAAAGATCTCAATCGCCGCAGCGAATTCCTGAATGCCATCCGCTTCGAACCACCCGCCGAAGCTGCCAGGTCCCGCTAAATTGCGGCTAGCGCGTAAAGATGCATCACGTAGGAAAGCGTCGCGTCCGCCATGCCCTGCACGGCGGGATTGCTCGACTCGATCACATAGTATTCGTCCGGCGCATGCGCGCGGCTGCCGTGACCGGTGCCGAAATGACCCGCCGGTAGACTGACCGGAGGCCCGGTGAAAATAAAGCCGGGCCAGGATCCGGCTAGTCGCGGCGACAGGCTGACCTGCATGCCGGCATGCTTATAGACCGCGACCGATGCCTTGATCAAAGACGAGTTTTCCTCCGTTTGAGTGGGGTCGTAACCACCGGTGACTTTGATCTCGATGTCGCCGTAGCCGCGCTTGTCGAGGTGCGCTCTTAGCTTCGCTTCGGCTTCCGCGGCGGACTGGTCCGGCACCAGGCGAAGATCAAGTTTGACAGTGGCTTTCGATGGCAGCACGGTCTTGCCGCCCGGCCCGGTGTACCCCGCATACATGCCTTCGATATTGACGGTCGGCTGCGAGGCCAGGCGTTCCAGCGCGTCGCGGTAGGATAGATCATGGACCCAATGCTGCACGCCGAGCAGTTTCTTGACGTCCGCCTCGTTGGTGCTGGCGACATGTTCGGCGATGATCTGCTTCTGACGCTCGGTCAGGGGCTTCACGTGCTCGAACCAGCCGTCGATTGCCGGGTCATTGCCGTCTTCGGACACCAGCGTTGAGAGCGCCTTTACCATGCGCCAGACCGCGCTATCCAGCTCCGCCTTGTAGCTCGAATGGATGTCGTCCTTGGCGCCGCGACCCCATCTTTCGGTCGAGCACACCAGTTCGACCTCGACCGCTCCTTTGGCGCCGAGCGCCACCTGCACCCCGCCCTGCGGAGATTGCGAGGCAAACGGCATGAAGACCTCGTGGCATTTGGACAGCGCCGCCAGGACCTCGGGCTGATGCACCACCTGCGCGAAATGCGGCGAGGCAATTTCCTCTTCGCCTTCCGCCACGAGCACGATGTTGACCGGCGGCTTGCGGCCGGCCGCCTTGAGCGCGTGCAGCGCTGCGAGAAAGGTTGCCTCCGGCCCCTTCTGATTGACCGCGCCGCGCCCGATCATCACCCTGCCGAACGGCGGTCTGTCGACGATGGCGGCCTGCAGCGGTGGAGAACTCCATTCCTTCGGGTCGAATTGTTTCACGTCATACATGAAGTACATGCCGACCGTACGCTTGGCTCCGGCATCCAGGGTGGCGAATACGCCGGGCTGCCCATCCGTCGGCATCACCTTCGCATTCTGGAAACCGGCCTCCGTCAGCAGATCGATCATCAATTGAACGCCTTCCTTCATGTTGCGGTTTTCGGCGGCAATTGAAGGCAGAGCGATCCAATTCTGCAGGCGCTTGATGGCGTCCGGACGCTGCTTCTCGATCGCGGTTCTGACGGCGCCGAGATCGCCGCCGAACTCGCGGTCGCCCTGACCCGCAGCCGACAGAACCCAGCGCGGCATCGCCAGCGTGGCGCCGGCTGCCGCAGCCATCTGCAACAACCCACGGCGATTCATGTGATCGACCCTTGTCTCGTTCATGCAAATCTCTCCCCGTCGTTTGATTAATGTATCAGGAGCACTCGTATACAACGATGCCGGTAGTGTGATTTAGTGCCGTGAATGCCAAGATCACTGCTTCGATCCATTGTCAAAAGATCGTTACCGCGGCTGCGCCGCTACGGCGGCAGGCCCATATTCTGCGTGCCCGGCGATCATATCGGCGATTCTATCTTCGTTGATGGTTTGTACGAAGGTGCGCTTTTGCAGAGCGCTTTTGCCACCCTGTTGGGCAGCTGCGCGCGGCAGTTCGCTGAGTCGGCCTGCCTGGATGTGGGCGCGAACATCGGCAACCACTCGGTTTTTTTTGCCGATCGCTTCGCGCGAGTCATCGCCATCGAGCCCAATCCGATATTCTGCCTTGCGTTTCGCGCCACCATTGCGCTCAATAAATTGACCAACGTCGAGCTCTTGGAATGCGGGCTCGGCGCCAAGGCAGGCCGGCTTGCGTACCGGCAGGCGAGCGCGGCAAATTTGGGAGCGTCCCACTTCCTCGCCGCCGACGGGGACTGCCCGGTTGCAAAGGATTGCCAGCAACTCGAGATCAAGGTTGGCGACGAAGTCGTCGAGTCGCTCGGTATTTCACGCCTGGGCTTGATCAAGATCGACGTCGAGGGACTGGAGCTGGCGGTTCTGCAAGGCCTGCAGCGCACCCTGACCGGTCAGGATCCCGTAGTGATGTTCGAAGCACATCCCGAGGTCGACCGATCCAATGCCGAAGCCACGCTCGAGTTCCTGCGAAAACTTGGCTTCATCCATTTGTATTCCTGCGAACGACCGCGCATGTCGCGGCGTGCCTCGAAGTTAAAGCGCGCGATTTTCCGCTTGCGGCATGGATCGGCGCCGCGGCCGGTGCGAATCGAATCTCTGGACGAACGCCAGTATCTGATGTTGTTTGCATCGCGCCGCCCGCTCATGTAGCGGGGGACCGCGCGGACAGGCATTACTCGGTGGCGGCGCGCCGCCTTGCCTTCAGCAGCACATCCACCGCTTCCGGCCGATCATCCCAATAGTCCAGCCGTACCCTGCCGTCCGGCAACTGACTCACGGTTGCGGGAGCGGCGCTGAACGTGCAGTACCAACCGGTGGGCAATACAATCGCATTTCGCGGCCTTCCCAAGCTGCGATCGAATACCAGTTCATCTCCATCGAGACGGTAGCTCAATGGCGCCGTGTAGGTCTCCGCAATGCGCAGCCGCAAGGTCTGCCCGGTTTGTAGCGGCGCGAATGAAATCACCACCACGCGCGCCTTTGGGTCCACCGCTTCACCCACATTGATCTTCGAGGCCGTCATCTCCGCGCCGCTCATTTCCTGGGTCTTGAGTTGCTCGCCGGTGTCCAGAACGCTTGCGGAGGGATGACTCGCGACGCTGCCTTTACGCACCACATTCGCATAACCATTTACGCCCGCCCGCGACTCGGTGTAGTCGTGATACAGGCTGAACGCATGCGTCTCCGGCTGCTGCAGGAAGTAGACAATGTTGCGGTCCTGATGAGCGCGCTCCGACAGCCGATCCTTTTCGGTCTCGCCCTGAAACGGCGATTCCCAGCTGCGCGTCGCCGTCAAGGCCTTGGGTAGTGCCGCCGTTCCCACCTGCGCATCCTTGATTGCCCGCACTACCAGCGGCGCTTCGCCGCCTCCTGCATGCAGAAAGCTGACCGCAACGCGCCCATCCGGCTCCGTCAAAATCTGCGACGGCACCGTCAATCCCACGACCTCATAGCCGGGCGGCAACACCACTTTATTGCGCGCCACGCCCAGCGGCCGATTGAAAACGATGGCCTTCCCCTCCGCGTAGTAGCTCTTCGGGTCCCGATAGGTCTTGTGGATGATCAATCGCCCCTGGCCGTGTTCCGGCACCGGTCGCGCCAAGGTCACCTTGATGTAGTTGGTGTCCAGATCGGCATCGGGCATCAGCGGATCCTTGCGTGCCTCCGCACCGCTTACCACCTCGAAATGCAGCGGCGTCCCGAGCATCGCGTCATACACGCTCTCATCACTCGCGGCGCTGCCCTTGCGAATGGGGTTATAGTAGAAGCGCGCCCCCGCCGTGGCTGCCGTCACTTCATAGTAGATTTTGAAACTGGCAGTCTCGGGCGCCAACAACTCGTAGCGCGTATAGGCGTCGGTCTCGGTCTGGACGATGGCCGCAGAAAAATACGGTCCGTCTCTTTCCGCTTCGGCCGCACGAATATCTGCGCGGGAGGAAATCGGCAGGGCAAGATTAAGCGCCGCAGCCAAGTAAGCGAATACTTTCATTCGATGTCCTCGCGTCAATCGGCCGACTCGCCCCCCCGCCCGAGAGCAAAACGGGCCAGGATCAGGATCGCCGGAATCGTAACCCAGCAAAGATAGAAGGAAAGCCGCGCAAATCCCATAAGGCTGAGCGCCAGAAGAATCGTGAAGGTCGCGCACGGGCTGATCGCTCGGGTGAAGCGATGCCAGAACGCTCGACGGCTCACTCCGCCGATCAGCCGCCCGTTGCCGCGATAGATCACCAGGAACAGAATGATTTGCGCGAGGCCAATGGCGATCAGCGCCAAGCAATAAAGTCGCCAGGCGTTGCCGAACACGCCGTACTCGCCCAACGGAGTGGAAACGAACGGCGTCAACGTAATGGTAAACAGAAATAGCAGGTTCGCCCATGCAACCGCCCAGTCGAACCTGATAAGTCGGCGCGTGATTGTGAGGTGGGCGATCCAGAATACCGAGACCAAGGCGAAGCTGGTCGCAAAGGATACCAGCTTGGGCACCATGGCGAGCACGCCGCGGAACAAGCTCGGTTCCGTGAAACCCGCCGGCAAGCGCAGTTCCAGCACCAGCAGCGTCAGCACAATGGCGAATACGGCATCGGAAAAGAACAGCATCCGCTCCAAGAGGCGCAGCGTCCCCGGTTCCTCGGCGAGGTTCTCGCCCTGTTCCATCGCTAACCCCGCTTGCTGACTGAAGAACGCGCTGGCCGCGAGCAAAGTCTACAGAAAAGTTCGTCGATGGAGTGTCAATAACCAGCGGCTCGGCTAGACTTGGGCAAATTCCCTGACAATAAGATTCCCTTCGGAGGATGCTCATGAATCGATCGAGAATCGAGGCTGGTTTAATCGCAGCCCTCGCGCTGACTTTTTCTTTGCCTTTGATCGGCGCGCCGGCTGCGCCGAACCCGCCGGAGCCGAAGCAGGTTGGCGACTCGGTGCCGGACGGCAAATTCGAGCCCTTCAAAGCCGAGGCGGTGACCAGTAACGGAACCGTGACCATCGGTGGCCAGGCGATTTCCTATCAAGCCGTCGCGGGCACCCTCATCGTGCACCCGAAGGACTGGGATGACGTTCCGCGCGATCCCAAAGCGGAGAAAGCAGGCCCAGCCGCCGCGGATGACGGCGACACCAAGAATCCCAGCGCTGAAGCATCGATGTTCTATGTGGCCTATTTCAAAGGCGGCGCAGGCCCTCGCCCCCTGACATTTCTCTACAACGGCGGTCCGGGCTCCGCGAGCTTCTGGCTGCATATGGGCGCCTTCGGGCCGCGCCGCATCGTCACCTCCACCGACGGACACACACCGGCCGCGCCGTATTCGCTGATCAACAATGGTTCGAGCCTTCTCGATGTCACCGACCTCGTCTTCATCGACGCGCCCGGCACCGGGTTCAGCCGCATCGCCGGCAAGGACAAGGAGAAGGCATTTTACGGCGTCGATCCGGACGCATACGCGTTCGCCGAATTCATTTCACAATTCTTGACGAAGTACGGGCGCTGGAATTCGCCCAAATTTCTCTTTGGCGAAAGTTACGGTACACCGCGCTCGGCGGTTCTGGTCAATCAGCTCGAAGCGGAACGCTCGATTGATTTCAACGGCGTGATTCTGCTGTCGCAGATTCTCAATTTCGACCTGAGTCCCGATCGGCCGACGGGCAATCCCGGTGTCGATTTGCCGTACCAGACCGTGTTGCCGACTTATGCCGCGACCGCCTGGTACCATAAAAAGCTGCCTCAGGCGCACGAGAATCTCGAAGCCTTCCTTGCCGAGGTCGAACAGTTCGCCATGGGGGACTATGGGCGTGCGCTGGCGGGCGGATCCGATCTTAAGCCTGCGGAGCGCTCCGCAATTGCCGAGAAGCTGCATCAGTACACGGGGCTTCCCGTGGACTACATCCTCAAGGCCGACTTGCGCATCGACGGCGGCGAATTTCGCCAGACTCTGCAAGGCGACATCGGGTTGGCGACCGGCCGCCTCGACACCCGCTTTTCAGGACCCGATCTCGACCCCTTGGCGCAGCGCGCGGATTACGATCCGCAATCCTCGGCCTTGAGCTCGGCCTACGTGTCGGCGTTCAACGAGTACCTGCGCAAGGATTTGCGCTACGGAGACGGCCGGAGCTTCAAGCCCAGCATCCAGACCTTTGGAACTTGGAATTTTCAGCACCGCCAGCCGGGACAGAATCAGCAACCGACCTCGTCACGCCAAGGATCGAATGTCATGCCCGACCTTGCCAACGCGATGAAGATCAATCCGAACCTGAAGGTTCAATTGAACGCCGGCTACTACGATCTCGCGACGCCTTTCTACCAAGGGGTCTATGAGATGCATCACTTGCCGATTCCGGCGAATTTGCATGCCAATATCGAATACAAGTTCTACGACTCGGGCCACATGGTCTACGCCAAGGACGCATCGCTCAAGATGCTGCACGATAACGTCGCGGGCTTCATTCGCAGAACCAGCAATCTCGGCAACTGAGATCTTTATCCGCCGGTAGGAGCATCCTTGAGATAGGCAGCCAGCCACCTCTGAACTTCTTCATAGAAGTGGCGGCTATCTTCCGGCTTCATGATCCAATGCCAGGCGTCCGGCCATACCAGCAGGCGACTTGGCACGTGCATCCGCTGTAAAGTGCTCCAGTTCTCCAGCGTATTGTTGATGGGCACGCGAAAATCGCGCTCGCCGATGCTAAGCAGCATGGGGGTCTTCCAGTTGGCCGCATAGGTGATCGGGCTCTGATCGCGCCAGACCGGGTTTCCCTCCCATGGCGGGCCGCCATTGGTCAGTTCGCGGCCGTATATGCCATCGCTGGTGCCCCACTGGCTGGTGAGATCGATCTCGCCGGCGTGGCTGACGATGCACTTGTAGCGGGTGGTAGTGGCCTCGATCCAGTTGGCCAGGTGTCCGCCGTAACTCGCGCCCGCGGCGCACAACTTCGATGCATCAACGAAGGGATAGCGCTTGATCGCCTCATCCACGGCCTGATTGATCTCATCGCCAGGCGTCTTCAAGGGGTCGAGCTTGATCGCTTGTGCAAACTTTTCGCCGAAGCTGGTCGACCCGGTGTAGTCCGTCATCAATATGACGTACCCGGGCGCGGCCAGCAGGTGATAGTTCCAGCGCAATCCGATCTGATCCGGATTGTTGCTGGCCGCACCGCCGTGGATCAGGACCAGCATCGGATATTTTTTGGCGGGATCGAAGGCCGGCGGCAGCACGATCATATTGTGTATGTTTCGACCCCTGGCGCTCAAGAAATAGAAATGCCGCGGCGGCTGCCAATCGATCGCCGCCGCCGCAGCGGTATCCACATGGGTGAGATTGACGTGCGACCGCTGTGCCGCATCGATGCGCACGATTTCCGCCGGACTGACTGAGCTGCCGTAGCTCGCAATCAGCGCGGGCTTGGCGGCTTGCGTTGGAATTTGCAGCGCCGTGTAGCCGCCCGTAGCAGGCTCGAGCACCAAGACCGGTTTGCCGCCGGCCGTTGCAACTCGATACAGATTCTCCTTGCCCGCGTCCGGCACCAAGAGATAGACCGACTTGCCATCCGGCATCAATGCGTAACGCGCCGTTTCGCGGTCGAAGTCGCGGGTCACCGATGTCGGCTCGCCGCCTGCCGGCCACGCCACCTTGTTGAGCTGTGCCAGGTGGTAGACCTCCGAGTCCTGTGGGGCGTACTTGAAGAAGAGCTCGGTGCCGTCGGCACTGAACATCGCCTCCTGATATTCGCCCGGAGCGGGGGTGATGATCACGGGCTCGCTTCCCTGCGCGTCCATGCGGTACAGGTGATATTGCACGTGCGTGAATGCGGCATTCCAACGTTCGGTGGTTGCGGTAAATACCACCTCGCGTCCGTCACGGCTCCACACAGGCGCGAGAGTAACGCTGGTATCGGTTTCGGTGCCGTAGAACCCCGATGTGCGCGCCAAGGCTGTCGCCGAAAGGATGTCTCTGGCCGCCGATCCCTG
>Ga0210410_10000625_pt1 | contig 37025 bp, 57 predicted proteins | sample IncBWC4MmetaG_FD_161058 | JGI IMG/M metagenome (GOLD analysis project Ga0210410, IMG submission 161058) | Forest soil microbial communities from Barre Woods Harvard Forest LTER site, Petersham, Massachusetts, United States - Inc-BW-C-4-M | ecosystem: Environmental > Terrestrial > Soil >...
CCACTATCCAATTTTCTATTTTTTTGTAAGATATGAATTTTTACATTTTCAGATTCATCAATTATAGGACAACCAAAATCTCTAATACGAATTAGTTTAATATCATATAAAAAAACTTTATTGTTTTTTCTTATATCTCTTTCAATATTAATATCATTATGATAACGTTCACCATCATATTCTATAGCTAACTTAAACCTTTTCGAATAAATATCAAACTCAGTACCATTGATCTTTTTTCTGTGTTCACAATTAGAATCAATTCTCTTCATATAAAAATACAGTATCTGTTCTTGTTTTGATGTACCAAAATTTTCACAATGAGGACAAATACTTCTATTTTCTCTAACCCTATGACTAATACTAGATTCCCAAAAATGTTCTGGTTTAGTAGGACATACCCACCAAACTTTTTTATGGATTCCTTGTGTTACATCAGTTGGTTTTAATTCACCATTTTTTGTTGGGTGCCATTGTTTTGCTACTTCCGGGTGTGTTTGAGATAAATTATATTTTTCTGAAATAATTCTCTTTTTTATAATATCTCGCAGTAATACTTGAGGTGTTCTATAAATATATTCATACCACCCTTTATAAAATACTTTAATTATAGTTCTTCGATCTACATATATCGTTTCAGTAAAATCAAAAAGGTCAACATATTCTTTACCATATTTTAATTTTAATTTCTCAATAAATAATTTAAGTTTGACAGAAGATGTCAACCATTCAAGATTATTAACATGATTATCAATTTTATTACCATTAATATGATGTACAATTTTACAAAATTCAGGATTTTCTAAAAAATGAGTAGCTACTATATATTTTATATCAACCTTTTTATGTTTAGTATCTTTACATAAATTAATATAATAAAAACCATTAGTTATAATTAATTTTAAAATTTTATTAGTAAAAGCACTACTTATTCTACCAAAACTTGATATTCTATATAAACCTTCATAACCATTTATATCTTTCCAAATCTCTGTTTCATTAGTAATCACCATGATTTATATATAAATCATGGTGTTGCTTATCAAGTCTTATTTCAAATAAATATCTTTAAATTTCTGCATTACTTTCTCAGGTGTAAAATCTTTAGCACAGTTAAAGTCACCTTCTATATTTCTATCAAAATTATTTATAATAGTTATGAATTCATCTTTGTTTCTATAATATAATCCTTTATCACCAAGAACTTCAATATGATTTCTTTCGGGTGAATCAAAATAGGTAATAACTCTTTTATTTTTGCTAGAGGCCTCAAATACAGCAATACCGAAACTTTCTCCGACCTTTCTACCATGTAGAAAAGCATCATAAGTATTTATTAATTTTACTTTAAATACCATATCAGCACTAGCATCTAAATAAATAATTCTTGGGTGTGAATAAAATGGCTCTGTATATTGAAAAACAAAATAAATATCATCTCTGCTATTTAGTATATCTTTTATAGCTTCTTTTACGAAAGGTATATCAAAGGTTTCCCAACCACCGGTTCTACCAAATACAGTAGCAGTACTTGGTATACCTAGCTGTTCTCTTAGATCTTTATCAACATCTGGTAAATTAATCATATGTGGTACATAATCAACTCCAATATTACAAGTATCAGCAAGCCATTTAGAGCAAAAAGCATATACATCACCATGGCTATCAGAAGCATCACATATACCAACAGCCATTATAAGATTCTTTACATATTTTGAATATCGACCATCGTTTCTACCATGTTTAATAAAAAATGCTGCATCACAACCAGCTGATTTTATATGTTCATCAGCAATACTAAAATCCGTGTATCCATAAACAGAGAATTGTTTAGAAAACTTTTCTATAACTAAATTATTATTTGCTGGATGTGTAGTATCATATATTATAATTGATTCATTACCCAAAATAGTTTGATTATAAAAAGCTAAATCAAATAAGCAAATGGCCGTACCTCTTAAACTTAGAGCATTTTCGTTGAAGACAATCTTCATAATTCATATCAAAGTTTTTTATATTTATAAAAATTTTACAGCCTTCAGAATACTATTTAAAAAATAAAGAAAAGGTAAACATTATTAATTGGTATTCCGATGAAACAGAACTACTCTAATTTCGAGAACAATGTTATAACTGTTGCGGATTTAGGATCATATAATTCTAATAAAGATTTACAGTAACCAGATACACTTTTATCCGAAGTTATTGTATCATCAAGAATTAATATATCCTTTCCGTTTATTTTATCAGCATATTTAATACATGAATCAACATAATCACTATCCCACATATTTTTAAAATATTTTCTTAAATCAACAGACACATCTTTAAAGGTAAAAATATCACTCATATTTTTAATTATCTCTTTCATAGTATTAGATTCCTCTTTTGACATAGAACTATAATCTATATGTTCTTGTACTGTAGCCGTATCTAAATTTGTAACAATACCTTCTGTTATAATATTATCACAATCAATAATTTCATACAAATGATATAAAAACTTTTCGTTTAACTCACTTATAGAAGATACTGTAATAACAGTATCATATTTAGATTTTATTTTTTCAGAAGTTCTTACAAACTGACTCAAAAGATTAATGATAACATCTTTATTTATTGTCCAACCATTTATATTTTTAAGAGCATACAATAAAAGGTTACCATCCGGTTTAGCATCAGTAACTTTACGTTTAAATATAGATATCACATCTATATCATCAATTTTACTATAGGTAGGTTTTATTATAGTAGAAGCATCTATATTGTTCAAATCAATGATCTTGTTAACAATATCATAATTAATACCATCAATCATATATTTTGATTCTTCAATATATCTGTCTTGATAATATTGTTTATATGTGTATATTGGTTCAGATTTCTTTTTCATAATACACAAATATAAAAATTTATAAAATATTAAACAAACTATTTTTTATTCTGTCCAAGGAAGGCATCTCTTTGAATAATGGTTGTTGAATAATTTTCTTATATAAAACATCGTCTTTATCTATCTCGATTATCTTCTCCAGGTATTCTTCCATTGATGAGAAGTTGATCATATTCAAACAACACTCAGGATTAAAATCTTCAACATATCCTTTATCTGAATAGTATAAGGGTAAAGCTCCAGACATTTTAGCTTGTAATAATTTCTCTGTATAATATCCGGGATGAATAGTATTTTCAAAACAAATATTGAATTTATATTCCGATATAAGATTCATTTTGTTCAATTCACCATTGGGAATTTTTAAGCTATGAATTTTACCATAACAATCTACCGGCTTATATTTATTTAAAGTATTAACAATATCATACCGGACCTGGTAGGGTGAGCTGAAAACAGTCGAGCAGAATTTAGTCTTTGGTATATCATAAAACTTATTAGGTCCTATTAAATATTCTTTAGGAAATATATATTCGGGATTGTTATAAGAACCTATATTATAAAAATCCACATAAAGCATCCAGTGTGGTATTCTTACATTACGACCATTATAAGTATCAAAATCTACAGTTATAGAATAATCATACCCGTTAAAGGATAGATACTTTTCTCTTATTTTTTCATCAACTTCAGCAATATAGAATATTTTTTTCTTATCATTGAATCTATTATGATTTTGACCGAAGCAAGTATAAATTATACAATCAGCTTCCTCAGGACTTGTTAGTATAACATCTTCTTTTATATCTCGAATAAGATAATAAAATAAATTATTATCAGTCTGGAATCCATCCCAGAAATCAGTAAAGGCTAATTTCATATACCACCAAAAAGTTCTTGTTCTCGCTTTTCTTTGTCTTTAAATAATAGATGTACAGCATCAATATCCTCATGAGACATTCTAGGTATCAAGTTATCTAAATATCTTAATATTTCAGCTTTAGTATGAATACTTACTTGATCCTTAGGTATCAGTTTACGAGTTCTATTATCCTTCAAGTAAGATAATATTTCTGTTATATTATCAAATTCTTCATTAGTAAGATCCTTAAATTCTAAAGTAAAATTTACCATATTAGTTATATTTTTTACTACTAAATCTTTCAATTTCTTCGACTTTCAATTGTTCTCTTCTTAAATAGAAGTCATCATTATACTTTCGTTGAATATATCTTCCAGCTCCTGTTCTTATATCTTGAGCCGGACTATTAAGAAACTCATATAAAAAATCCAAATTATTATTTGTTATTCTCATAAAGTCTTCAATCTTTTTACCATATTTAAGATCAAATTCAATATCATGTTGCTCTTGAGTTTTTGATATTTCTTCACAAAGTATTCTTTCAAGTTCAGCTACTACATCTAATCCTGCTGGATAATTAGCCCAACAATCATCATTAGAAATTTCTAAACTAGTAATAAGATCTTTAACTTTAACAAGATCTTCTGAATCACCAGGGAAAGATATATTATCCAAAATTCTTTGGATCGTTACTAATGTGTATACTTTTATCATAGTTTTATATTTTAAATTTATTTTGTAGCTTCTATATTTAAACTCATTAACATACCTTTTTCTTTATCCATATGTGGAAGATAACATTGACTGTAATCATCTATATGAGCATGTTCAGTAGTTTGCCAATCGTATCGTTTAACACTTTTAAAACCTATACTTATAAGATCATTTCTCAATTTATCAAAATCCCAGGCACAATAGTGATAATTTTCTTTATAATTTTGTCCACCATATAGAAATCCCCTAAGCATTTCTATGTCTTTGAATTTATTATAATGTTCTACAACCTTTTCAAAATCTGGTATAGCCAGTCTTAATATTCCTCCTTCGTTAAGTAGATTATACCATCTTGTTAAAACAGCCATATATTCTCTTCGAGAGAAATGTTCGAGAACATGAGATACATATATTAATTCAACTGTCTCATTATCAAAATTATCAAGTTTACCAATATCATCAATAACATCTACTCCAGGTAGAGCTCTTGTATCAATATTTATATACCCAGTGATTATTTTTTCACCACAACCTAAATGTAATTTCATTTATTAATTAGTTAAATTATATCTTATTTAATATAAGATTTTTAGGAAAAGTTTTAATAAATGTATTATATTTGCTTGATGCAAACAGCAGAAGAGTTTTTGATATCGAAGTTAGGGAGTGTTTCTTTAGACAAAGAATATCCAGGTAATATCATAATTAAAGATTTAGAGGGATTTGTTGTGATATACAATAGAAAAAATAATTGGTTTTATGTTGATTATATAAATATATGGTCAGTTTTTGAGAAGCAATATAACATGAATTATACTGATATACAATTATTTATAACTAACATGATGTTGAAGCACCTCAAATGGAGGCCATCAACACCTCCTATAGCTAAAGACGTAAGAAGTTCTTCGTTCTTGAAGCACCTCAAATGGAGGCCATCAACACCATGTCTTTCGTGGGTGCGTTGAAAGCATTAGATGTTGAAGTACCTAAAGGAAACCTTATTAAAACAACATAATTAGAAACAATACATAATGATCACAGAAATAGCTGAAGAAACTATAACACAGACAATTTTTAAAAACAAAATGATACCATATGGCCCAGATGGTAAATATACTTTTATCGATAGTTTTTGTGGTATGGGCGGTGTTACCGAAGGTTTTGTTGAAAACCCAAAAATTTTAGTAACTCATGCTATAAATCATTCACCAAAGGCAATTAAGTGTTATCATAAAAATAATCCTAATGTTGTATGTTTCGAAGAGGATTTCGCCTCAATGAATGAGAAACTATTACCACAAAAATTAAATTTCTTCTGGATGAGTGCAGAATGTACACATCATTCAATAGCTTCCGGTGGAAACTCAAGAGATCCAAAATCAAGAAGTTTACCAGAACATTTAGAACGATATGTGTTATGGTGTAATCCAGATTATATCATGGTTGAAAATGTGAAAGAATTCCTTTCATGGGGTCCGGTAGAAGAAAAAATAGTTGATGGTAAGGTTGTTATGAAATATAGTAAGAAGGAAGGTAAAATGATGCCTGTCTTACATCCTGTAAAAAACTTGAAAGCAACTCTATACAATAAATGGGTTAAAAGTATAACCGACTTAGGATATGATTATGAATATAGACTATTAAATAGTGCTGATTTTGGTGCTGCAACTTCACGTACAAGATACTTTGGACTATTCGTTAAGAAAGGTTTAAAATGGTTTTTCCAAATCCTACACATTCTAAATATCCAGAAAGAACCGGTTTAAAACCATGGATAGCTTGTAGAAATGTTATCAAACTTGATATTGAGGGTGAATCAATTTTTGGTAGATTATTTAATCTAAGATTACCAAAAAGATTAAGAAAAGCCTTAGTGGAAAGTACACTTAAAAGAATAGCATATGGTATTAAGAAATTCCTACTTGAAGATTTCATAAGTAAATCATATTCATCCAATGGAAATGGTATAGATGTTTCTGGTCTACATTAACCTCTACATACTATAAGAACTAATGATTGTCATGCTTACATAAAACTTTGTATTGAAAAAGGTAAACTAGCCTTTATAACACAAAACATACAAATGTCTGTTAATGCTAATTCTATAAATGATCCACTACCTACAATATTAACCAGAGACGAAAAGAGTATAGCAACATTACAATTTATTGATAAGGATAATCAAAACAAGTATAATGTACAACCGTTGTATAGACCTTTAGATGGTATTGTTTGTGCTGACAGCAAGAAATTAATATCAGTGAAGACCGATGGAGAAATAGATGAATTGAAAGAACTCGAAAAACGTCAATTTATAGAGACCTACTTTAGCAATGATGACTCATGGGATAGTTTTATTGAAGCTATTGATGTTAATACAAATGAACGTATTGGAACTGTTGATCTTTTATGTAATCTGATTAAAGATATTAAAATGCGTTACTTACATTCCAATGAGCTTGCTATGGCTATGGGTTTCAGAGAAGATATGTATATGGGTGATACAGAGACAGAACGTAAATTACATATCGGTAATGCTGTTACACCAGTTATTCCGGAAGCATGGAGTTATGCTTTAACTTCTTAGAAATATAAATTATATAATTCTAAGGCGATTAAGTATCCATAGAAATTTACCATAGAAATACCATTTAACTTGTATTTTACTTGGTCTGTTAGGACCAATAGAATGGTGTAATTTATGTATAGTATAAACTTGCTGCAACTAAAGCAGTTAGATTATAGCTTAGTTAAATATTAATTTTAACTGGATGATACACGTACCCTTTATTGGTTAGATAGTTATTTACATAACTATCACCAAATACTTTTCTACCTATGTTAAGGCTTCCATTCACATCAGCATTTAAACATATGTTTTTTACTGTTTTGAAGAGGCCTCTTTTCACTCTTGTACCCAAATATTTTTCTTTTTTAGATAAAATTTCCAGATCTAAAGCTGAACATTTTGATGTAAAAGATTCTTCGTTTGTTAAAACACCGATACCAACAAGTTGACATTTATATTTTAACTGTTCTATAAACTTGGTAAAAGGGATAGAACAGAAGGATTGATTTGTTTTGCTTCCTAAATTTATATTTTGTTTCCACTCTTTGTTATAACCTATAACTAATTCAGAAATATTATTTTCTTGTAATTCTTGGATTATTTTTCTACTTGCTTTGTGTAAGTAGTCGGTTATTTTATTGTTTCTTTTATGATGTAACTGAATCAATTTTTTAGACGATTTTCTCTTATGTCTTAGTTCTAATTCAGACTTTATTTTAGCCTGCTTTTTATTATAATATTGATTCATTGACTTCAATGGTTTACCATTGATAATTATACTTTTATGATTATTATTGAAGGTTAGTGTAGCTAAATTGTTCACACCTAAATCTATAGCTGCTTTATTATCATTAGTAATTAAATCTATATTTTCCACTTCATAAACAACTTCTATTACATAACAACTTGTTTGGGGTATAATCCTGACTTGTTTTATATCCTCTCTTATGTTAGTCTTTAATGGTTTCAAATTTGATTTCTTCGGAAAATAGATCATACCATCCTTCTTCAAAGAAAATTGATTCGATGTAAATATTACGATATTCCTCCCCTTCGTCTTATGTTTATAATGCGGAAACTCCGGACAACCATTCAAAGATTTTTTATTAGCCTTCCATTTCTTTATCAAAGCAAAAAATGACTTAATATTTTTATCAATCAACATCATTATCTGCTGGGAACTATTATTAGGTAATGCTATATAATTCTCTTGGTTTGATGTTCTAAATATCTTCTCTATTGCATTATATCTCAAACTCTTACCAGTCTCCTCATAATGATTCTTTAACTTATAAAGGGTGGAATTATATAAATTCTTAGATAAGAAACAGATATGATCTACCTCCTTATACGAGGAATTATTTTTGTTGATGATATGCCTTTCTACTAGTCTAATATAGAATTTACTTGTTTTCTATATTATATATCAGAAAGTATAAACTCTCTCCGGTAATATTTTTTAAATTGTTATCAGATTTAATAATAAACAAGTATATTATTAAAAATAGATGGTTGCAACAGGTTTATAATATACATTTGTATTATTTGCTATGATTGATTCTAAATTCCTAAGTGTTCTAGATGATTTCTGTTCTATATTTTGCATAATAGTTATTTTTATTTATGTATTAATATGACTTATTTAATTCTATAACCAACAAACCATAAATCTATTCTAATAAACCAGGCACCATCATGTTTACCAAAACCTATTCTTAACATTCGGTTAAGTTTGTCTAATTTTATTTTTTCTATTTTCATCTAATTTTGTATTGTTGTATTAAACATTTGATTCTGTGATACTAAGGATGGTTCAAACCAATAATTTTTAAGACCAAATTTAGTTATCAATTGATTGTAATAAAAGTCGGCACCATCATCCACATTACTTATTTCATTAATTACAGTATCAACAAAATGTAATGAAAACATATAGGCATGAGTGCATCGGGAACCTGTAGCTGGATATACATGTTTTCCTGAAGTTATATTTTGAGCATGTAAATTACAACAGGATCCGATAAAACACATATCATAGTCTATAGGAAGCTCTGATACATAACGATTAAAATCATCAACAAAATTATTATGAAATAATACATCATCTTCAAGTACCAGAACGGATTCGTATCTATTTTTATGAGCATCTATAATGATGTCTATATGTTTTAACACCAAGGATATCTCAGCTGGCTTTAAGTGTCTTCCAGAAGGATTTAACCCAAATACTTTAGGAAACATTTTAGTTAAACTTTCAACATCCCAGGTTTCTTTATTATAATCAGTGATCCATTTGATATCATTAGTTATATCAAGAGATCTGAATACTTGTTCAAGATAGAGTTTACGCTCAGTCAGTTTATCCCAGTGACAAAGATATATTTTATCTATATTAAGTTTTTTCATTCTCAATAACCTCTAAATATTTGTTAAGTTCTTCAATGAATGTATCATGAGTGATTTCTGGATTAACTTTCATAGTGATTATACTTCCTGTTGAATTTCCACCGGAAACACTATGAATATCTTCTTCACCACGATGAAGCATTTTTATTATAAGTGATTTTAACTCTCCTACAGCATCCTCTACTGTGTCAGCATCAATATCTATATTAAGACAAATTCTTCTTTCAGGTTTATTCATGTTCTTTCAAATATTCAATTTTAAACTCTTCATAGGAAGAAAGCTGTATAAAATTGTTACAACTAACTTCACTAAAACCATACATAGTATCAAGTAGTTTCACTTGCAGTGTAAATAATATTTTATCAGTTCCCCACATACGAATATCTCTAACATCCTCTACTTCATCCAAACTTGATAGATTTATTCTTTTAGCTTTCAAATAAGCTTTTAAAATTTGAGCGTCCATATCTTATCAGTTATTTTAAAGGGTTTACCATCTATAGTTGGTACTGTTAATCTACTATCAGGCTTCCTCAATACAAGTAGCCATCCTAACCAACCAATACCAAAACCTCCATTTTTTCCAAAACTTTCAAACACAATAGGTTTAATCAAGGTTGGTATTTTTAGAAATGGTTCCATCGGACATATTTCCGGAATGAACAAATATATTTTAGGTCTATACATAATTTTACTTTTTAATATCAAAATATTCTGGGTTCCATGGTATACCAGCAGCCCAGTGTCTTATAATTATATCTTTTTTTTCTACTTTGTTTATTAAAAAGGTACAATCATTTTGTTCACCCTCCACTATTGTTGTATTCCATTCCGGACCTAAAACAGTTATATTATTATGTAACTCTTCCAAACTATAATATTTTGGTTCATCCTTGTCAGAATACCAACCATAATTTTTTCCATATGTTTCCGTATCAAAATAAGATATGGATGAGTGACGTTTACATGAAACTAAACTGTAAAAACTGGCTTGCTCTCGAAAATCACCCCAGAAGGAATTGTAAAAACCAAAATGATCATGTCTGGTAATTTTATCTTTGTATTTTTGATATCTGTCTTCATCTAAAATCATATCAACTAAATGTTTACTCCAATCATTAACTATCATCGCATATGAACCCATACATTGAGAATTTGCATTATCTATAGAATAAGAAAATGATTTATCACAGGGATATTCCAACTCAGGTTTTACTATACACATATCAGCATCTAAATGAACCAATTTATCACCATCTTTTAAAGATCCATTCTCTATGAGTTGCTGTACTATTTTAAATTTATTCCATGTATGATTACCTCTGAACATTGGTAGATCTTGAGTATACTCTAAATATTCATAACCATGTATCTGACAATACAGTTTATTTCTTGGTGACATATAAGTTTCAAAGAACTGTTGTCTTGAATCTTTATAATTGGCTATTACCATTAAATATTTTTTAGGTTCTCTCATTTATTTTTTCTTTTGTTTCTTTATTGTATTAATAATATATTCAACATATTGAGAATTAAATAAAAAACCATCCATATCCTCAACTTCATCTATATTTTTATAAAACTGTTTTGAAATTTCAATTCGCTCTTTTTTAGTAAAAAGTTTTTCTTCTGATTTATATGGGTCATTACATCCCATATCGCCTCTACTTTCTTCAGCTTCTTCAAGAATTAACATTAATAGTTTATATTCTTTTTCATTAAATTCGATAGTAATTTTTTTAGATTCTTTCATAATATTTCACTATTTTTTTACTTTTAATACTTCGATTATATTAACTTAATTATATTTTTACACATTGATTCCAATGTAAAGTTATTCTCATATACTTGTATCATCTTTTCCTGCATTTGTTTTATCTTTTCTTCTGATATTGAGGAAAGTATTGCTGGTATGTTCTGAATGTCCTGAGGACCTATTAAAACACAAAATTCACTCCAATTTAAATGCGATGTAAAAGGAAGCCAAGGTGTATCATAAACATATACAGGAATAGCTCCTAACTGCATTACTTCATACAACCGATAACTGGTTCTACCATATCCTCTTGGACATAAAGCAAAGGTGCTCCTGGAAGTTATATCAATAAAATTATTAAAATCATTTTCAGAAACAGAACTTGTCCAACCCTTTGAATATATTTTAAATCTGGAATCATTACTGACAGCATTACACATCATACTTCTTATCGGATGTGTATTAGAACCAACGAAAGAACAGAATATATCTCTGTCTTTGGGTTCGGGAATATTAGGTATTCTGGAACATATTAAAGGAATAGGAATTTGTCCATTATTACCACCAGCGGAAAATGTTTTAGTATCAGGTGGTAATTTTTGTAAAATCGCATCATCGTGCTGACTAACAGTGAAGAACTTCTTAGAAGGATCCAAAATATTTAAAAATTCCTGAATACCAGAAGTAAAATTTAAATAACAATTAGTCCATAGAACCGGAATTAATATTCGGTCAGATTCAATATTATTAGTTAAATAGTAATTAAGGAAGTATTCCTCCATATATTCTTTTTCATCGATGTATGGCGGGTATTTGCTATAAGAAGGAGTTGGGCGTAGGTAAGAACTTCGCTCATATATTTCTTTGAAGTAACTATTCATACTTGAATTTAATTTTATAGTAGTTGAAAAGTTTGATTAGGTAATCAAGGTATTCTTCGTCTTTAGTCATAGCATCCTATATTTAAATAAGACTCTTCAAGAAAATCTTCATAACCTAAAACTTCCATTATATTAATTCATTAATTTTTTCTTTTTTACCAATTCAAGTAAAGCAATTTTATCTTTATAGTAACACCAATTAGCATGATGTACTAAAATGTCTTGTGGAACAATAATATCTTGCTCACCAGCCCAGACTCTTTGTAGTGTATGAAATATAGTAAAGAATTTACCAGACAAATATTTCCACCTCACTAAATGACGATTTGAATTCAACGCAATTTGATCTTCTTTATAAGTAGCAAAGTTTGCTAACATATTTTTAAACATCGCAAGTATAGCATCATTACATCTAAATATGATCCAGCCGGAGCAAGCCATATCAAAACCGTCTGACTGCATACCCATATCATAATCACCCAATTCTTCCAACAAAATTTCTTTAGTTGGCCCGAAAAATTGAATATCAACATCAGAGAACAATACTATTTCACCCATATTTTCTTCGGCTATTTTAACAAATAGTTCTACTTTTCTATAGGTAGTTTTATCCCAACCAGGTTCATAGTGAGAACCGCTAGGGCATTCTTGATCCACTATATTGCTTATAAGTTCATATTCACCAGGTATCAGAGAAGGCTTAAAATAATTATCAAACATGGCTTGATGAGACGGACTATGTAACGTAAATAATTTCATAAATTGTTTTATTTTATAATTTCTACTGTTGGTAAATGTTCATCATATCCTAAAGCCCAGTAGAAAGCATATTTGACTTCATCAATCAGATAACAATACTGGTGTACATGTAGAGATGTACCCGATTTATAAGGTTTAATAGAATCTGCTTCTATTCTTTCCAGTAATAATTTAATTTCTTTTTCTGTTAATTCTATCATAATTACATTTGTGTTATTTCATGTATAACAAAACCTTCTTTTCTTAATAAAGAGGTAAGTCTATCCAAATACATTTCATAATAATCATTTTTACCACCAATAAACATTTTTGTTATTTTATCCATACTTAAATCATTTGACATGAATATAGGATAATCATTTTTACAGAAACCTAACAATTTAAGTTTACCTTTAGTCACATTTTCTGAAAATGATGCTGATGGTAAAAGTATCCAAGCATCATAAATAAACCCATTTTCTAAAAAGTCAACATTACCTATTAAATATTTTAAATTTTCTCTAAAAGATTCATATAAATCCACATCAACAATTTCTGTTAATATAGGTACAACTTTAAATATTCTAGCTTTCTTTTTTCTAGCAATACGTAATTTTTGTTTTCCGTGAACACCTTCATATTCTTCAATCTTACCACTATAAAAACTAAAAAAAGTATTAGTAATTAATTCTACCTCATAAGTTCCTTTTTGTATAGCTGGTATTGTACATTCCCATTTATAACTAGGTTTATTATCTTCAGTTAAAAATATTTTCTTATCAACTTTTTGTATAATATTATACCAATCAATATAACAGATTTCGCTTTCTTTGTATACACGAAATATGAAACCATTCGTTTCTTCACAAATACCAATGAATTCAACAACACCTTTCATATTATCTGGCTTATCTGATGTTTTTTCTATATTAACATCTTTTGATATATTTTCAAATGTTACCCAGATGGGTTTAACTACAACAGAAGCGTTATAATTACTATTTGGATTAAGTGTAGTAAAGTTATCATCGATAATATTATTGATTTTATGCTCATATATCGATCTTTGATCACCTGTAATAATGATTTTAATACAATATTCATTATGATCAACTATTTTATTTTTTTTGAAGTTTTCAATCATTTCATCTTGAAAAGTTTCAATTTCTTTTTGATTAATAGCCTCTATTTTTCTCTGTTCTATTATTTTACTAAAACTACTAATATCACCAGTTACTTTAATAACCACTTTATTATTATCAAGTACTTTAAACAAAGTATATTCTATATCATAGAGTGATTTTGTACCAGTAATAAGCATAGACAGTTTAGCTATAAAAGTATTTCTGTCAACATGAAGTTCATCACCTGAAACTGTTAGTTTTACTTCAATAATATTACTTTTAGTTTTTTCGTAATAGTTTTCGATATCCTCTAAAGTAAGAGGTTCCTTAAGTATATGTCTTAATTTTTCCATAATATTTTCTTTACGTTTTCTTCATAATCTCCGGCCTGTTGAGTACCATGAGAATTTAATTGGTAGTGTTGTAGAGCATTTTCTATAAAATGATACGGTTTATTTTGATGTAAACAAAAGAATGTTAACGCTCTTTCTAGACCATGACCAGCTTTCGGATCTTGATAAACTAATTCAGCGAGAGGTTTATACCATTCAACAAAAGCTTTCATTTCTTCTATCTTGAATAATATATTAGATGTTCCCATCCATCTATCCAATATTTTATTACTATTTTGAACAAGGTCTTGTATAGAAGTATTGTAAACTTGTTTCATAGCTATATCCAGACTTTCTATCCATTCCGGATTTTGTATAAAATGATAACTATTCATATGATAAGGAAAATGTCCCCATACACCTATATTAGATTCCTTCTGATGAATCATAGTTATAGAACGACTCTCTATATCATCAGAAATTATAGTATCGTATTCAAGCAATCTAACATACTTTTCAGAGGCTAAATTATTTTCAATAATAGCATACCATGCTGTATAAACAAGTAAATTCTTTTTATCTTCAATATTAACAGGAAGATTTCTTGCTATAATAACTTTATCCGATTCAGCATAATCAGCTTGACCTACAAGAATATATTTGTAGTTACTCAAATAAGAATAATGTCCATTTTTTTCATAATGGTCAATTACTCTTGGATCATGACAGACAATAAAGGTTTGTATCATTTCTTTTTATAGTTTTTTTCTTCGTAATAGTTTTGATAATGATTATTATTTGATTGCCACATACTAATAAACGTATCTTTATCTTTGGAACCAATCCAGAATTCTGCTAACAATCTATCATTAGCTATTTCGGATGGATTTATTAATTTTTTTATATGTTCGGATTTGGACCACCAGAAGTTCCCAGCAAACCAACCAACATTTTGTGCTAGTGAATGAGGATTACCTTCTTGAAAATCTACACCTACAGCATTATGTTCTTTTAAAAGTACTATAGCTTCGGACCATTTACTAACATTAAAATAAGTCATATACTTTCTCCAACCTTCTACTGAGGGTTCTCTTCTTGAAACACCTTTAGTATGAATGTATAGATAATTAGTGTTTTCATTATTCAAAGCATCATTATATAGATCCACAAGTGTTGGAAACTCCCAGGTAAATAATCCAGAACCAATATTTTTGAATACTAAATTTTTATGGCTATAATTATTTGTATGTTCAAACAAATCAACATCACCATTATAATTTACATATACAGTAGATTGATCGATAAGACCTGAAGCTATTATAGAGGTCATCATCTCATGATATATGGATAACCATTTATCACCATAAACACATACATGAAAATATACTTTATTGTTCATTTATAAACTTTTCTAATTTTGTATATCTTGGTAGATTCTCAGGACTTTCCCATTGTCTTGTATACCACATATGGATACAGATATCTACACCATCCGAACTAACTCTAACATTAGTTGATGGTAGCTTACCTTCATCATTAGAAAATCTGAAATCATCATATGGATAAAGATAAGTAAAACGATAACCGTGATTGAATAGATTATAAAAGAAACAGTAAAATGGTTCATAGTCACTTACTCTCAGCGGACCAGGTTTATAACCCGTATTATTAGAATCATTTACTATTTTATCTGTATAATCTTTAATATGATCTTCTGTACAAGTTAAATGTCTATATGGTTTAGTAGAGGCTTCAGTAATTTCTTTCACTTTACCAACCATAAAAAAAGGATTTACACAAATAGAACTATAATCTCTCCAGTGAAAATTTGCATCAGGAATACCAGCAATTACAGAACCTTCGCTCTCCATCCTTTCTATTACATCATGAACACCTTTTCTGCTTAGTAAAAAGCAATCTTCATCTATATGAACAAAATATTTTTCTGATCTACCACGTATTCGATCAATCCATCTAAACCAAACATCAAACCATCCTACACGTCCACCTATATGGATATGTTCCGATCCAGGAAAATGTTTCTTTACTAAAGATTCACTTATAAAGTGCCATTTAGTAAATAATGATGTTGTTACAAATACGATATCAGTATCTTTAATCTCCATGTTAATAAGTTTGATGTGAATTTTTATTTAAGTGTGTGACCATATGATTAATTACTCCATAAGGCTGGCCTTTAATTAAATTAAATATTGTTGTAGCTCTTTCAACACCGTGACCAGCTAATGGATTTTCATATATCTTTTCAGAAATAGGTTCAAACCATTCAACAAAATCAATTAGCCAGGATTTTTTAACAAGAATATTAGATGTAGGCAACCATAACTTTGCTATTTTCTTTTCCCATAAATCATCAACCAATTTCACTATATCTTTATCATACACTTCTTTAATAGCTGTATCAACAGAACCCATCCATGTTGGATTATTTACGAAATTAGGATCCCATATAGCACAAGACATGTGACCCCAAAGATTTACATTAGGATGTGTATTAGTATGTTGGAGAGTTACAGTTTCAATATTTTTATCCAGATAAGAATCATATTCGACTAATCTTAAATATTCAGGATCACCAGTGATAAGGTTATTCTTAACAAGTGCATACCATGCTGTATAAACAAGTAAATTCTTTTTATCTTCAATATTAATAAGCAATTTTCCAATATTAATTATTCTATCAGTAGATTCAAATTCAGGATGATTACCAACCAAAAGAAATTTGTGATTGATATGGTTATACCTTCCTTCTTTAATAATTTCATCTATCAGTTCTGGTTTATGACAAGTTACATAAGTGATCATTTTTACTGGATTGTATTTATATTCATTACCATACGCATTAATTTTAGATATCTCTTGTAATAATAATTGTTGATTACTATTGTAGTGATAGAACAGGTTAAGATTATTACGATATTTAGGATGTTGATTGGTACCGTTTAAATGAGACCTTGTATGATGTAGATGATAACACTTATTATCTAATATAGTACATTTTAACAAATGCCTACTCTTCATAAATTGAATATCATCTTCTCCACCCCATCCTTCAAATCGTTCATCCCACCCTTTTATTTTTTCAACAGAGGATCTATTAAAAGCTACAATACCACTACACATATTAATTCCACCTCTATGTGGTGCTGTGTATTCTTTTTCATAATCAAAATTATGTATATCTATATTAGCTGTTAGCTCTGGTGTTAAATCTATTAATGTTTTAAAGGGACTCACAACATCATATTCTTTAAGCGATTCAATTGTCTGTTCAATAACACTTTTATCAACAATCATATCAGAATCAGCGAAGAAGAGTATATCACCTTTAGCTTTCTTAATACCTACGTTAAATCCCCAGCTCCTGTTAAATAAGCCGGAATTCTTAATAAATATATGCCTAATAGTATAGTTATACTCACCGAGTATTTTTAAATCCAGTTTAGATGTGTCATCTTGTTCAACTATAACAACTTCAAATTCAAACTGTTTAAGCCATTCTAGTACTTTTATTAAATTTTGATAACGATCATTTTCTATTTGCCTATAAGTAAAAATATAACTAACCATTTAGAAATTACAATTTAATTTATATCTTTATATCCAATTATTAATAATAAGTTTTAAATATATTATGAATTACTATCCAATACATGAAACATTTGAATCAGGCCTTGAGATAAGATCTGTCACAGAAATAGAACTTAAAAATTTTATTGATAATACAGATACATATGAAGCATCCGATTTTGAGTTATTACATTCTTTGTATTTTCATGAAACAACATTGGGTGCTTTCCTAAATGGAATATTAGTTGGTGTTTTAAATTACAAAATAATAAATCAAGGTATTAATATTGAAATATTAGTAATCGATCCTAAAAAAAGACAGATTGGTATAGCTAAGGCTTTTGTTAATTTCTTGAAAAATTTTGATGTTCAGTATATCACAGCTAATCCATTTACTGATGATATAGAGGAAATTTTTATTAAAATGGGTTTTATTGTCGATACAGAATTTGATCCGAAAGATACAAATACAGTTGTTTTACCAATTAAATAGTATAATTTTTTTATATTCTAAAAAGTCTATTAGTTTTTATCAAATCCTTTTGCTATAAAATCAGTTAATGTCTTAAAAGGTAATTCAGCAATTTCTCTACCATAAACTCTGGTTAGTTGCTCAATAATACTTCTTAGATGTGGTCTTTCAGTTCCATATAATTTTTGTTTGGAATTATTCTTTATTCTATTTAATTCTATATTAGCTGCTTCAGTAGCATACTTTATAAAATCCTCTTTTGATAGATTAAGAATTTTTATCAATTGCTCTATTCTATTATAAGCGTTATTCCAGTAGAAAAGTATATTATGAAGAAGTTCTCCATTAACAACAAAACTATTAAGTATTACAGTTATAGCTTTCATATTAGATACTTGTAAGGCTTCATCAAATATATCAATATTAGTAAATGTTAAAGGATTAAACCCTCTATCTAATACAGCTTTTAGTAATTCAATATTACCTTTGTTATCGATAGATTGAATTGCTATTGTAGCAAGTATACTTTCTTTTGATGAATTTTCATATTGATCGTGATCACCTTTTTCTCTTTTACAATAACTTAATAGTTTATCAATATCAGTTATTTTTAATTTATTATATGGTATAGCCATAGCATCTATTTCAAGAAAAGGATAGTATTTCCTTAATTCATCAAGAAAAAGATAATTTAGTTGTGAAACTACATGATTTCTAATATTCGTTAAAAACCTATTATCAATATCGACACTATATTTAGTTTTAAGTAAATCTAAAAGATAAATAAAAAACTCTATCCTACCAGATTTAATAACAGATGAAAAAATATTAATATAAAGTATACCATTTAAATTCTTTCCTTTAGGTAAGTAAAGTTTAAAAAGATCAAAACAATTATTTTCAACAAACAATTTTAAAAAATCTTGAAGTTTATAACCTTCTATATCCTCTTTTTTAATTTTACTTTTTAAATCTTCCTCTGATGGAGCCGGTAAAGATCCTCTTTTAAGATTACATACTTTAAACATATCATTAGAAGTGAGACCGTTATTATTTTTATCACAAATTTCTTTGTATACAATTTTACCTTTAGATAATTGTACTGTAACACCTATTAGAAAATTAGGATCTGTTAAATCTCTTTTTGTATTCCATATAAAATATTGCTGAGACATTTTAGTAATACTATTATACTGTTTCCAGAAACCTTCACCAGTCACAATACACCAAGAAGGTGCTCCGAGTGCTTTTGATGCTTCATAAGTATCAATTTTAGCGATTAATCTACCTAATGTTTCATCAGCTTGGAATAATCTTGCTCCCGGGGTAGCTTCTATTTTATGTAATAAGGTGGAATAAGTAAATTCATTACCTACAAAAATTTCCATATGTTCAACCAAATCATTAATATCCTTATATTTACTCAAAGAGGAAAGAAAAGATTTTTTATCGGCTCTATCATAAAGCTTACTAGCTAAATCATTAAAGGCATATTGAAACTCTGGAGTAGATTCTTTTAATTGTTTCTTCAAATCAGACACCAATTCGTTTTCTATACTTTTAGCTTTTTGTCTGATTTCTAATCGTGTTAAATCATCATTAAGTTCTTCACAATCATTATACTCAATAACAGGTTTAGGTAAATAATTTAGTAACTGTTTATATCTTATTAACATTTGATATAATGAATCATATGTTTCCTTCATTTCTGTGGGTGATTGATGTGTATTAAAATACATCTTAGCAAAAGGAACTATATAACCAGGATTCTTTCTTAGTAACTCTTTTAGAAATGGTAATATTATTGATATTTGATTTTCAATTACTTCTGTTAAATGTTTATCAACTAACTTATCTTGTGATGAAGTTAAACGTAAAACATAGTTTAAAATATCATCTTCCATACGTTCATTCAAACTTAAAAATTGTTCAAAACTCCTAAAATATCTCATAATCTATATATGTTCAGTTAGTATATTTTTTATTGTATTGATATAATCAGAGTCAATACCTATATCATGTTTAGGCTTAATATACTCTTTCTTAAAAAGTTTTATATAGTGATGTTGATTATCATCAATAATAACAAAATTCTCTACATTAGGATGTTCTTTTAGCCACATTTCAACACCTAACCCTCTATTAACAGAATTCGATATCGTTCCGATAACATGTCCAATAATACCAACTTGCGAGAAACGCCTTTGTAACTCTTTTAATGTTTTTATCTTTCTATAAGAAGATACTAGAACTATTTTAGCATGAGTATCATGAATTATTTCATTCATAAACGCTATAGCTTTTTTACTCCATACATTGTTGTCATTAAAATATTTTATATTTAATTCTATATCATCAACTTCTGGTATTAAAACACCGTTAATATCTAAGAAAATTATTTTATCTTGATTATCATACTTATGCTCATATAGTATTTTCTCTTCATAAACAAAATAATTTAAAAATTTCTTTATTGCCTCTAAATTATACATTAAATTATCATTAGAATCTATTATATTCCAGACAGCCTTTTTATGACTTGTTCTTTCTAACATTTTATTTATATAAAATGTAAATTTATCCCATTTATCTATTACCTTTTCATCATTATCACTATATTTCCAATACCCAAGAGGATTTGTTTTTCTAAGTTCAAATCTCGATGTTTGTATTTTTTTATCTACTGACAACCAAAATTTAATAATTTGTATATCTTCATTTTCAATTATATTTTTTTCAAAATCATTTACAGAGTCCATAAAACATTTATATTGTTGTTCAGAACAATATCCCATTACTGGTTCTATAACTGCCCTATTATACCATGAACGATCAAAAAATACTATCTCTCCTTTTTTCGGTAAAACTTTTTCATATCTATAAAACCAATTTTCCTTTTCATAGTTTGTTGGTATACCAAAAGTTTCAACTCTATAATATTTAGGATTCAGATGTTCTGTAAATTTTTCAATGGTACTACCCTTTCCTGCTGCATCTCGGCCTTCTACAATAATAAGCACCTTTTTCTTATTTTTAATAATACATTCCTGTAACTTCAATAATTCTATTTGTAGAAAATATAATTGTTCAGAAAAATCTTTGAATGATATCTGATTTTTTATTTTGAGTTTCTTTAACGGAAAATAATGATTTAAACTTGCTAAATTATCCTCATAGTATTTACATAATAATTTGATATTACCATCTAGTGAAAAAATATAATTGTTTACAGTATCACTAAATTTCAAAAATACATGATCCGTTGGCTTATTTGTTTTTATTGATTGTATATTTTCAATAAATTGTCCTATATTTAATATACCAATAAGATCAGAATCAATATCATTTTGAATATTTTTAAGAACATTGATAATCTTTTTAATTTTATCCGAACTATAATTAGTTATAATCTCATTTTTACATTCAATCAAGTCATTCTTTAAATTATCAGATAGAAATTTCATTTTATACTTATGTTCAATAGAATCTTTTAAATTTAAAAATATGCTTTTAAAAGAATTATATAAATTATCAAACTTATTGTCTTTCTTATTGAAGAAAGATTCATCTAAACTTAAAAATTGATCAAACTTCTTAAAATAAATCATATTTTATATATAAATTAATATAATTACTATATCATTATGGTGCACACTTTTTATTATATGAAAAAACTTCAAAAATTTTTGTTTTTATCATTTCTCTTTTTAACTTAGCCCTTATAAACTACTTTAAACCAACTATATTATGATAACTGAGAATAATAAAAACTCCAGACAATCTATTTTAGATGAATTTGCTGACATTTTAAATTCGGAAATACGAAATGCTGAAAATGAAGGCCTGAACGAAAGGGCTGACATACTCAGAGGTAATTTAAACCGTAATGAAAATAAGACAGAACCAGAAATGAGAGGTTTTGTTTACTTTAACTAAAAGGGAGATTTTTATTATCATATATAATTTCAAGAAAATAAATGTTTCAATTTATTTGAACATTAGAAAAACTTTATTACCTTTGTAACATATAATAATTAGTATGAAAAATTTGATTTTAAATAGTATTTGTATTTCGAGTCTGAACCTGTTAGGTTCGGGTTCTGGAGCATTGCTGTTTAAAATCTAATAGTTTGGTTTAAAAACAAAAATTCACAGAGCCCGAATCCTAAAAGATTCGGGTTTTTTGTTTTAATATAATTTGTGAAATAAGGAGTGTATCTGGCTGGATCAAGAGCTTGTCTTGAAAACAAGTAGGTCGATGAAAGTTGATTTGTGGGTTCGAGTCCCACATACTCCTCTATTAAATACTCATATAGCTCATTTGGTCAGAGCGACGCACTGATACTGCGTAGGTGATTGGTTCGAATCCAGTTATGAGTACGAACGTATGGTTTGAGAGGCTTAAGACAACTACCAGCAAAGTAGTAAAACAATCGGGGGTTCGAATCCCTCTACGTTCTCAAATATAGAGGGTTGGCTGAGTATGGTTGAAAGCAGCAGATTGCTAATCTGTACATCAGTGATAAACTGGTGCGTGAATTCGAATTTCACACCCTCTACAATGAAAAGGTGGTTGAGTGGTTTAAGACAACCCTCCGTGAAAGTGGGTGAGTTTCGGATTAGTTTCCAAATCTCCTTAGTTAACCTATTCGCATTTCGCAAAATGCGAAACAAAAGATAAAAATATATGAAGAAAGAAACATTAGAATCTGAATTACAACTCCTGTTAAGTTTGCCTTACACACAAGCTTATACAGGCAATTTAGAAAAACTTCAGCAAAAGAGTTATGTTGAATATTCAGAAATTTTAAAACTTATAAATGAACGAAGAGAAAGACTTCAAAATTTAAAAAAAGACCCAGTGATGTAACTGGTAGCCATGACAGACTTAAAATTTGTTGCGAAGTAATAGTAGCGTAAGGGTCCGACTCCCTTCTGGGTCACAAAATTAAAAATAAAGTGTATGAAAAAGTTAAACGAAATATTGCAACATTTACCTGGTACAGAAGATACAGGCCGATTTATGGTCTATACAAAAACCGGTAGAAAATTTTTGGTGGAACCAATTGGTTATACTAAAACAAGTTTCGGTGACATTAATCCAGCTACTAAAAAAGTAGAAGGTTCATACGGTGAAAAATACAGAGGTTCTATTGATAAAACTGATTCTGTGATCACAGAAGAAAATGGTTTCAAAAATATTATAACTCTTGGTGCTGGTGTATCACCTATGGGATATATTGATATGCTGGAAGCTGAAGGTGTTGAAAGAATTGAGAAACTAGAATATGAAGATTAATAATAAGCAGGATTAATTTCCTGTTATTTGGCCCCGTGTTGGAATTGGTAGACATCTATGACTTAGGATCATAGGCGAAATAATAGTAGCGTACAGGTTCGATGCCTGTCGGGGTTACTAAATGTATAAAATAATATGATAACAATAGAAAAAACAGTAGAGAAAAGTAAAAAAGGTGATATATGGGTTTGTCATATACCATCACACAATATGTATTTTGGTTCTAAAGTAGAAAATGGTGAAGAAGAAGTTCAAAAGAAAGCAAAAGCTATGATTAAAGCTTATGAAGATTACTATATGGAATGGTATAATTCATAAAATACAGACAACAAAATTATTGTCATAAAACTTAACAATAGTTTTGTTGTCTACCTATTATCCGAAGTAGTTAGGAACGATCTTCTTAATTAATTCAACATCACTTTGATCATCTGAGTCTAAATCCCCTTCAAGAGCATCAATTAAACTTTCATCATACATAGATTCATATTCACTAGCTATTTTGGCTTTATATTGTGGAGATTGAGCACTACGTTTATCAATAACTTTTTTAAGTAAATCATCATCTGTGCCAAGGCCACTTATAGCAAAATGTATAACTTTAGCATCTTCAACAGGATCAATAATATAGTTAAGTATTGCACTGAATATTTCTAAACCAACTTCAAAACCTCTACCTCCGGTTAAACTTTTACCATAAATTTTGGTCATGAAATCGATCAATGTTCTTCCAGACTTTTCTTGATATAGTTTATTGAACTCTTTAATGAATTTACCGTCTTTACTATTATTCTTAATTAAAGTAGAAATGATATCTTTGTTTTCATACCATTTATTTGTAGCTTTTTTAAGATCGCTGAATTTTACTAAATCAAATTTGGAGTTCTTAAATTCGAAATCTTCTGATGTAGAAGGAGTCGTTGTTGAAACTGTAGGTACACTGGTTGAACCACTATCGGCTTTTAAAACTAGTTTACCATCATTGAAACTATAACTACCTTTGATACCTTTACTATTGATATACCTGTTATTAGAATAGAAACTAATACCTTTAAATTCACCTTCTTTAACATACCACCCACCTTTAACAGCACTCACATCTTCAGTGGGAACACCAGGTAATTTTTTAATATCTTCAAAACTATTTAATTCTGTTTTAGATTCGTCATTTATCTTATAAGGATCTTCTGGAGCAACAGCAGACTTTCCTTTTTGTGCATCCAACTCACTTTTAATTGATTCATCATCCAAGACCATTCTAGCTACATTTAAAGATTGATCACCAAAGAGACCATCCACACCAATAATATTACCATCTGGATCTTGTATATTAGCTTCTTTAGCATCTGATTGAAACTGTTTAACCGCATCAAAAGTTTTCTGACCATAGGACTCAGACTCTTCATCTTCACCTACTGGGTAACCTAATCTGTTTAAAACTGTATGTAAGTTCTTAATGTCATCCTTTGATATATCACCATCCTGGGCTTTCTTAGTACTTAAGAAACCTTTTTCTGATATGGTATTTTCTAAAGATTGAATAGCTGATGAAGCAGTAGAAGCTTCGAATATGAATTGTTCAAAAGTTTTTACATAGTTAAGTTTCATAATGATATTAATTGTTTGTGAATTTATATATCAAGGATGTCAGATATATAAATCAAATTATCTGGTTTAATGAAAGGTCCTGTAAAAACATTTGAAGAGTTTATTAAGGAAAATTTAACAACTGATTCTGAGGATTCTGAAGTTAATGATCCAGAAACTCAAGCTTTTCTAAATAAGTACATGGAAGCTATGTATAAGTTGGATTCCAGAGATATAATTTAGTTTGAAAATATTTTTACTATAATCTTTATCATATTTGTTTTAATTTCCTTACATTTGTTTAAATATAAAATACTTTATTATAATATGCTTCCAGAAAAGTACGAACAATTATCTGTTGTATTTGAATCTAAATTGAATATGCCTTATCCTATTTTTAAAAATAGGATGCTAGTAAAATTAATTAAGCTTTACAAAGACTGCTTTAATAATGATTTTGGTTTACAATTAGTTATACCAAATTTTGTTGAACAGGCTTTTGATTCTGTACTATCTTCTATAGAAGATTTTCATTTTGATCGGATATCCTTTAAAATGTTTTTTTCAAATAAATTTGCTCTCTCAATACATGAACAAATTTATGAATATCGGTCTAAAAACAATTTTGAGGAGTCCATGCTTAACCAAACTGTGCTTCCGGCAGATATAATTTTACTATTCAATTAAAGAAATCCATATTACAATATATAATAAAAATACTAAATTTAATATGATACAAGTAACTATTACAGGAACATCATACGGTTCAATTTTTGTAACACCGCTAGATGTGTTTATCACAACAAGAACAAGTGTTAATCCAGAAATTGGTTTGATCGTTAGTTCTTCACAATCTTTAGACAAAGATAAAGCAGATAACAAATCTATTGACTATATAGGTCTTGTAAGAAATACTTTTATAGATAAAGACCCAGGAGCAATTGATATTAAAACAATGTCAGCTACTGGTGAAAATGCGTTTAAAGATTTTATTGTATCTTTGAAATTAAATAATGTTTCTGCTGTTGTAATCCTTTAAATAAAATTTGAATGAGTGAGAGTATTGAGTATACAGATAAAACATTATGTCAGGTATTTTTTGTATCTGAAATAGATAAAAACGGTTTAGTTTTTATTCCTGACGACTTTAATAATGATGAAATATCTGAAGCTCTTAAAGATATCTTACTCATTCAAAAATGTTTTAACGAAGGAATTTATGAATTTCAAAATAGATTCCTTTCAAAATTAGATATGTTTTACATTTCTAATAAGAAGTCTTTTTATGTTAACCTATCAAATGTATAAATCATGGAAGAAATAACAGAAATAATAAAAGAATTAAAAACTGCTAAAAAAGCTTATGTGATAGCTTTAGAGTATGACTATTGTCCACATCAAGGTGACCCAGGCTATGAAGATGGTATAGATCATTACAGTGGATGTAGACCTGATGAAATTATAGGTAGTATATCTCGTTTAATAGACAAACTATAATATGAAAATAGAAGCCTATAAAGATTCCAATGGAAGATTACATGAAACAAGAGAATCATATATTCTTGCAGAGGCTGACATAAAGAAAGAACAAATTCTTGAAACTTGGGATATTATGTCAGAAGCTATTAATTTTAATTTATAATGAACAGAGAAAAATTAATTCACAATCTTCGTAAAGAATTCGTAGAAGGTATTGTGAAATATCTTGATAAAAATACTATATCAACTAGATTAATGCTGGTTGATCATGATATGCTTTGTTATACCGGAGTAACAACATATGCTGGTAATATTAATGTATCCGTTAAAGTAAAAGAAACTTGTTCTAATTTTAGAATGATTACTTTCATTATTAATTTTGATAAATATGAGAGAGAAATAGTGATGTACACACCGGTGACTTATACTATTGAAGGGATTATAAATCGTTTCTTTGATAAGGTCACAAAAATAGTTCTTGATACTTTTCTTGAAAATAATGATTTAGAAACAGTTCATGAAATTAATAAGCAGGAAACTATAAAATTTTCTAATATGTTTACTACCTTTTTAAACAATAAGAAGAATGAATAAAGATCTTTTAACTTTTATCAAAGAACTTTCTTTGAATGATAAAAAGTCCTTAATGGGTAAGGCTTGTAAAATTACTGAAGAGAATGGAGAACTCTCAAGGGCTATTTTACCATTTGAAAGTGCTGATGGTACCCATCATCGTTTTGTTGAGAAGAATAAAATTCTTGAAGAATGTATGGATATAATATTAGCAGCTATATCTATACCTTATTCCCTTGGGTATACCAATGAGGATATAGAAGATATGATTTTGAAGAAGGCCACAAAATGGCAGGGTATTCAAGCTAAAGAAGGTAGAATGAAATTTCCGGTCCCTTTTGAACTTCATGTAACTATAAATCAACCCGATGATATAGAAGCTTTCAAAGAAGATTGTAAAGCTATTAATGTAAAACCTATAATTCTGGATTTGGAACATGATTTTGAAACTGTAATGACTGATGTTATGACTTCTTCAGTTATAGTTGGTACCAATACAGATGCTTACAATAAAGTCAATGAGATAGGCGAGTATTTAACAGGTAAAGGATACAATGTTGTTCGGCTAAAAATGGAAACAGTGCCATATCATCCAATGGCTCCTTCTATATTGGATGTAAATCCAGTTATGCCTGAAGGTTGTTATTTTGAATCTCATATAGGTGTTCTTATAACATCTGATCGTAAAGAAGCTCTTAGTAATCTTGCAAAGGAATATGGTGCTCATATGTCAAGAAATTATTTTAAGAAGAATATAGATGGTAGCTTTGTAAATATGTTAACGTTAAGAAGAGAGGACACTTATGAAGAGTTTTTAGAAATACTTACCTCAATGAAGCAGGATCTTACTCGTGATGGTTTCACTTTTGAAAAGGAAGTTGTCGAATTTGCTTTGTGGGACACTAAGATTTCTCATGATTCCAAATGGATTAAGTAATATATAAAGATATTCTGGCAGGACTTATTTCTCTGAACAGGCTGGAATAAAAAAGCCTCTAAATTTTAGAGTCTTTTTGTTTTATTATATTTGATCCAATTTATCTTTAATAGAATACATCAAATCTTCTGATTTTATATCACCATCCCACCCATATTGAGGAAAATTAATACTAATTAATGAATAGCCAGAGTTTGGTATCTCAATAAGATGTTTCATATAATCTAAAAGATCTCTACTTCCATATATTTCATTATTCTCATCAGAATTTTTGTAACATTCTAATATCCAAGTTTTTTTAATTTCAACTATGTAACCATCAGCATTAATTTTAATATTTTGTTCAAATAATTTCTCTAAAGCTTTCCAAAAGGTATTATGTGCTTCAGCTGTATCAGCATCTTCTTTTGCCACAGTATATCCATTTCTGATAGCATCTATAATTTCATATAATTCATCCGGATATTCAGAAAATATTTTTCCAATTTCTTTAATGGTTGCTGAATCACTTATATCAATATTATATTTTTTAATAGAATTAATGATATCAGTAATTGTTTCTGTATTAAAATCAGCATATCTTATTATATCTTCAATACTATCATTTTCATAATATTCTACACGTTCACCATCAACTACAAAATATTTAAATTTCTCTTTTGAATTCTCTCTACGTTCAGTATCAAAAAAATCAGAGAAATCAGAAACATCGGATGTGAAATAGTATATTTTACCATCTTCTATTTTTATATCTTTAAGAGTAATGTCATCAGAAATAATACCTAACTCTAAGAATTTTACAATCGATAAAATATCTAATTTATCTTGAAATTTATTTCTATTAATATAATTTATTATATCTTCTTTATCAAGTGTTTTAATAAAAGTATCAGGTAGTTTAAAAAACGGAATAAAGTCAAGACTTTCTATAAATCTTGGTGATTTTTTAAATATTTCGGCGATTTGTTCTGGTTGAAGATCTATAATATTAAAATCTAATTCAGGTCGATATTCAGAATTTTGTCCTATTATATTGAATGTATCTGTATCAATTAACATATCAAAAATATACGGATGATATTTTTCGACAGGTTTAGCATTTTGTTTACCTTTCAATTGGTAAATCACATTACCATCAGATTCATTTTCTATAGCAGCTGTAAGATGTGGTTCCTTTTTACTATCACGCAATGACCATAAAGTATCTGCTGAAGTTCTACCACAATGACCCATAGCAAGAGCCTCATCTTTTGATTCACTAGTTTCAAGATCTATCCAGTAATATCCATCAGGGTATGTTTTTAATATGGTACCATCTTCATCAGTAATTTTACCGGAGGCCTTTAAGTTATTATGCCATTCTATTTCATAATTGGAGACTTCTTCGAAACTACCATTCCAATTTGGTTTTTCATTAGGTCTTCTTGCTGGAGAAAGAATAAAATCAAATATACCAGGTAGTTTATTCATAAGGTCTCTTCTGAAAACTTCTTGTTTGGCTGTAATTAGCAAACAGTTTGTCATAAAACTTTCAATATGTCCAGGTGTTATACGTTCTCCTGGTATTATATATAAATTATATTTTTTAATGATATCTTCAACAGGAACACCTTTGAAATAATCTGTAGCATATTTATCATTATCTAATCCTAAATTTTTTGAGAAATTCAAAATTGAATTAACTTTCTTTTCAAAAATCAATTGAAGCATTAATTTTTTTACAGCTCTAGCAAACCATAATATAATTTTAGGTTGCCATGTTTTCTTATATAAATATTCCACACGTAAACCTTCATTAATAACTTGTTCAGCAAATTTTTGGATAGCTAAAGGTATGTTTTGACTTTTGTAGAAAACATCTAATTCGATATTACTTTCATTTAAACTAAAAAACTCTGTATACTTTTTAAAAAACTTCATTATTTCTTCTTATAGATTTTTAACCAACTGGTCTCTTCAGCGAACACTTCACTTATTTTTCCTTTTAACTTATCAGCAATAAGTTCTGAAGCTTCTTCGTATTTATCATACTTCTTCTGATCAGTATCCTTTTTACAGTCAAATTTAACTTCGTAATAATCCTTCTTATTAACAATTGTGTACTTAACACCGATGATATCTAAAATTTCAGATATCTTACTTTTTAAATTCTTATTTTACAGGAACATTTCGAATGACTGTAAATAGTTCATTAGGTTTTTTATATTATCCTTTATATATTTGTTTTCAAATCTAATACAAATCAAAAATATATGAATAATCAATGGTTCGAATCTAGTAATAATTTTTTTCTAAGAGAGATGTCTCTTCTTGTAGATAAATTACCAGTAGCAATATTTAAAATAGCACAGACAGCTACAGGAGAAATATTCCTTCAAAAAATATCAGATAAGTTTGATATGCCGGCAAAATTATATGGCTTCGAATCATCTTTTGTTAAAAGAAGTATTAAGTCCTTCCATAGTAATGAAGGTAATTTGGGTATTTTACTAAATGGTATAAAAGGAACTGGTAAAACTGTAACAGCAAAAATGATATGTAATGATATTAACCTACCAACAATTATCATTACAGATCCATATCCAGGTCTTCCAGACTTTATTAATAACTTACAACAGGAAGTTGTAGTTCTATTCGATGAGTATGAAAAAATGTATAAAACTCTTAATGATAATGATCATAGTATATTGACTGTGATGGATGGTGTTCTTGATAATGGATTCAAAAGACTATTCTTATTAACTACAAACAAGTTATCCATAAATGAAAATCTACTTCAGAGACCGGGCCGTATTTTATACAACAAAACATATGGTGATCTTGAATTGGAATGTATCAAAGAGATTGTTGATGACTTACTAATTAAAAAAGAAAGATATGATTCAGTTGTGAAGTTTATATCAGAGCTTGAGATCATTACTGTAGATATTGTGAAGGCCGTTATTAATGAAGTAAATATTCATGATGAGGATCCGATGGAATTCTATCAGTTCTTTAATGTGAAAAAAGTTGAAGAGTCTTATAATGTTTTCCAGATCATTATGCAAGACGGACAGTATATGGAGGCTTTAGTGTACCCTAGGGCTAATATATCATTGGAAGTAATTGATGATTGTGAAATAGGCGAAAGTTTTGTTGTTAATGGTACTTTAAGAGGTACTATTTTAAAAACAGACACTTTAAACAATACTGTTATTGTTGAACACAAATCAGGCAACACAAAAATAATAACTACTTACCGGATAGAAAAATATCATTTTGTTCACAGAAGCTTTCAAAAATAAAATTTACTAAAACTGTTCATTTTTTAAAACTGTTCACGAAACGTGAACAGTTTTAAAAAATGAACAGTTCGGTAAACACAAACAAGTTAAAATAACGAACAACCATGAAGGATACTTATTTGACAAATATTTTAGATACTTTAACTATTAGTAAGGTAGAAGATAAACCATACAATTTAGTTTTTAAAGATCCAAAAGGATTGGTAATTATGTACTATGCTAAAAGAGATAGTTTATTTAATTCACCCAACACATTATTTATTGATAATACCATATGGAATACTTATGATATTTATTTTTTAAATCAAAATTATTATATGGATAGAGAAACTTTAATACAGGCTGTTATAAAGAAAACTATATTTGAATATTTAAAATGGAGAATTACTGATTCAATTTATAACCCTAGTCGTATGCCTTTCATTATGATGAAAAATATTACATGGAAAACGGAACAGTCATTTGCTTTTTACAAAAAGCAGTAGATAATTCTACTTCTACTTTTTAAATATATTATCTAAATATTGTATGATATACTTAGCGTAGTTAATATCTACATCCTGGCTCTGAAACTTAAAGACTGTTACTTTATCCTTAACTGCTTTATCATAAAGTTTTTTAAATTCCTTATATGTTTCTTTGGTAAAATAATTAGCTATATCCATATTAAGATAATTTAGCTATAAGTTCATCACCATGTCTGATAATATTATCTAGTTTATCACCAAATTCTTTTGTATAAACTTCTTTAGGATAAGCATTTTTCCCACGAACTACAACATCTAATTTGTGATTGAGTTCTGTATACTGATTTTGCTCATCTGTTGTTAAACCTACTAGATTTTGTTTTTCTATTAAAGGTCTTAACTGCTTAGTAATTTTTTCTATTTTTTCTTTCTTTCGCATAAAAATTGTATTTTATAGTTTATATGTCAGGTTAAACCTGGTTGTTATGATATGAAATATTACCAACATTTATAATCACTTCTTAAAGCTATCTTACCCTCAGGTAAAGTCTTTGCTTTAGTCACTGATTCAGCTCCATGTACGTATTCAAGCCAAGAAGAAACTTCATTAAATTGTGTTTCTGTACAAATAACTGTTACAGACTTATTAGGAAGTTCGTCTTTCCATATAGGACAAATGTCTTTATACCGGGCTACGATCATACCATCAGACAATTTTTCGTGTGTAGTTTCATCAAAAGAACCCCATACATCTTGTTTAGTAAGTTTTGTTGTTTTCATATAATTCTAAAGGTTAGTGTTTTGTTCATTTTCGTAATTTTCTTCTCTGATAGAATAGTCGGAATGATTAAGATTAATAGACAAACCATTCACACAACTTTCAATCATCCTTTCAGATTTACCAGTTACATCAATTCTTTTAACTACGATATCATTTGAATCTTTAACGACTTCTAAATATTTGAAATTAGTATTTTCCATATGATTTTATAGTGATCCAGTTACTTCTTTTGATTTCGCTCCTTGTGGCATTAACCATGTTTTAACAAATATAGGACTAATAAATTCCCCAAGAGCTTCTTTTCTCCATCTTTATATCATTTCTGGCATTAAATAAGAAATACCCTTATTTGCTTTATCTATTAATGTAGTGTTTGAATACATATCCTGCTTACCAGACGTTTTCCATCCAAATACAGTAATTAGTTCAATAATAGTAGAATTCCTCTTTTCCATTTTTCTTGATTAGGTGTCTTTTATATCTTTAACGTAAATATAAGAAAAAAGTTTATATCCGAAAAACATTTTTTGTTTTAGAATATATAATTTATGAATTACGTACTTAATTTTGATGATTTCCTATTAGAAAAGAAGAAAAAAGACTTTATTAATGTCTCTAAACCAGAAGCTTTAAAGAGTAAAATAGCTAAAGCTGATAAAACAGCGTCATTAGACGGGGTCAGTTTAGGTAAAGATAAGGATGGTTATTTCGTTTATACCCATAGGGCCAGAAGCAAATCACACAAAACAGCAGAAGGTATTCCGGTTAAAGATGTGGTTTTTATAGAAACAACAGGGTAATTATGAAGATTAGTAAAGATATAATATATAAAAGTGAGGTTAATGTTCCTTCAATAAATCAAGTTAGTATTAATGAAGATTTTCTATTAGTGAAATTTTCTGATGGTACTAGGAATTATATACCTTTAAAGAATATACCAGAATTTGAAAATGTTTCAATAGATATAATGAAAAGATTTAAATATTCAAAATATACATTATATTGGAGAGATTTAGATTTTGACTTAAGTAATAAACATTTATTTTATTCTAATTTATACTTAACAGAAAAAGCAAAATAACATTAATGAATCCAGTTTTAAGTTTTGAAGAGTACCTAAAAGAATATAATAGTTTCCACGTCTCATCTCTTATGAGTAATCAAGAGCAGTTCACTGTATCTTACGAAGTGGAATTATCAGCTAGGAGTCATACAGACGATTATTATACGATGCTTGAATCTTTTGAAAATGTTTTTAGAAAAGTTATAGACAAGTATGATATGAATGTTATACCAGATAATTCTTTGACTGATAATGGATATTATACTGGTGTTGAAATGGTACCAGAAAATTACTTTAATGGTATTAATGAAGCCTTCAGTTTTTTGGATGATTTCTTCAAAATTTATGACAAACAAAAACAGTTCTTTTTTTCAAACAAAACAGGTTTTCATATAAACATCGGATATAAGCCGGCTACTTACTGGAACATTGTAAAAGGTTATCTTCTACTCAATGATGAGTATTCATATACCGGATTCGAAGATAGAAAAAATAGTCATTATGCTGAGAGCTTTAAAACTGAGTTTAAATCTAAAGCTTCAAGGGCCTTAAGAAGACAATTTCCTGATATTGATAGTAAATTCTATAATAACAATATAGATAAATTTGAACCTATACTTAATAAAGTCATCGTTGATATTGTTAAAGATAAAGGTGAAAAATATGTTGGATTTAATGTAAACAAACTTCCACAAAACTATTTAGAATTCAGATACCCTGGAGGAAAGCTTACTAAGGATGTTATCGAGAATCAAACCAAACATTATGCGAATATAGTCCTGGCCATAACTGATCCAGAATACAGAAAAACTGATTATATCCGAAAAATGCTTAAATTTTTAGGTGAAATATTTGTTCAAACCAAATAAAATGCTATATTTGCACTTATGAGAGAAATGTATTATTTTGCTTATGGGTCAAATATGGATGAAATTCAGATGACAGAAAGATGTCCTTTCTCTGTAAAGAGAAATACAGGATCGCTTCTAAATCATCGTTTATTCTTCTCACATAATTCTAAAAAATGGAAAGGTGGAGTTCTCAGTGTAAAGCCTGAACCTGGTAAGATTGTATGGGGTATAGTATTTGAAATTACACCGGAAGATCTACAAAGTTTAGATTATTACGAAGGATACCCAAGAGTGTATGATCGTAAGCTAGTTAATATTGATGTTGTTGGTTCTAAAACACCTAAAGAGTGTTGGGTTTACTTCTCTAAAAAAATTGAAGAGAATGTTATTCCTTCCGAAGATTATATCGCCCTTGTAACAGAGGCACATGAAAAAAATAAAACATTACTTTTACTTTAGTTATGATGAAATTAAGACCTATTGAAAAATCTGATATTTCAAGTTGTGTAGAGATATACAAGATGACTAATATTTTGGATAACCAAGAATATTGGTTTTCTTTATTAAGAGATGAATTAGAAGCTGCTTTCGAACCTAGTAAATTCGTTCAACCTAAATATTTTGTTGTTGAAGATAATGATAAAGTTATTGGTTTTGGTGGCTACTGCAATTGTGGATATGATGTACAGGCCTTTGGTTTAACTTGGTGTAACGTAAATCCGGATTATAAAAATCAAGGTGTTGGTAAAATGCTTGTACAAGCAAGATTAGAAGCAATAGCTAATGAAGGTGGTAAAAAAGTATTTGCTGGTCAACAAGAAGATGTAACCTGGCATCTGGAAAGATTTGGATTTGAAAGACTTGAGAAAAATGAAATATTTGAAGGTAAACAATATTGGACAATGCGAAAAAATTTATAGATTATTAAATATATAAAGTAAATATAGTAAACTTTATGAATTTAAAATATGTTCAAACTTTTGAATCATTTATACAAGATATGGAAACCAAACGTAGAAAAAAGAGCTGAAGGATACTATTGGGTAAAATGGGGTACAAATTGGACAATTGGTCATTATAATCCAGCGAGTTATGCTAAATACGGAGAATATGGATGGGATATTATTGCTTCAGATGAATCATATTCAGACTCAGATTTTGAGGAAATTGGTCCTTTTATTTCACCGATAATATCATTAGGAGAGAATCCTACTCTTTAGAAGAAAATATTTTACATATATACATTCAAGACAATGAAAAATAGTAACACACATATCAACATAATTATAGGCAGCGTCATAATAGGCTCAGTCGGGAATGTCATGGGTGTTAAAACTATGTCTATAAGTTGATAATGAAATAAAAAACTTAATGATAAAGATAAACACCCAGACCTAAAAGGCCTGGGTTTTTTGTTTTAATATGGTTCTGTAGCTCAGCGGTAGTAGCATTTCCCTTACATGGAAAAGGTCCAAGGTTCGAATCCTTGCAGAATCACAACAATTTCAAAAATATAATATGGGAGCCCATGATGTATTTCTGAAAACGTTTTTAACAAGGGCTCTTAGCTTAATGGTAAAGCAATTGACTCATAATCAAGAGAGTATTAGTTCGATTCTAATAGGGCCCACCAACATAATTTACAAGCGAGAATTGCCTAGCTGGTCCAAGGCCCCAGACTTCCAATCTGGTCAGATAAAGTCAGAACGTGGGTTCGAATCCCACTTCTCGCTCTAATATTTATTGGTTATTTATATAATCGATAAGATATTGCCGAAAATCTCCGTTTATATAAGCTGGGAAATGTGTATAGTTTAAATACTGAAGAGCTCTAATTCTATGATTACCATCTTCGATATAGTTTTTAATATCATATGTCCAGGCCTTATCATCAAAATACATTAAAATAGGTGAAATCATTTCACCATCCTTCACAGTTTGCACTAATTTAGCTATACGTATAGCATGTTTTTCTTTATCTGTATAAGCACTTTCATATCTAAATTTATTATCATTATTGTAAGCCATTGTCCAATCCTTTGTAATATCAACGCTAGATAGATCTTCAGAAAGTGCTTTTTGTATATCAGAATCCATCACATAATCATATACAAAAGCATCCGAAAAACACATACTATACTCATCATTAGTATTTGGTAAATAACCTATAATACATTCTTCATTATCAAATAATGAAAATGGTACTTGATAAAAAGGAATATCTTCACCATCAACCAAATTGTTTATCTTATTGTAAATAAGACTTTCATTTATAAATTTTGAAAAATCCGTATAAATATATTTTCCCATTATTATGAAATATTTCTTTATATATTGTAAGTTCTATAAAAAATTGATATAT
>Ga0210410_10000626_pt1 | contig 37013 bp, 32 predicted proteins | sample IncBWC4MmetaG_FD_161058 | JGI IMG/M metagenome (GOLD analysis project Ga0210410, IMG submission 161058) | Forest soil microbial communities from Barre Woods Harvard Forest LTER site, Petersham, Massachusetts, United States - Inc-BW-C-4-M | ecosystem: Environmental > Terrestrial > Soil >...
TTCTATGCTCGCGTTGGCAGCGACCTATCCGAGAGCTTTCCTCGCGCCTTACGCCAGCGGAGCACCAGCCTGGTGGCGTTTGTAGTCCTCCGAACGCCGTTTCTAGACCGCTTTCTTGATTGTTGGTGGGAAGTGCCCGTACTCGCAGCGAACTTAGGGCATCGATACACTACGCCGGAAATCTCACATCGGGTTCCAGTCCGTGATGGCCGAGAGGAACTGCAATCCTACGCAAAAATGTCCGTCGGTCAGCGGCTCACAGTACACTATTTTCGCTCGCGTCCGAAGCTCGCCTGAGTTCGAAGCAAGTTGCGGTTGTTCTTCGCGTTGCCATCGGCGTCTCGTCAGGACGCGAGCCCCATGCGGGCTCACATTGACGGTCATCGCTTGATCGGCAACGAGCAGTTTTTCCGCGACCACCAGGCATACGGGAATGACCATCGGGACGCGCTTTTCATTTCTTCCATCCCAGCGCATTTGACCACGATATCTCCAAGACGGCCCTTGCCGGTGGCAGGGGGCTGTCAGAATTGCTCACGGATTGCCCTCACACCGCTTTCCGAGCACTGCGTTTTTTCTCATGCATTGCTTTGTCCGCTTGCACCATCAGTTCGCCGAGCGTAATGGCGCGCTTGGGATCGAACCGCGCCACTCCAACGGAGAGGGTTAAATCGTAACGCGGTTCTGTCGCACCTGACTTCTTGAGATTGTTTTCCAGACGACGGAGCATGATTTCCTGGGTTTGCTTCGAGGTCTCGGATGCCAGTACGACAAACTCATCGCCACTGAGGCGAGAAAGAATGTCGGAACCACGAAATGATTGCTCCAGAGCGTCTGCCGTCCGAATGAGTGCCAGATCTCCCTGGTGATGGCCAAAGGTGTCATTTATCTTCTTCAGATCGTCGACGTCACAGAACAACAACAGAAGAGTTTGGTTATTGCGCTGGGCCAGTCTGAGCTGCTGGGTCGCAGCCGCAAAAAAGCCGCGGCGGTTGAAGAGACAGGTTAGATCATCCGTGAGGGCGAGATTCCGCAGTTCTCTGTCCAGGAGAGCCTGTTTAACGGCGCCCCAGACTGCCGGGTGAGTTGCAACCCGCATAGTTTGCGCGTCGGGACGGTCTGACTTCAGAAGCTTAGAGATCTCGTCCACTTCTTGCAGTATTTGACCAAACTCGGAATCCGCCGCCTGCAACGCGGAGGAAAGATTTTCCGCGAGGCCGCTTCCTCCCGGGCCGTTCTTCCGACCCATGGCTATAACCTTCCGGTTGGCTATCTGTTTCGGCAAAGCAGTTCTCAAACGGCCGACCTCGGGACCATTTTCGACTTGCCGTTCCGGTATGGGCATCACCCCTCCTCCCAGCAAGGACGAAAGAGCCGCCTTTCAGGGCCAGCACATAGTTCCATTTGTCCCGAAAGACGACAAGCAGGTAAGGCCCGTACTGTTGGTACAGGTGATTCCACTAGTCCTTCCAAGGCAGGAAAAACGGCAGCTTTGACAGTCGTTTCGGCGGAACTAAGGTATTTACCTGAGGCCAATCGCAAGGTTTTACTTGCTTGAGGCAGCAGGTAAGTCATGGTACTAGTCTTGCATCTACAGGGGACTCAGACCATTACGCCGTAAAGGTCCATGCTGCTAGAGCGCAAGGAGAATCGATTCATGTCCAAACGAGAGGTCACCTCGAAAGACTCGGGGACACGCAGTAATCCAGGGGTGGAAATCGTGCGCAGTGAAGCACCGTCAGAGCTTCTTCGTGAGCTGGTGGCGCACTTGCGCCAGAACCGCACACAGTTGCGCGAGGAATGGGTAGTGCGCATCACGGAGACGCGCCTGCTTACGGCGATGACCAAGGAAGAGATTTTCGCGGAAGCAACGTCGGTGTACGACAGCTACGTGGAGGCTCTGGAAACCGAGGCCTTCGAAGCGCTGCAAGCCTACGCACGCAACCTGTCGGAACGCATTATTCCGCGAGGAGTCGAGACGCACGAAGTCGTGGGCATCGTTCTCCTGCTGCGCGACGTGCTGGCACGGTCCCTCTTCGCAAAGTACCAGACCGATTTCAAGAAACTGAATCGCATCCTGGATGCGTACGAACCTGCCGCGAACCGCATCGCGAACACGGTGGCCGTAGGTTTCGTGCAGGAGCGCGAGCGCGTCATCCGCCAGCAGCAGGAAGCGATCCGAGAACTCTCCACGCCGGTGCTGCAGGTGCGCGAACGATTGCTAATTTTGCCGATCATCGGCGTGATCGATCCGCAGCGCGCCCGGCAATTGACGGAGCAGCTCCTCCGCGGAATCCGCACCAATCGCGCAAAAGTCGTGGTCATCGATATAACCGGCGTGGCGGCCATGGACCTCACGGTGGCGAACAACTTGGTGCAAACGGTGGAGGCTTCGCGGCTGCTCGGAGCGACCGTCATTGTCACCGGGCTTTCTCCAGAGATTGCACAGACACTGGTGACCATCGGCGTGGACCTGGGCAAGATGAATACCGTGGGCGACCTGCAGGGGGGCATTGAGCAGGCGGAAAGACTGTTGGGCTACAAAGTCGAGAAACTAGCAGAGCCACGGTAGGCAAAGCGGAGGAAGGGCCACGTGGAAGTTCCAATTCTCAAGCAGGGAGCGGTTCTCATCGCGACTTTTCAGGCCGCTCTCTCAGATGCAGACCTCAACCAGCTGCGCATGGGTTTGGTGCAGCAAGTTGTTAAGTTTCGCTCCCGCGCGGTTATCGTCGATGTTACCGCAATGGACGTGATGGATTCGTTCGCCTCGCGGACCCTGCGCGAGATCGCCCATATGATCCGGCTGCGCGGCGCGGAAACTGTTATCGTTGGGATTCAGCCGGATGTGGCATTTGCCATGGTTCAGCTGGGGCTGACGCTGGAAGGCGTTGCGACGGCGCTCGACTTGGAAGAAGGTCTGGCTTACTTGACTCAAAAATTCAAGAACATGGACTGAGAGAGACACACTGTGAGGGCTGCAGAAATCCGAGTGGCCATCAACTCGGACCAAGACATAGTGACAGCCCGTCAGAAAGGCCGCGCCCTCGCGATCGAACTTGGTTTTTCGACAGGCGACGCCACACTCATCGCTACGTCCATTTCAGAACTTGCGCGCAACATTGTGTCGTATGCTCGCAGGGGCGAAATCACTTTGAAAATAGTGCATGCCTCGAGCCGCCAGGGCATCACGATCATCGCTTCCGATAGGGGCCCGGGAATTCGGGACATTCGTCAAGCCATGCGAGACGGTTTCTCGACATCCGGGAGCCTCGGCCTGGGGCTGCCCGGAGTGCGGCGCTTGATGGACGAGTTTGAAATTACCTCCGAACCAGGCCGGGGCACGACCGTGACGGTGAAAAAGTGGAAATTATAAATTTGCCGTTGGTGGAATACGGCGTGGCGAAGGCTATTCTCCCGGGCCAGGGTGAATCGGGGGATCGCCATCTGATTTGCTGTGGGGGAGAGGGAATATTGATCGCGGCGATAGACGGAATTGGGCACGGTGAAGAAGCGGCCAGCGCTGCGGAGGCGGCGGTTTCCATTCTCAAAGCGAGCCCGGAAGAGCCCGTCATTTCTCTGGTAGAACGCTGCCACGAGGGTCTTCGCTCGACGCGCGGCGTGGTGCTGAGCCTTGCTTCCATCGATCCGAAGCATGGCCTGATGACTTGGCTTGGCGTTGGAAATGTGCAAGGCGTTTTGATGCGCGCCGGCGCCCAGAAGGGAAGCGTCGAGGAGGTACTGCTCTTGCGTGGCGGCGTCGTCGGCTCGCAATTGCCTGCCCTGCAAGCCGCCGTGCTTCCGATTCGAAAGGGGGATACTCTGGTTTTTGTCACAGATGGGATTCGCGGCGAATTTGTGGAAGGTCTTTCCGCCTTGGAATCCCCGCAGCGAGCCGCGGACAAGATCCTCAAACACCATGGTCGAGGATATGACGACGCGCTTGCCTTGGTGGTGCGGCTAACCGGGATTTGAGCATGAAGACGCCAACCAAACGGAAGACAAAGTTGCCACCAACGTTTGAGGAAGAATATCGCTCCGCGTTTGGTGAATACGCCCAGCATGGCGGCGAGGCCGCCCTGAGCCGCGCTTACGACCTGGGGCGCCGCGCCATCAGCGAGAAAAAGAGCCTCATGGGAATCGCTTCCTTGCACCATCAGGCTCTTCACGGGATGCTTGCCGATACGCAGGGAGCAGCGCGGCACCAGAAATTGCTGGCAGCCGCTGCCGAATTTCTCGCAGAAACCCTCTCTCCCTATGAAATGGCGCACCGTGGAGTTCAAGACGCGATCGTGGCTCTGCGGCAACTGAATGAGACGCTTGAGGAAGAGATCAAGCGCATCGCCTATGCCGTGCACGACGAGGCCGGGCAGCTTCTCGTGGCCGTCCATCTTGCGCTCGCAGACGTGGCGCGCGAATTGCCGAAACCTCAAAAAGAGCAGTTTGGACGGATTCAAGAATTGCTCAACCAGGTTGAAAAGCAGTTGCGGCGGTATTCCCATGAACTTCGGCCAACGGTCCTGGATGACCTTGGCTGGATACCGGCGATCCGTTTCTTGGCGGAAGGAGTTTCAAAGCGCGCTAACCTCCGCATTCAAATCAAAACGAACGTGGCGGGCAGGCTGCCTCCTCCCATGGAAATAGCCCTCTACCGCATTGTTCAGGAAGCGCTGACCAACGCCGCGAAACATTCGAAAGCGAGTCGGGTGTGGATCCGGATCGCGCGAAAAAATCGTCTATTTTGCTGCTCGATCGAAGACGATGGCGTGGGCTTTGATGCACGGGCCGCGCAGTCGGATGGCAAGCGAAGAGGCCTGGGACTAATCGGCATGCAGGAACGCTTGAATGGGATTGGAGGAACGCTGTCCATCGATTCGGCACGCGGCCGGGGAACGAGACTCTTGATCCAGCTTCCAGCGGAGGTTTTGCATGGCAATGCGCATCGCCCTAGCTGATGACCATGCTCGAGCGCGAAGGATTTCAAGTCGTTCGAGAAGCCTCCGATGGGCAGAAGCCTCGGATGGGCAGGAGGCCCTTGGTCTGTGGAGTCGCTCCAGCCCGATATCGCCGTAATGGCTATCAGCATGCCCACCTTCGATGGGGCTCGATGCTGCACGGGACATGGGCCGTTCATTTCCCAAAGACAAAGACCATTCTCCTTACACAGCACGACGAACGTCAGTATATTCGCGAGGCCCTCGAAGCAGAAGTCCCGTGGAGAACCATTCCATTCCAAAGGCCACCTTGCCGTGAGGCGGGTCGGTTGCATGTGGGGAACACCTGTCCTGAGGGCCAGTGGACGGTGTTTGCCGAAGCGTTCGATGATGACAGTATGGGAACAACCTCTCCAACACACAGGCGCAGCGGGCGCGCATTCCACAGGATGCGGGTCGAGGCGCACGGGCGCGCGCATAACGGGAAGAAATTTAAAGAGGCCTGCGAGACCGTGGTGGTGAACGCGCATGGTGGTTTGTTGATGCTGAAGCATGAGATTGACAATGGGGAGATGATCGTTTTGACGAACCCGGAGACTTTGGAAGAGCAGGAGTGCCGCGTGGTGTATCAGGGAGAGCCCTGCGAAAAGGGGCAGAGGATCGGTGTGGAGTTCCTGACGCCGGCGCCGCGCTTTTGGGGCCTGGAATTTGGCGAGTTGTCCACGCCGGCCGGAGGCGGAGACGCAACCGCCGTTCACTAAGTTTCCCGCCCTGGCCTACGCGGGCGGAAGCCCCGTTTGTAGAAAAGTTAAGAAGCTAGAGTTATTCGGGTTATTGGACGTCGCGCGCTAACCGCTCGCGGAAGCGCGCTGCGTTTTCGCGGCGGTTGCCATGGTGCGGCCGCGGCGGATGAGCCAATCGCCGAGGCGCCAGAGCAGTAGGACTGCGACGATGGCGGCGTAGGTCAGTGGGCGCAGGACCGCGGATTTCACCAGCCAATAGTAGTGAATCACACCACAAATGGCGCTGATGTAGATAGCTCGGTGGAGCATTTGCCAGCGGCGTCCGCCGAGGCGGCGAATCCAGCCCGCTGTCGATGTGATGGCTAATGGAATCAGGAGCACGAAAGCGGTAAAACCTACGGTGATAAACGGGCGCTTGGCGACGTCTCGCCAGATGGCGGACAAATCGAAGGATTGGTCCGGTCCCAAGTAGGTGAGGAAATGGAGGCAGGCGTAAAAAAAAGCGAACAGGCCGAGCATGCGGCGGAAGCGAATCAGGTCGGGGAGCTTCAGGAGTTTGCGCAATGGCGTGATGCTGAGCGTGAACACCAGGAAGCGGAGCGTCCAATCACCCGTGTCGTGCTGGATGAACTCGACGGGATTGGCGCCAAGGTTTGCGGTTAGAGCGCACCAAACGAGAACGCCAAGGGGCGCCAGACAGAAAAGAAAAACCGGAACCTTGGTCCACTTGTTGGCGAGGAGCGAGGGCACGCTTCGAACCAGCCTCAGTAATATTTCTTCAGGTCCATGCCGGTGTACAGGCTGGCGACCTGATCTTGATAACCGTTGAACATGAGGGTGTTTCGGCGGTAGATTTCGCCCAGGCGGCGCTCCTTGGCCTGACTCCAGCGCGGATGATCGACGTTCGGATTCACGTTGGAATAGAAGCCGTACTCGTGGGAGTTGGCGAGATTCCAGGTTGTCGGCGGTTCCTTGGCGACAAACTTGATTTTGACAATGGATTTGATGCTCTTGAAACCGTACTTCCAGGGAATAACCATGCGAACGGGCGCACCATCTTGATTCGGGAGCGAGTCGCCGTACATGCCGACAGAGAGAAGCGTGAGTGGGTGCATGGCTTCGTCCATGCGCAAGCCTTCAACATAAGGAAATTCAATGCCCGCCAATGCTGGTTTGGCATTGGGCATTTGGCCTAAATCCCAATCCGACTCAAAGGCCACGAATTGCGCCTTGGGAGTCGGCTCGACAAGCTTGGCAAGAACGTTAAAGGAGAAGCCGACCCAGGGCACAACAATCGACCAGCCCTCCACGCAACGGTGCCGGTAGATGCGCTCTTCGAGGGGAGCGAGCTTGAGGACTTCGTCCATGGTGAACTTGCGCTTGGTTTTCACTTCGCCTTCGACGGAAACGGTCCAGGGAGAGGTGCGGAATTTCTGGGCGTTTTTTGCGGGGGCGTCTTTATCAATACCAAACTCGTAGAAATTATTGTAGTGCGTTACGTCTTCGAAGCTATTGGTTTTTTCGGTTGTGCTGAAGGGACTCTTTATCAGGTTGGTGAACTTCGCTCCAGCATGCACGCCTCCGGGCGGCGAGACAATATCCAGAAGATTCTTTCCTGCAAAGGCAGCTGCGCCGGCGATGCCCATGGCTTTGAGGAATTTGCGCCGATTAAAATAGAGTTCTTTGGGTGTGACGTCAGCGTAGGTCAATTGGGGTTTTCGTTGGATCAACACTTATCCCTTCCTAAAGAGCGACAGAAAAGCGCACTTACATAGTACGCAGGTGCGCTTAGATTGGATGCATGAATTTGTCTAAGGATTGCCGGGCCGGGATCGCGGTTTTGCGCAGAACTAACGGTGGCCGTCGAGGTCGTCGAGCACCGTCTGGGCAGCGAGAACTCCGTGGTATTGCGCTTCTTCGAAGATGGAGATGCCGCTGAGGTCGGAATTGGCGAAGAGCAGGCGAGTGTCGCGGCGCGTCAGGCGGCGTCGCTCCGCGGAAAAAACGGAACCGACCGCGGGGCGAATCATGGCGTGGCCCATGCGCATGACGTCGATGCGCGAGACACATTGGCGGATGTCGGAGTGCACGCGCTCGAGGTCGTGGAGAATCGCTTCCTTCCAATAGTTCCAATCCTTATCGAGGAGGAGCTGACGATTTTGCGCGGGGGTGCCATCGGCGAGCGCCCAATAAAATGTCCAGACCGTCCGTTCGATGTGGGTGCGGAGACTCTGGTGGGTGGCGTCAACGTAGCCGAGAGTGGGCGAGTCGAGAAAAACAGTGTCCCAAGTGGGTTCGGCGCCGCGGGAATCGGGGAGGCGTTCGAGCGTGAGATTGGCGGTGAGCCACGGGGAGTAGACGAAATCCTGGAGGCGGGGAAAGCCTAGGACTAAGTAAGGGGCGAGAAATGTGGGCGCGGCGAAAATTACGAATTCGGATTGAAATTCGGTGTCGCCGGTGAAGACGCTCGCTCCGCGTTTTGTTTCTGCGATGTGATGAACCATTTGGTTGGTGCGGACGTTTTCGCCGACGCGTTCGAGAAGGCGGCGCGTGATCCAGCCGTTGCCTTCGGGCCAGGTGAGAGGGCCCTTTTCTTCGGCTTCGCGCGAGGAAAAATAGTGCACGCCGGCCCACGCGGACGTGTCTTTGGCGAGCGCGCCGTAATCATCGCGGCAAGCGTAGTTCATGTACCAATTCACGAGGCGCGAATTGCAGCCTTGCTGCTGAAGCCAATCGGCGAAAGAGAGACGATCTAAGTCCTGATGCTTGGAACGGCTGCCGAGCTCTAGAGGGATGGTGAATTCGCCGCTGGCGCGGAATTTTGCGAAGAGCTCTTCGAGCTGCTGGAACTGATCGCGATCTTTTTGCGTGAGGCCGATGGCGGGTTCGATGCCATCCTGCCAGCGGCCGTAGAGGAAAAGGCGCTCTTGCGGTGCGAAACAGAGGTTGCGCTCTTCCCATTGGCCATTTTTCAGGACGCCGAGATCTTCGAACAGTTCGCGGACGTATGCGGCTTTGGGGCCGGGCACGGGGACGTAGTGCGCAGCCCAAGGATAAGCGGTGATTTCGTTTTCGCCCCAGCGAGCGTTGCCACCGGCTTCGGGATTCATTTCGAGGACGACGAAATCGGTGAAGCCGCGTTTGTGCAGGCGCCAGGCGGCGCTCAGGCCGGCGATGCCGCCTCCAACGATAACGACTGGAAATTTCTCGATGCGCTTTGCGGGAGGAAAAGAGGCGCGGTTGCGCAGGAGGTGGCCCATCTGGAAGGAATCGTTGACGAACGAGCCTCGGATCGGGCGATCCGTTTTGAGCGAGAGTCCAACTAAGGCCGCACTGCCGGCGCGGAGAAAGTTTCTGCGACCAACCTTCAATGACTGACGTCCTTCCAATCGTTTTCGTACATGCGGACGAGGACCTGGCTATTGAGTTGATTGGGCGGCATGGCGAGAGGAGCCATGTCTGGCGGGAATTGAAACAGAGCTGACAAGCCTTCCACGTTGATGAAGCGGAGACCGCTGGGGAGAGAAGCCGGCGGAGTGTATTCGCGCGTGGAAGCGAGGACGAACCCCCACTCGCCGAAGGACGGGACATAGACGTGATAGGGATGCGTTTCTAAGCCGACCTGCTTGAGCGTTTGCGCAATACACCAGAAGGAGTCGCGGGCAAACATCGGGGAAGTGCTCTGCACGACCATCAGGCCCTGAGCGCTAAGGTGGCGCGCCGCGGCGCGGTAAAAAGCCGTGGTGTACAGCTTGCCGAGCGAATAGTTCGTGGGGTCGGGAAAATCGATGACGATGAAATCAAAATTTTCCGTGTTCGAATCGACCCAGGGAAAGGCGTCGGCGTTGATGATATGGACGCGAGGCGAGAGGAAGGCTTGGTCGTTGAGCTTGGTGAGCAGGGGATGAGTGGAGAAAAGTTTGGTCATCTCGGGATCCAGATCGACGAGCGTGATGCTTTCGATTTGGGGATATTTGAGAATCTCGCGCACGGCGAGGCCGTCACCGCCGCCGAGGACCACAACGTGGCGCGGCGCGGGAACGGCAGCCAAGCCGGGGTGGATGAGTGCTTCGTGATAGCGGTATTCGTCGCGCGAGCTAAATTGGAGATGGCTGTTGAGGAAGAGACGGAGATCATCTTTGAAGCGAGTGAGGACGAGATGCTGGTAACGGGTGTCGCGGGCAAAGATGATGTCGTCGGCGTAAATGTTGTCCTCGGCGGTGGCGGTGATGCGGCGGGCGTCGGCCATGCCAACTCCCAGCGCGCATAAAACGACCAGGCACGCGACCCGCAGAGTGCGCGTGCCGGAAAGCTGCGTGGAAAACAAATACGTAGTCCAGAGCGCGACGCCGGCGTTGACGAGACCAAAAAGCATCGCGGAGCGGACCAGGCCGAGACGCGGCACCAGGAGGATCGGAAAAAGCAGAGATGCGCCGAGCGCGCCGAGGTAATCGAAGGTGAGCACGTGCGCGATGACGTCGCGAAATTCGTAGCGGTCGCGCACGATGCGCATGAGCAGCGGGATTTCCAGCCCAACGAGGACGCCCATGACCATGACGAGAGCGTAGAGAATCAGCTCGAATCCTTGCGTGAAAGCAAAGGCCATCATCAGGAGCGCGGAGGAAAAGCCGCCGATCACGCCGAGCAAAAGCTCGATCCAAACAAAACGGTAGACGAGTCCCCGATTCAGGTAACGCGAGAGAGCGCTGCCAATGCCCATTGCGAAGAGATAGGTGCCGATGATGGTGGAAAATTGGAACACACTGTCGCCCACGAGATAGCTCGCCAGTGTGCCTGCAACGAGCTCATAGATGAGCCCGCACGCCGCAACCAGCAGCACCGAAATGAAGAGCAGAATGCCCATGCGCTAATGAATGGCCGCGGCAATGATGATGCAAATGCCGAGGGACATGGCGCCGACCAGAATGGCCAGCGCCATGTTATGCTCCTGGACGATTTCCTTCCAGAGATGGTAGGGCGTGAGCTTATCCATCACCACAAACGCGATGATGAAGATAAGCATGCCGATAAAGGCGAACACGAGTGCAGCAATGACATTGCCGAGCGGAACGAGGTTCATCTTATTTGCCTCCGGTGTAATGGTGATAGAAGCCGTAGACGGAACGATAGGAGCCGGGATTATCACGAACGGACTTGGGAACGTTTTTTAATTGGCTGATCTTGTCGAGGCTCCAGCCGTTGTACTGCGCAAAGCCAGTGGCTCCGAGGACCACCACTCCATAAGCGAGATAAAGTTTTCTGAACATGGTTTATTCCTCCGAATTCCCGATCTTAATGGGCGGATGGTCGCTCTCGGCCCACCGCATGCGCTCGAAATTGATGGAGCGCCAGGTGATGGCGATGGCCGGAAGGAGCAGCGCCAGAAAAGCAATGCCGAAAAAACCGAGGACCGGGACGTCTCGCTTCACCTCGACCGAATAGACGAAGGGCCCGTGCTTGGGGTCGACCTCCGGCTCGATGCGCAAATAATAATGACCTGCGGGGACGCTGGGGATGATGACGGTGTCCTTCGTGCTGCCCTCAGACCAGGAGCCATCGCTGTCCGAGCCGTAGTAGTAGCTGACTTCGCGGCCAAAATCCCACGCTTGCCCGGTGTCCTGATTGATCAGTGCGTAATTCAAATAAATCCAGGAGTTCCGGACATTGGCGGTAGTTGTGATTTCCACATTTGAGGTGCGGCCTTGCAAAGCGAAAACATCGGTCACAAAAGAGGCCTCGCCTTTCGGCTCGCCGGCATTCAAGCGGTAACTGGATTCGAACGCCAGGCCTTTGTTCGAGATGAGATCGAATCCGGCCATCAGCAGTAGCAGAAAGATGGCAAACGCGAGGAAGGCGGCCCAAATGCCTTTGACATTTTCGCTAACCGGCGACGGTTGATTTTCGTAAACGCCGACTGCTTCCGGCGGGCTTCCAGGCAAATGGAAAGACTTCCAAATATCGGCGCCGTACATGTATTCGCCGACGGACCACGTCACTTCGTTGGCGCCTTTTTCCGCAGAGAGGACGCGCGGCGGTTTGACGTATTCGCTTACGGCCGCATGTTCACCGACGCGCACCTGCCAGGGGAATTCGCCAAGGACGTAATCTGTTGTGGCGTCGGAGGACTGAAAGTGCTTAAAGACCTCGCCGAGGTAATTGGCCGATGCAAACTCCATTACGGGAAGCTCTTTGCAAACACTGATGTCATTCCAATGGCCGTTATATTCGGTGAGATAGCGAACGGCCTTGTACGGATTGAAGAGGACGTACTCGTGCCAGTGATAGCTGATACCCTCGACCTGGATGCTGCGGCGCTGGAAGCCGATGACTTCGTAATCCACGCCGCGAAGTTTGCCGCGCGTGCCCAGGGGAATGAGCGGCCGGTCACCTCCGGTAATGGCCTCAAATTTCTGCAGGATCTGAAGGTTGGGATCCCTGGCGTCGAGGATGGAATGGCAACTCTCACAAACCACGGTTTCGGCGTGCCCCAGCGCGCGCAGAATGATGGCCGCTCCGCACTGCGGACAGTTTAACGCCTTCGCTTGAGGCTTCGGCGGATTCCCTAGTGGCGGCGCGCCCGCGCTCATCACCAGCCCTCGAAAGTTCGAAGATTTTTGAGCTGGAGATCGTCGAACTCGACAAATTCCCCGAGATAAAGAGCGGGCTGTTCATCGCTGAAATCGAGCGTGGCGAACTTTCCGGTTTCGCTGCGAAGATCGGCAAACGTGACGTCGGTCTTGTCCCAATATTGAAAGGGCAGCTCGCCCTCGACGCCGCGGTAATGAGCTGGCGTAACCACGGTCAAGGTGTATCGCTGATTGTTCCAGGTATATTGCTGCCCGACTGTGACTTGTGCGGCGGTTGGCAAACCGGTGGTATTGCTGGCGAAAGAGATCGCATATTCGTTCTGGGCGTCGGAGAGCCAGGCGCTTGTGCCATCATTCATGGTGATATGCCACTCGTTCCAGCTGCCCTGGTCGTACTCATAGAGAATGCGGCCGATGACGACGAAAGCTTTATGGCGATATATGCCTTCCGTATGGAGCTGAATCGGCGAACTGTCCGGCGGGAGATCGGCCACCTGGCCGACTTTCTTGAGATCGACGTCCGTGCGCACGAGAATGCTTTTGCAATACTGACAAACCGTCTGAACGCTGCTGGACCATTGGAAGACAATCTTTGCGCCGCAATTGGGACAGTTCGAGACGGGCTGAGTCATCGTCCGCTGCTCACCTGTTGCACAAAACAATCCTCGCTCTAAACTCTAATCGCTGGCCGTCTGGTGGCGCGCCGCCTCGTACGGGCGCGCAAGGCGCCTCACGGAAACCGTTCTCGCATGGAAAAGCTGCTGGAGCGCCGCTTCAAAATTCCATTCGGCGCGCGGAAGGCAGCAAAAGAGATTCAAGCAAAGCGAATTGTGCTCGGGAAAGGTATGGCAGGCGATGTGCGATTCCGCGAGCAGGCAAAGGCCGGTGATGCCGCCGGTCCCGGGAAATTGATGCCACTGCGTTGCGCTGACGGGACGCAGCTTCAGGCCGCGAATCATGCCATGAAAAAGTGTTTCGACGGCGCGAAGGTCGCGCAGCGAATCCGACGAGCAACCGAAGGCCTCGACGACCCATTCGATGCCGCTCATGTGCGCGTCACCCCTAAGCCTGAGGCTTCCCGCATTCCGGACAGAATTTGCTGGTGCGTGGGATGGGCTTGCCGCACTCACTGCAGAATTTTGTGCTGGGTGAGGCCGCGCCAGAACTTGCCGCGCCCGCAGCCGCCGGAGCCGCACCTCCCCCGGCCGGACTGGAGGAGGTGGATTGTTTCACCGCGTCCATCATGGCCTGGCCCATGGCGACGCCCGCACCAAGCCCGGCGCCGATGCCAACCGCTCCTCCGCCTTCGTTCCCAGCAGCAATGGGAATCGCTTGCGCCACTTGATATTGCGTGAATTTGCCCAGGTCTCCGAGGACGTTCATGCTGATGCGCTGGTCCAGCACCTTCTGAAGCTCGTCGGGGAGTGAGAGATTCTCAACGACGAAACTATCGAGCGACAGGCCGTAATCGGTGAACGCGGGCTTGAGCTGCTCGCTGATTTTTTCGGCGAGCGCGCCCTGGTTGGCCGCCATATCGAGAAAGGGGACTTGGCTGGCGGCAAACGCGTCCGTCATTTTCGCGATAATGGTGTTGCGCAACTGGCCTTCAAGATCGGCGACGTGATAGATGTCGCGAGTGCCGCTGATTTTTGTATAGAAGCTTTTCGCGTCGGCCAGGTGATAGGAATAAATGCCGAAACCCCGCAAGCGAATTGCGCCAAACTCTTTGTCGCGGATGGTGATGGGATTTTGTGTGCCCCAGTGCTGGTCGGTCTGGATGCGCGTCGAGAAGAAATAGACATCGGATTTGAAGGGCGACTGAAACTTTTTGTCCCAGTTCTTGAGGTACGTGAGAATGGGAAGTGTGTTGGTGTTCAGCGTGTAAAGCCCGGGAGCGAAGGCGTCTGCGACTTTTCCTTCATTCACAAATACAGCCAGTTGCGAATCGCGGACGGTGAGCTTGCCGCCATTCTGGATTTCGCGATCTTGCATGGGATAGCGATAGGCAAGGATGCCGCCTTCCGGCTCCGTCCAATCGAGAACATCAATCCACTGTTTGGAAATAAAATCGCGAAGACTCATGAGGCACCTCCGCTCCGGACACGGCTCGATTAAGGCTGAACCATCAGATAGAGGCGATGCTACGGTGCGGCTGAGGGCATGTCAATCCCATTCGGAAAAAGACCATTGCGGATTATTGCGATTCGTTATTCCGCGCGGTTTCCGCTTGCAGGCATCGAATCTTGGCAAAAACCGCCATAACCTTAGGGTCTATAATCTCATCCAACCGGGCAACACATTTCTCGTCCCAGACAGAGGGAGGCCCCAGGTGACACGTTTTCATGTGAATGGGAAGCCGGTCGAGGTGGATGTCGATCCCGCGACTCCGTTGCTGTGGGTCCTGCGCGACTCCCTGGGGATGACCGGCACGAAGTTCGGATGCGGGATGGCTTTGTGCGGGGCGTGCACGGTTCATCTCGACGGGAAGGCCTTGCGCTCCTGCGTTGCGCCGGTATCGCGCGTGGAAGGCAAACGCGTGACGACCATCGAGGGGCTGTCCATCAATCTCACGCACCCACTGCAAAGGGCGTGGATTGAGCTGGATGTGCCGCAATGCGGCTACTGCCAATCCGGGCAGATTATGAGCGCCGCGGTTTTGCTGGCGGAAAACCTAAAGCCTTCGGACGAGGACATCGATGAGGCCATGGGCGGGAACATCTGCCGCTGCGGGACCTACCCAAGAATTCGTAAGGCGATTCACAGAGCCTCGGAACTGGCGAATGCAGGGAGGGCCAAATGAGCGCGCCGGCAATGGTGGGACGGCGGGAGTTTATAAGGACGGGGGCGGCGATGGGCGGCGGATTGTTGGTGAGCCTGTATGCGCCGCTGCCGGGCGGATCAAGCAGCGCGCCTGCCGCGGAGGAAAAAGACTTTGCGCTGAATGCATTTGTGCGAATCGGAACCGACGAGAGCGTTACGGTGATTTCGGCGCATTCGGAGATGGGGCAGGGAGTTTATACTTCCTTGCCGATGCTCTTGAATGAGGAGCTGCAGGCGAATTGGTCGAAGATTCGCGTCGAGCCAGCGCCAGTAGACAAAGTCTATAACCACCCGGTGTTTGGAATGCAAATGACCGGCGGGAGTACGACTTCACCGGCGGAATGGGAAAGATACCGCAAGATGGGCGCGACGGCGCGGATAATGCTCATCGAAGCGGCGGCCACGAAGTGGGGCGTCCAGGCGTCGACTTGCAGAGTGGAAGATGGCGTTGTGATTCACGCCGCGACAAACAAGCGTGCGACGTACGGCTCGCTTGCAAATGCGGCAGCGCGGTTGACGCCGCCGGCAAATGTGCCGCTGAAGAATCCCAAGGAATTCACGCTGGTTGGAAAACCTACCCTGCGATTGGACACTCCTTCGAAAACCAACGGCACGGCCCAGTTTGGTTTGGACGTGATTGTTCCGGGAATGCTTACGGCCGTAGTGGCGCGGCCGCCAGTCTTTGGCGGAAAAGTGGCGAAGCTTGACGCGCGTGAAGCGCTCAGAGTTCCCGGGGTGAAGGCTGTCGAGCAAGTGCCGTCCGGCGTGGCCGTAATTGCAGAGCGCTTTTGGCCCGCAAAACTTGGGCGCGAAAAATTGGTCATCGAATGGGACTTGGGGCCGAACGCGGGACTCTCCACGGAAAAAATGCTACGCGATTTTAGGGAGACGGCGCTTAAACCCGGAGCCATTGCGAAAAAGACCGGCGATCCCGAGGCGGCGCTAAAAACGGCGGCGAAAACCGTCACTGCGGAATATGACGTGCCGTATCTGGCGCACGCAATGATGGAGCCGCTGAATTGCGTCGTCGATTTGCGGCGAGACTCGTGCGAAATCTGGACCGGAACGCAGTTTGAAACGGTGGACCGCGCAAACGCGGCGCACGCGGCGGCCCTGCCCGCGGATCGCGTGCTGATTCATACGACGCTGCTTGGCGGAGGGTTCGGCAGACGCGCGAACCCTAATTCGGACTTTGTTGTGGAAGCGGTCCACGTGGCCAGAGCTGCCAAGGCTCCCGTGAAGGTGGTTTGGACGCGAGAAGATGACCTGCGCGGCGGCTGGTACCGCCCCATGTGGCACGACCGGTTTGTGGCGGGATTGGATGCGAACGGCGATCCCGTCGCATGGACGCACACGATCGTCGGGCAGTCGATCATGCAGGGCACACTGTTCGAGTCTTTCGGTATCAAAGACGGCATTGACAGCGCTTCGGTGGAAGGCGCGGCGGATTTGCTCTATGGAATGCCGAATCTGCAGGTGGATCTGCACACTCCGAAAATTGGAGTCCCGGTGCAATGGTGGCGGTCGGTGGGCCATTCGCACACGGGATTTTCTGTCGAGGCCTTCTTCGATGAAGTGGCGCATGCGGGCGGAAAAGATCCCTATGAGCTCAGGCGGAAGTTGTTGGCCAACCAACCGCGAATGAAGGCAGTGCTTGAGCTCGCGGCGCAGAAGGCAAATTGGGGATCGCCATTGCCGCCGGGAGTGGGACGCGGCATCGCCACGCATTTTTCTTTCGACAGCTATGTGGCCCAGGTCGTGGAGGCATCGGTGGAAAAAGGCGGCGCCGTGCGCGTGCATCGCGTCGTCTGCGCTCTCGATTGCGGACTGGTCATTAATCCAGATACGGTCCGCGCGCAGATAGAAGGTGGAATCATTTTTGGACTGACTGCGGCGCTCAAAACGGAGATCACGCTGAAAGATGGCCGGGTCGAGCAGGGAAATTTTCACGACTACCAGATGCTGCGAATCTTCGAATCGCCGGAAATTGAAGTGCATATCGTTCCGAGCGGAGAAAATCCCACAGGCGTCGGCGAGCCGGGTGTGCCGCCGGTCGCGCCAGCACTGGCAAACGCAATCTTTGCGGCCACCGGCAAGCGCGTGCGGCGGCTGCCGATTCGTGCGAGTGATTTGGCGTAGAAAAAGGGGAGCACAGTTATGAACAGAGTCGCGGCAAAGGGAAAAGAAAGTTCTTGGAAATCCCATCGAGCCCCGCGGCGCGCATTTGCAAGTCTTGGTTTTGTTTCGGCGACGGCTTTGATTGCCGTTTCGTTGCCGGCTCGCGCAGCCAAGCAGGACGCTGATGCCTCGCGCGCGGCTTTCCTTCAGGTTTATCGGGTGCTGACTTCGCCGCGCTGCCAGAATTGCCATCCGGCAGGCGATGCGCCTTTGCAAGGAGATGACAGCCACGAGCACCTGCAAAATGTGAAGCGCGGCAAGGACGGACACGGCGCGTATGGAATGCGCTGCGAAACGTGCCACGGGACAAAGAATCTCTCCGGCCAGCACTTGCCGCCCGGCAACCCGAAGTGGTCGCTGCCTTTGCCTGAACAAAAGATGGTGTTTGTGGGACGATCGCCGGGAGAACTTTGCCGGCAGCTCAAGGACCCCAAGCAAAATGGCGGTCGAACTCTCGCAATGCTTCTCGATCACGTTGCAAACGATGATCTTGTCGGCTGGGGCTGGAATCCGGGAGACGGCCGCACCTTGCCTCCGCTTTCCCGGGTGGAAACAGCTGCACAGATGAAAGTTTGGGTCGAAGGCGGCGCGGCCTGTCCAGAGTGAGCACGCCCCGCGTTAGTAGAAGTTAGGTAATCGAAATCAGTGGCAGGTGCCGCTGCCAGAGTCGGTGAAGATTTTTCCTGCTTCCGGAATAAACTGCCAATCGTAGCCGTTGGACTTCAGCGTGAGTTTTAAGACGCCGTAGGCCGTCGCGTCGCGCACTTCGCTGTTGGGCTTGGGCGCGGTGAACGGACGGTGACTCTTGCCGCCAGTGCCAACGACGAATTCGCGAATGCCGCGCGCGGCATCGGCCGCGCCGTCGGGTGTTTGCGGTGCGAATCGTTCATAGTCGTGGTCGTGGCCGTTAACGACAACGTCGGCATCGGCTTCATACAGGGCCTGCCAGATAGGCCTGATCTCGGGATCATTTCCGTGAGCGCCGCCTGAACTAAAAAGCGGCTTGTGCCAGTAGGCGAGCGTGCAGGCTGCTGGATGCGCTGCGAGATCGGCGCGCAACCATTTCTCTTGACGAGAACCAGCATCGCATCCGCCGACGTCCAGACATTCACTATTCAAGACGATGATATGCCACGCACCGAGTTCGTAGCTGTAGTAGCCATTTTTGGGGTCGCCTGCGGCGGAGCCGAAATAATCGAAATAGGGAGTCGCACCGGCGGCGTGAAATTCGTGATTGCCTGGAGAGGGTCGAGTGCGAGACTTCACGCGGCCCCAAGTCTTGTCGTAGCACGCAAAGTTTTCCTTTGAGCCGTCTGGGTAGGCGAGATCGCCGGGAACCATCACCGTGCCAGGGATCTGCTCGATGAGCTTGGCAGTCGCTTCCGCTCCCGAGAGGTCCCGGCAATCCGCGATGTCTCCCGCACCAACCAAGACAGCAGTTTGCTCCTTGCCAGGAGCCGGCGGCGAGGATTGCGACTTGATATTCGGGGGAGTGCTGAGAGCGACTATCCCCAGCACGAGAGTGACACCAAAAAAATGGGAGTTCATTATTTTCAACCCCTCTGTTCGAGACCATCGAGCGACCCTGAAAAGCTAACTGAACTCATCTAAACAGACAGTTAAAAAACTGTCGTCGGAACTTCGCAGTCCTTCGTGAACTCAAAACAACGACCGGGGCTCGAGCGCACTCCGTCTCCTACCCCGGCCATTGTCGGGGTGTTAAAACCTAAAGCGCACCATGAATTGCAGCTGGCGCGGCAAGCCGTTGCCGGTGTTGGTGCCAAGACCATTCACCGAGGAAGTGATCAGGCTAAAGTTCGACGCCGGCGCGAACACAAAGGGGCCGGTTGGGTTTCCCGCCGCGTCCACGGCCGGCTGTGTAAAGGTAAATGCGAGATTGCCGTAATCACCGAGCTGGGTATGATTGAAGACGTTGAATACTTGAACCCCAAACTGCAGGCCGAACCGCTCGGTCAGCTTTGTTTCCTTCATCAGGGCCGTATCCACTTGCCAGATGTCTCGCGCGCGAATCAGACCGTTTCCGGCATTGCCAAATCGCGCCACTGCTCCTGGTTGGGCATTCGGGTCCGTGCTTAGCGGTGGAGCTTGGAAGGCCGCTGGGTTGACCTGGGGTACGCCGTTCGGCCCGTTGGGAAGATAGAGCGGCACTCCGGGAACGATATCAGGCCGCTGACCGGTCTGGTCGTTGCCATCAGGGAGCTGGAAGTTTGACTGATAACTCAAACTAGCCGTGAGGGGATGGCCGGTATGCCACGTCCCAATGCTGCTCCATTCCCAGCCTCCAACAACTTTCCCCAAAACTCCACCCTCATGGAGGTAGGTCTTGCCCGGCCCAAACGGCAGTTCATACACGGCATTCATTGAGAAATTGTGCCGAATGTCGAAAGCACTGGGGCCTTTGTCGCATTGGCGGCAATTTACGTTTTCCGGTGCGTTGGATTCGCCGCCGCCCGTGGCCCCGTCGTTAATGGAATGAGAGAAGGTGTAGTGCGTTTGGAAGGAAAGGCCGTTCGTGAACCGCCGCTCCAAAGCAATAAACAAGGCGTGATAGGTACTCTGCCCGATATCGTGCTTGAAATCGACCGAACCATACGGATCGATCGTGAAGGTAGCATCATTTGGATTGGCGGGGTCCGGAAAAAATTGATCCAAGGGGCGGTAGCAATCATTATTGTTCGGATTAATCACCACCGGGATCTTGCAGAGATTTACTGCGCCACGCGAAAACAAGTGTACGCCGTGGCTTCCCAGATAGGATGTCGTAAGGAGAACACGGGCGGGCAGTTCGTGCTCGACGGTAAGGCCCCAGGTCTCCACATATTGGTCGAGGCGTCCTTGGCGCTGCAAAGCACGGGGGTGATTCGCAGCCTTTGTGAGACCGTTTGCACCTGTGAAGCCCGAGAGATCAGGAAACTCCCGCTGAAATACCGGGTCGAGCGGAAGGACACCACTAGCGGGAGCGACGGTAGCACGGAAAGTGTCGCTCTCGAGCCCGGCGTTGAGGTCGTCGTTCTGTGCAGCACCACTGTAAAGACCGAATCCGGCTCGGACGACGGTCTTGCCATGAAGGGCCGAGGGCGCCCACGCAAAGCTTATGCGCGGATCAACATTCCGGTAACTCGGGTAGTACAAGGAAGGGTTTTTCGGGCACGGAGGTGTGTTAGCGGGGACTGGAAACGGCGTGTTGAACGAGCCTGAACCCAAGCAAGCGCCGTGGAACAGGTCAAAGTCAAAGACCGTCGTGCGGTTGTCCGGCACGTGAGCCACGCCGTAGTAGTCCCAACGAAGTCCCAGGTTTGCCGTAAACGTGGGTGTAATCTTCCATTCATCCTGAAAATAGGGCATATAAAAAGTGCGGCGATACTTGTGGCAGCACCAGGGAGCGATAAAATCGACACTCTTAAGTGAGGCGGTAATAAGGCTGGTGGTATCCGGGAAGGTAAGATTATTGTTCGCTGTCTGACCCTGATTGAGGCGGACGCGGCGAATTTCCATGCCGGTCTTGAAGGTGTGGCGGCCGCGGGTCCAGGTGAGATTGTCAATAAAGCCGAAGGTGGTCCCGACTTCGATATCCGCCGAATTGTTGCTGATCCCAGTAAAGGTACCCAGGTTTACCGCATAGGGAAGGACGCTGGCTTGGGGATTGTGATACGGCGAGCGATTGACGTAAACCTTTGCTTCATTGAATACGTTCGATGTGAAAACGCGCTGCAACGCTATGAAGTAATTGGCTGGGTGATTCACGATATTCTGTTGGTCAAAGAGCGGGCTAATCGGCTGGTCAGAGTGCAGGATATCGCGCTGGGCACGACCGTAGAGTGCCGTTTTGTCGTTGAATTTGTGGTCAATGCGGAGCAAAGCGGTGTCTTCGTGAATTCTACTGGGCGTGGCGTGCGTGAATAGATCGGTGTCGGGGTCCCCGGGCGTGGATGCGAAAGCCGCGTCCGGAAAGACGCGCTGGGACGTGCAACTTCCGATAGTGCCTGCCGAACTACGCCAAGGATAGACCTCGAGGATGGAACACATTTGCGGAGAAGGGCCGGCCCCGCCTCTTCCATTGACCAGGATGTCCTGCAAGAGCTGCGTCGAAGGCACATTGGCTTGCTGCGTCGCCGACTGCAACTGACGAAGTCCTTCGAAGCTAAGGAAGAAGAAAGTCTTGTCCTTTATGATGGGGCCGCCGACGGTAAGACCATACTGTCCGAGACGAAAGGGAGGGATGGCGGGGTTGCCATTTATGTCGAAATCGTTGAAATTACGCGCATCGAAGACGGAGTTTCTCAGGTAGCCGAATGCCGTGCCGTGAAAATCGTTCGAGCCCGATTTGGTCACCACGTCAACCTGCGCACCTGCTTGCGTGCCGTATTCGGCGTCATAAAGTGCGGTATTTACGCGGTATTCAGCGATGGCATCTTCGGAAATCTGCAGACGGACCTGGGATTTTTGAGCTTGCTCCTGGATGCCGCCGGCGTCTACGCCATCAAAATTGAAATTATTGTCGTCGATGGCGCGGCCCGCGTACCGGATGGTGCGCTGATTGCCCCCGCCATCGTCCTGAGCGAAAGGCGCCAGAAGGGTCAATGCGGACCAGTCGCGGCCGTTCACTGGAAGATTTGCGATCTGAACGGTGTCAATTACTGTTGCGGCTGCGGCAGAGGTTCGTTCGGCAGGGCCTGACTCTGCCTTGATCTCTACTCTCTCGGAAATTTCACCCACAACAAGAGGAACGTCAAGCGTATGAGTCTCGCCCACTTGAAGCGTAACTTGTTCGATGACTTTGGTCTTAAAGCTGGTGTTGGAAACCGTCACAGTGAACTGACCGACAGGAAGGCCGGGAAAGCGGTAATAGCCGTTGGAGTTTGTTTTTCGCTCCTGGCTGATCCCTGTGTCGACAGCCGTAACCGTGACGTTCGCTCCGCTAATGGAGCCGCCACTCGGATCCGTAACCGTGCCTTCCAACGTGGCGCGATCGGTCTGCGCAAAAGAAGCCGTCCCGCTCGACAACAGCGCGATGGCTGCGAAGAATGCAAGAATTGAGTATTGTCGGCAATGCTTAAAACTCATGGATCAGCCCCCTTTATCTTCGCTAAGTGCTTGGTTTACAACCCCACACCGTGGCGGTCCGGCTCGCCAATCAACAACTCCTGAACTCAGTCTTTTGCTTCTATCTAGCAGCAAGCCCTAAGAACGAGCGATGAACGAAAATGAAGGAATTGTTAAATAGAAGCTGAATTTTTTTCAGATAGCGCAGGGTCCGCATGTTCTTGATATCCGACAGGTTAGGATTTTGCATGCACCGGAATCAGCACATGGAAAGCCGAACCGGCCCCGACCGTGCTTTCGGCAGCGATTGTGCCGCCGTGCATCTCCGCGATCCAACGCGCGATAGCCAGCCCCAGGCCCGCGCCTCCCGTATTCTTGGAGCGAGCGCGATCCACGCGGTAAAACCTGTCAAAAATGTTGTTCAGCTCTATTTCGGGAATACCTGCGCCGGAATCGCGAACGGTAATTTGCGCGTGGTTTTCTGATTGCGACAAAGCGATTTCGCACCGCCCTCCGCGAGGGCTGTATTTCACGGCGTTATCCAGAAGGATCAGGAGCAAGCGGTCCACGGCAATGGCGTCCGCCTTGACCCAAACAGGCTCGGGCGGAGTCGTGGCGGTCACATCGAGCGCCTTCTCCAGGCCAAGCAAGGCGGCGCGCTCTCGCGCTTTTTGCACGTGTGCAGAAAGATCCAGAGGGCGCATCTCCATCCCGGCTGCTCCCGCATCGGCCCGCGCCAGCGTCAGCAAATTTTCAAGCAGCTCAGAGGTGTCGACCGACGTTTCGAGAATTGTGGATAAAGCTCGGCGATACTGCTCTTGAGTCCGGAGTTTCCGTAGTGTTATTTCCGCGGTAGCGCGAATCACGGCGACGGGCGTCCGCAAATCGTGCGATGCGTCGGCCGTGAACTGCGTAATCCTTTTGAAGGAAGCTTCAATGCGCGCCAGCATGGCGTTCAGCGTTTCTGTCAGGCGCCTGAGGTCGTCGCGAGCCCTCGGAACCTCCAGCCGGCTGGACAAATTTTGGGCACCGATCAATCCGGCCGTCTCAATGATCCGGTTGACGGGGGCCAGAGACCTTCCGCTCAGCCAGTAGCCTGAAAGCGAAGCCAGCAAGACAAGCAGAGGCAGAATCTCTTTTTCCATCAGCCTGAAATGATCGAGCGCTTGATCAAACGGCTCTGTGGGCACCGCGGCATGAATTTCATAAACTTCGCCGCCGGTAGTGACGCGCTGAAGTGCAATGCGGTATTGCGAAGCGTCAAGGTTGGTGGTGGCAAACGAGAGATCTCTATCCACGATCTGCGGCAAGGCAGGATAAATCCGCAGGAACTGCTGCGACCGGAATATCCAATGGCCATTCGAGCTGGCCACCTCGAAAAGGGCCCCATTCGCCCACAGCTCCGCAAGCCGGCTCAGTTCTTCGCGCAGTTTGCTTTCCCCACGCAAGGAGGAATTGGCCAAAACAAGGCGCCGGACAGTTTCAAGATTCGTGCGGGAAGCATTGTCAACCGTGGCTTCAATGCTGCGTCGGAACCCGAGATCACTCACCCAGAAGAACGCAACGAACGACGAGGCCAAAACTACAGAGTAGAGGACCGTGAGGCGCGCGCGAATCGGCAAATTCATGAAGCGGTCTGGCTCCCCACGGAGTACCCGAAGCCGCGGTGCGTGTGAATCAGTTTCTTGGCTGTGCCGTCCTCCATCTTCTTCCGGAGCAGCCGGACGAACGCCTCGACGGTATTTTCACCAACGTCACGGCGATTGCCCCACAACGCGTCCAAGATCGCGCATCGCGACAAAACGCGGCCGGGATTCCTCACAAGCAGCTCGAGTAGCCGGAATTCGGTGAGCGACAGATAAATCTCCTGCCCCCTGTGGAAAGTGCGGTATGAATTCACGTCAAGGACGAGATCTTCGAATTCCAGGACATTTTTCGGCCTAGCGGCGGTGCGCCGCTGCAAGGCGCGGATGCGTGCGAGCAGTTCCACGAACGAAAACGGTTTCGTAAGGTAGTCGTCGGCCCCTGCGTCGAGCCCTGTGACGATATCGGGCAGCGCGTCACGCGCGGAAAGCATGAGCACAGGAACAGTGTTGCCGCGAAGGCGCAACTGTCGCGCGACCTGTAACCCATTCATTCCGGGAAGCATTACATCCAGAAGAATCAGGTCGAAGGTAGTATCGCCGGACTGGCGGAGAGCCGCACGGCCGTCCGCGGCTCGAGCGACGTTGTAGGATTCCTCCCGCAGCCCATGCACCAGCACATCCGCCATGAGCTCATCGTCTTCCACGACCAAAATATTCATGGGCAGATCTCATGGGAATTCTAGGCTCAGTTTTATGAACGCCCGGTGAACCTTCGGTTACAACTGTATTGCAGTCACAGGCGATCCTGTGGAGCGCCTACACTGCAGCCGAAAGGAAAGTGAGCGATCACGTCCTACGAATCTGTGATGGTCGAGTCTTGCAGGGTAGCGAGGCGGGCCGCTTGGTGGAGTTTCCACCGGTCGGGGCGCCAGGCGTCAAGATCACACCCGGGCCAGGAAGGAAGATTCACCCGCAATTGTGTGAGGTAAAGCTGCGGATCGAGGTCAAGCCAAGTACAGAGGTGTAATAACCGCAATGGCGACGACGTTTGAGCAATGGGCGAGCCAATGGTTCAAGTATGCACCGCCGCTGGATAGGTTGGCTTCGGCACGTGCCGCTCCGCCGCGGCGATGTCCGGTCGGCGTTCGAGCAGTTGGGACGTCATATTCGTACTCGGGCTCAAATCGCGCCAGAATAGCTCGGCCTTCCTACACCGGGCAGCTGCTCGAACATACATCTATCTCGAGTTTATTCTCATGGTTCGTTGTGGTTCGAAGAACCATCATTTATTCGCAGCGCAGCGCCACGATAGGGTCGACTCGCGAGGCGCGCAGCGCAGGGATCGCACACGCAGCCAGCGCGATACCCGCAAGCGCCAGGGCGACACCAGTGAAGGTCAACGGGTCGCGCACGGGCATACCGAACACCAAGCTCGACACCGAGCGGCCTAGCGCCAAACCTCCCAGGAGCCCGGCTCCAATCCCGATCAGCGCCACCTTCATCCCTTCACCGACAACGAGGCGCAACATGTGGCGCGGCGTGGCGCCCAGGGCCATCCGAACCCCGATCTCCCCGATGCGCTGGCTCACGGAATAGGCGATTACGCCGTAGATGCCGATTGAGGCAATCACCAACGCGATGGATGCAAAGATGGTGAGCAGCATGGTATTGAGCCGCGGCTGCGCCGCGCTGCTAGACAGCCACTGCTCCATGGTGCGCACGTTTGCGAGCGCAAGCTCGGCATCGAGCTCGTGCACCTTCTGCCGAATCGCAGGCAACAAAGCCTCCGGCGAAGCGTCGGCGCGCACGACGACATCCATGAGCGGCCAAACGCGCGTGGCCATCGGGTAATAGAGTGCCGGCGACTCCTGGGTCAAAGCGGTGCTGCGTACATCACCGACGACGCCAACTATGGTGAACGCCGTCGTGGGGATGGCGGAGCGACGAAGCGTATGGCCGATGGCGTCGGCGTCGCCCCAGAATTTCTTGGCGGTGGCCTGGCTAACAATCATGACCGGGGGTGCCGTGGGTCCGTCCGCGTCTGTGAAGTCGCGGCCCTGGAGCAGCGGTATGCCCATGCTCTTGAAGTAGCCAGGACTCACAATGCGCCAATCGATGGGCACAGCCGCATCGTGCGGCAGGATGGATTGGTCGGTGGTGATCATGGGGTGCGTGGTGTAATTGCCGGCGCCAAAGGGAATGCCGCTGGAGACCGACGCTCCGCGCACGCCGGGTATCGATTGCAAGGAATCCAGCACGGCGCGATAGAGCTGGGGTGCCTTGCCGTCGAGGGGATACTTTGCGGTTGGTGGGGCAAGCTGGAAGCTAATCACGCCATGGGGATGGAAACCGAGTCGCACGCGCTGTAGGTTCGCCAAGCTCTGAATGAATAAGCCTGCCCCGATCAAAAGAACGGTCGCCAGCGCGAGTTCAACGGCGGCGAGGGTATTGCGGAGCCCGGCAGACATTCGAGTGGCCGAACCTCGCCCACCGCTCTTGAGGACGATATTGAGATCGGCCTTCGCCGTTCGCCAGGCCGGCGCGATTCCAAAGAGCAAGCCACTTCCGACGGTCGCCGCGAGGGCAAACCAAAAGACCGTGGCATCGATTTCGACGGCGGGGACGGGCAAGGTGTTCGGGGGCAATGCGTGATTGATCGTGTCCACTGCCCAGACCGCTCCGAGCAGGCCGGCCAGGCCACCAGCGATCGAAAGCACCACGCTTTCGATCAGGAGTTGGCGCACAAGCTGGCTGCGGCTCGCGCCGATGGCGGTGCGCACGGCCATTTCGCTCTGCCGCGTGGCTGCTCGGGCGAGCAGCAGATTGGCGATGTTTGCGCAGGCGATCAGCAGCACAAAGCCTACGGCCCACAGGAGCACCAGGAGTCCAGTCCTGAGCTCCGGACTGACGAAAGTGTCAAAAATGGTGATGAGGCGAATGCCCCAGTCACGGATTTCCGGATATTGCTGTCCTAAGCGCAGCGAGATATTGTTCATCTCGGCCTGAGCTTGGCCGATCGAGATGCCCGGTTTGAAACGTCCGACCGTGAAAATCACGTGATTGAGGCGGATTTCTTTTGCGGGGTCAATCGTGAGCGGGGTGTAAACGTCTCCTCCGGAGATCAGGTTCAGCGCGGCGGGCGCGACGCCGACCACGGTAGTCGGCGCACCGTTGAGAGTGATGGTGCGGCCGATGAGCGTGCGGTCTGTGCCAAAGCGCCGTTTCCAGAGGCCTTCGCCGATCATGGCGACGGGGGCAGCACCGGGCTTCTCTTCGTGGTCGGTGAAATCACGACCGACTATCGGAGGGATCCCCAGCACGCGGGTCAGCGCCGGGCTAATGCGATTGCCGGAGAGTTGTTCGGGTTCGCCCGCTCCCGTCAGCGTGTAGTTATTAGCACTAATTGCGGCCAAGGTTTCAAAACTCTGTGCTTGCTCCCGCCAGGAAAGGAAATTCAACACCGACGAGCCGAAGCTCGGCAGATTCAGCTTGTCATTCTTTTCCGCAACCTGCACGAGCCGGTTGGGATCACGGAACGGGAGGGGCCGCACCATCACCGCGTTCACGACGCTGAAGATGGTGGTATTGGCGGCGATGGCAAGCGCAACGGTCAGCACGACTGCTGCCGTGAACAGAGGTGTCCGACGCATCATGCGAATTGCGTAGGTGATGTCGTTCGATTGCATGGTCAATTCTCCATCAATGCCGGTCGAGCCCTCCGCGGGTAGAGACTTGGCGAGGTATACCGGCGAACATCAAGTGTCTGGCGATCCTCGGTTTTCAACTTAGCGGCCGCTATCCGCACTAATGCGGCCCAAGCGATTGATTTCCTTTTTTAGACAGTACCAGCCCGTTTCTCGTTAGTCGATAATATCGCCGCCTTTTCTAAAATCGTGCACGCGGCCAGGTTCCATGCCGGCTCTAAGCGCTTTGGCCCTGGCTTTTTCCTGGCAAATGGGCTACACCTTTCCGCAGCGCCTATGTAACCGAACCCTGGGATAACGAAATAAATCCTTTCCCGTCTTATCTGATCTGGGGGCGCTCACATGGAATCCTTTCTCCAAGACCTCCGCTACGCCCTGCGCATTCTGCTGAAGTCACCCGCCTCGAGCGTGATCTCTGTCCTGACTCTCGCTTTCGGCATCGGCGCGAACACGGCGATGTTCAGCATCGTGAATGCCTGGCTGCTACGTCCGCTTCCACTCAAGGATCCGCAACGGCTTGTCGGCATCTGGAGAACACAGCGCGGCAATCCGCGTCAACCTGCTTTCTTCGATTTCTATCGTGACTACCTCATCTGGAGCGGGGATAACCGCAGCTTTGAATCACTGGGAGCGATGTTCGAGCAAAGCTACGCACTCACTGGATCCGGAGAGCCGCGGGAACTTCATGGCTCAGTCGCGACCTGGAACCTATTCCAGACCGTCGGTGCAAAGCCCGAGTTGGGACGCCTCTTCGTCGCAGAAGATGCTCAAGGAGAGCCGGCATGCGTAATCAGCCACGCCTTCTGGACAGAGCAATTCCACTCCGCTCATGACGTCGTAGGACAAAGCATCACTCTCAATCGAAAGCTGTACAGAGTGCTCGGCGTACTCCCTGCGAATTTCTCCCTGCGCACCCTGGACCGGCCATTCGAAACCGCCGTATGGACGGTCATTACAGCCGACGACAAAAACTATGCCCCAACCTCATCTGCTGCGATTGCCGTGATCGGCCGTCTCAAGCCTGGTGCGAGCATCGAGCAATCGCAAGTCGAAATGTCGATGCTGCAAGAAAGACTCAACTACCGCTTCTCCGATGAGCCGGAGGGCTCGGGCGTTCTCGTCGTCAATCTCCAGCAGGACAACACGCGAACCCTGCGCAGTTCCTTGCTGCTCCTCTTTGGAGCCGTGCTGGTGCTGCTCGTCATTGCCTGCGTGAATACCGGCAGTCTGATTCTGGGACGCAATGCACAGCGCGCTCGCGAATTCGCCGTGCGTGTCGCCCTGGGTTCCGGCACCTGGAGATTATTGCAACAACTCAGCGCTGAAGTGCTCGTCTTATTCGTGGTCGGCGGCATGGCCGGACTGCTGATTGCCTTCGTCCTTGTGCGCATCTTCGTCACATGGAATCCTTTTACCGTGCTGCCGCCGGGCGGGATCTCCCTAGACTTCGTGGTGCTAAGCGCCACGGCCGCCGTGGTCTGCCTAACTGCCTTGCTCTTCGGATCGCTTCCCGCACTGCGCGCCCTGCGTGTGCGCGAGAACGAGGTCTTACGTATTGCGAGTGTAACCACCACCGCCGCACGATCACAACTGTCCTCACGTCTGTTCTTCGTCGCCGCCGAGATTTCGCTCTCTGTCATGCTACTGGTAGGCGCGGGTCTTTTGATCTCGACGTTTATAAAGATCGATTCCGAGCCGCTGGGCTTCGACACCCACGACGTGTTTGTCACCGGCGTTGCCATTCCCTATTCGGACTATCCCACGAGCGCAGATCGATCGAGGTTCGGGCAGCAACTGTTAGTACGACTGCGGGACCTTCCTGCGATTCGCGCCGCCGGCATTGCGCTCACTTGGCCATTCAACGTGAATGGTTTGCCTCCCATTGAGCTCGAGGGAAGATCGTCTGTGCCCGCTGCGGAACTGCCTCAAGCCGCCGCCTTCGACGTGAGCGACGGCTACTTTGACGCCCTCGGAATCCCCTTGCTTCGTGGCCGGGTATTCGATCAGCACGATACCAGCGACTCGGGGCACGTCGCGGTGATCAACGACGAGATGGCCCGCCAGTATTTCGGCAAAGAAAATCCAATCGGCGAGCGCATTCGGCGGCGCGACCTCGACGAAACGGAGGCAAAGGACCCATGGCTGACCGTAGTGGGCATTGTCGGCACTACACGCTCGTTGCGCTACAACGCGATCCAGTGGGACCGTTATCCCGCGGTTTACACCTCCATCTTTCAACCTACGAGAGACAGAAACATCCACAATTCAGGCGCGCTCACTATCTTTATATACTTGCAAGCTGCACGCCCACTCAGTCCGGCGGCGCTGGCATCAGCCGTTCACCAGATCGATCCCCACTTACCGCTCGGTGAGTTCCGCAGCACCGGCGAGATCGTCAGCAGCCTGCGTTCGCAGCCACGCGTCCGCGCAACGCTGCTAGGTACCTTCGGACTGCTTACACTACTCTTGGCCGCAATCGGCGTCGGAGGCGTAATGAACCAGATGGTCGAACAGCGCCGCCGCGAAATGGGAATCCGCATCGCCCTCGGAGCCCAACACTCCGACATCCACAAGCTGATCCTTACCCGCTCCTTCCTGCTGACGGCGAGCGGCATCGCAGTTGGAATCGTAGGTGCGATGGTGGTCACACATCTTTTAAGAGGGTTTGTCTACGGCATTTCAAATTCCGATCCAACAGTCTTCGCCGCAGTAATTTTTTTGCTGTGCACGGTTGCGATGCTGGCGGCTTACGTCCCAGCCCACCGTGCCGCGCGAACAGATCCGACGGTGACACTGCGCTGCGAATGAGAGTTTTTGTGGCACAGGGCCCTTTTGGCGAGCGAGCCGCGGTATAGAACTCGGATCGGAGGGAGCTCGCCGCTTTGACTGATTTCCCTGCCCGCATCCCGTTCGCCCGGGTGGCGATGGAACGTACGCAGATTCAGCGCGTCTCTGTTCACGCCTTCGAGAAATCGGCATACTGGGTAGCGCATACACTCACGTGGAACTCCGAACTAGGCTGGTCGCCAGATGACAGTCCGCAAAATCATTCACATCGATATGGACGCATTTTATGCGTCAGTTGAACAGCGAGACGATCCGCAACTGAGCGGCAAACCCGTAGTCGTAGCTTGGCGCGGCAACCGCTCTGTCGTATGTGCCGCTTCGTATGAGGCGAGACGTTTCGGCGTTCGCTCTGCCATGCCCGCAATTCGCGCCGAACGGCTGTGCCCCAACGCTGTCTTCCTACCTCCTGATTTCCCACGTTACCGGGCCGTCTCACGTCTCGCGCGCGAAATCTTCAAGCGCCACACCGATCTCGTGGAGCCGCTATCCCTTGATGAGGCTTACCTCGATGTGACGGAGAACAAGACTGGCTTGCCGACCGCTACACGCGTGGCGCGCGCCATTCGTGAACAGATCCGCGAGGAATTGAATTTGACGGCCTCAGCCGGCGTGGCGCCGAACAAATTTCTCGCGAAGATCGCTTCTGACTGGCGAAAACCGGATGGGCTCTTCGTCATCCAGCCGGAAGCGGTAGATTCATTTTTATTGCCACTGTCTGTGGGGCGTTTGCATGGGGTGGGCAAGGTGACAGAAGAAAAGCTGAAAAGCCTTGAGGTACAAACGGTGGCGGATTTGCGAAAGCTGGATCTATCCATACTCGAAGGCAGCTTCGGTCGCCAGGGTGTGCGCCTCTACGAGTTGGCCCGAGGCGTCGACAAAAGCGAAGTTATCCCCGACAGACCGACACAGTCGGTATCGGCCGAGGACACCTTTGAGCACGATATACAGTTGACCGAGACCGAACCGATGATCCGTCGTCTCGCGGAAATAGCCTGGACCGCTTCGCGCAAGGAAGCGCGTGTCGCACGCACCGTGATCCTCAAACTGAAAACCAGCGAGTTCAAGATTCTCACGCGTAGCCATACGCCCCACGCACCTCCCTCTTCTTGTGAGGAATTGACCGACATCGCCCTGTCGCTACGGGGGCGTATTGAGCTGAGTCCAAAGCAACGCTTTCGCCTCGTTGGCGTTGGGCTTAGCAACTTTCGCGATCCCCATGAGGCACCTGCTGAGCCGGCTCTCTTCGACTAGCCGGATTGACTGCTTGTGGCGTACTCCCGCCCGAATCCCCAGATTTGCTCCGTTTTCGTTCGTCGTACGCCGCTACTAGTGACAATTTTGTGACACTCGAGGATTTCAACCCCTCGCGCCCCTGGGTGTCACACGCTTAGTTAGATTCAGACTGGCCAATTCCGCGGCCAAAACCTTCGTGGAGAAACAAGAGACAGAAACGGAGATGTGCGGAAAGCGAGGAAGAAGGATTGCAAATGGACGTATCTCCAATCGGAAAACTGGAAAAAGTTGCGCTAGTCCCTGCCGATGAAGGCCCTAACCCGTGAACAGTTACGACGGGGCTTCCTGGCTGAATTCTTTTTCTCCTCTCTTCTGGCCATCTGTCCCAAGTCGTGGAATAGTACCTTCGAACTTCGTTAGCCGTTATCGGAGGAAGAGAATTATGCATAAGATCTGTTTGACCGGAATGGCGCTGATGCTCATGGCCAGCTGGAGCGCGGCGCAGGAAACTCCGACCGAACGCGAGGCCGCGCGTGACGTGGTGAAGGAAATTAATGCGCTTGGCGGATCGCTTGGCGTTCCAGCGATGGTGGCGAAACTGACTTCGGCGGACATCGGGCGCGACGACGTGCTCGCTCGCGTCAAGCAACTGATGCGGACCGAGCTGCTGCCGATGAGCGATTGGATTACCCAGCATCCCGAGATTGGTTTCCAGGAAACGCAAGCGGTCGCAAAACTCACCGCCTATCTGCAGGCCCACGATTTCGAAGTCAACACGCCGGTGGCGGGATTGGCCACCGCCTTTGTCGCGAAATATAAGCACGGCACACCCGGGCCGAATTTGGGCGTCATCCTGGAATACGACGCCCTGCGCGGCACGAAGGGCGCATTTCACGGCGATCAACACAGCGCACAAGGGCCCGTGGGCATGGCGGTGGCGGTGGCGCTCGCCGAATTCCTGGCCAGGACACACACGGCGGGCACCGTCACCGTTTATGGAACGCCTGGTGAAGAGATGATGCCGCCCGAAGCCAAGACCGTGATGATGGAGGCGGGTGTTTTCAAGGGCGCGGACATAATCGTGCGCAGCCACTCCTTCGCGACGACGAATCGGTCTGCGCCGGGCTTCGGCACCTGCTGCATGAACATCGACGGCGTGAAATACACGTTTTACGGCGCGCCCGCTCATCAGCTCACCGCGTGGAACGGACGCAACGCGCTCGAAGCAGTCATCAAGCTCTTCAACAACATCGACAGCGTACGCAGTAATATCCGTCCGGAAGCGCGGATCCAAGGCGTAATCACCGAGGGAGGAGCGGCGCCCAATGTTGTGCCGGACAAGACGTCCGCTGATTTTTATATTCGTTATCCGGATGGAGTTTATCTGGCTCAGGTCACGCAGTGGGTGGATGACGCTGCGCGTGCCGCCGCGCTGGCAACTGGAACGAAAGTCAAAATCGAGCATTACGGAAGCGATCGCGACGGTATTTCCCTGTCGTCACTCGAGGAGCTAGCCTTCGCGTACATGAAGCAATTTGGCGCCACCGGCGTGGAACCCGAGCCCGGCAAGCCCAAGGGATTTGAGGAGACCGGCAGTGTCTCGAGTCAAATTCCAGGTATTGGAGTCAGCGCGAAATCCTCCAATTTTACGAATCATACGTACGGAATGGAAGCCGATGCACTGACTGATGTAGGTCATCAGGGATTCCTGATCGATGCGGAAACGATGGCCGCAGTCCTTTATGATTTCGCAACTCATCCGGAATTGCGCGAATCCGTAAAAACCGAATTCACGCGTATCCAAGCGCTTTTCGGTGAATATCAGGGCGCCCTTCAGCAAGCCTACCCAAAACCAGAAGTGCCCGAGCCGAAGCAGTAGTTTCGCTGCGAACAGTTCTAATTCCTGAGTGTGAGTATATTTGAGTACACCGGGAAGGCGATGGCAACCCCATTCTTCAAATCGCTCTTGCGGTCAACCATGGCCTTGTCCCTCCGACTGACGAAATTCATCAGGCCCGCGGAGGGAAGCGCCTGCCAAGAATTGATGAGGATAGGCACAAAGATGGCGCTGCGTCCGAGCCTTCTGGACATTGATTCCTGCTGCGAAAGCTGATCCCAGCCTTCGAGACGATTTCTTCCTGAAATCCTCGCGCTGGATGCAGGCGAGCACGCCGGCCTTTACGCGCGTCTTGTTACTGCGTGGAAGTCCACACTCTTCTGGAAAACCCCTTTTTCTGGACCTGTACCGTCGGACGGTGTTGTCTTCGCGGCATGGCCAGTTCGGCTTTCGCCGCGATCTGCGATACTTACAAAATGATGCGTCGATGCATCTTCGTAGCGTTGTGCCTCGCGATGGCCTCGGCGGCGCTCGGCCAGAATGTCCGGCGAGCCTCAGCGGAAACGCCCGGACTGCGTCCCATGGCCACAACAGAGGGTCGCCAAATTCTGGCTACCATTCCCATGGTAGACGCCGAGTCCGAATCCGAAACGGACTGTTCCCACCTAGTTCACGACGTTTACGAACAAGCCGGGTTTCCATACGACTACGTCAGTTCTCGCGAGCTCTACATCGGCAGCACAAATTTCACGCGCGTGCGCGCGCCCCAAGCGGGCGACCTAGTTGTTTGGCGCGGCCATGTCGGCATCGTCATCGATCCCAAAGAACACTCCTTTTTCAGCTCCGTGCGTTCCGGTCCCGACACGCAGTTTTATGACTCGCCCTACTGGCGGTCGCGTGGTATCGCTCGTTTCTTCCGCTATGTGACCGAGAAGCCGCTCCGTTCCGGCCGAACGCTTGAAGCTACGCGTCACGCGGACCAACAACCTCTTCAGGCCGCCAGCCGCAGTTCGGAGAATCGACCACCCTCCAGACTGCCAAAGCCGGCACCAGCGCCTGTGTCGAACTCTGCCCCCGCAGCTGAAACCACCAGTTCAGCAACAGTCGAAACTCCTCGAGAGATCGTTCTGCAAGTGGCCCGAAAAAATCCTTCGCCAGACGAAGTCGTAGCCGCATTTGTCGAAATGAATCAGGATTCCGGTGAATCCCTCCGCACGCGCAGTCTGAACAGTCTCGGCAAACCCATAATCGTTTACCGTGAGGTACGCGTCTCAGCAATGCAAATCAAGGGCAAACGCGGAACTGCGCGCGTTCGCATCGAATCGTTAGGCGCTCCACCGAATACGCAAACGGGCTCACAGCCTCGCTGGAAAGAACAGTCTCTGGAATTCGAGAAGACGAAGAGAGGCTGGGTGATGAGTCCCATTCAGGAAGCTGCTTACGTCAAGCGTGAAGTTGCTTTGCAAGTTTTGTCGGCCCGGCTCGCAGAGCTCGCGCAAAACACGGACGCCACTCCCGAACAGGAACGCGAGCAGAGACAAATCATCCGCTTCCTGAATTTGCTGGTTACCGACGATTCCAACCCTGCGTCAGCGCAGAGTAATTAAGACGCGAAAGGCGAAGAATCAACCTCGCGCACACGAGAGGGTCGCACAGGCGTCCGAAGCCGAGAGGCTTGTGTAATGACGTGGTGCGACGCCGGTCTATTCCCGGCGCGTACAAGTCAGGTGCGCCATTGGCGATGGTTTCCGACGTTTCGCTAGTCTTCCGAAATGCGGTCGAACTTCGCGGACCCTTGCTCATAAAAGAACGCGCCTTCGGTCTTGTCGCCGCCGCTCCAGTGTTGGGTGGCCACCTGTGGCGCGCACTGAAGATACAGGGATGATCTGCTGATCTTTCTGGGCCGTGCCACGCCTACTTAAAGAAGCGACGATGGTTAAAGCCGCAGCTGCCGACAGTCATTTTTCACTCTTATCCCGTTGTATTTCTAGGCCGGGATTTCGTTTTGAGTGTCCGGATGGTCATACACCAAGGTAGCTCACCATGCGTATCGTTAGGACGTCAGCCTTTTCCATAGCTGTTCGGATGGGACGGCCCTTAAGTCGCGCCGACTCTTGGCCCGCATTTTCGAAAGAATATTCGATAGATGGAACTTTACGGTGCTCACGCGGATTTGCAAAAGCTCGGCAATCTCTCTGTTTGAGAGACGAATGCGCACGAGTTCGAGAATCTCATTTTCCCGGGGGGTGGTCGTCTGACAATCCCGAGCGTCTTTCCGAAGCACGGAGGCGGCCTCACGCAGGAATTCCAGGAATGCGTCGTGTGGAACCCAGAACTCATTCGCGGCAACAAGAAAAATCGCCCGAACTAACCCGCGGGACACATCAGCGTGCGGTACGTAGCCATGGGCGCCCATAGCCAGAAGTTGCACGATTCCTTCATTGGATTTCTCGTAGTCCAATATCACGAATCTCGGGTCTGAGCTGCGAGGTCGCAGGTGCCGAATGCACTCGACGAGTGGTACATCTAGACCGCATTGGTCGACGACGAAAACGGTGTTCCCTCGCTGGAGTGGCGAACTGAGCATGAATTGCTTGAGGGTTAACGCGCGGATGAGGCGCTCTCTCCTTAGAACTTGGCAGAGATATGCCTCCGCGAGACAGTTTTGGGCTATCACGCAAACCTGGACGGCAGCCCGTGGGAAAATCTGACCCATTTCGGCCTCCGGCGACAACACTTGCGTCAAGAAGCTCAACGCTCAGAATAACCGAGTGAAGAACCGACCCGTACACCTTCTCGAAGAAAGAACGAAAGGTAGGGAAGTATGCTACTCGGGATGGCGGACTGTCAACTTGCTTCGTAGTGTTGCCCCGCCTTTCGGTCGAGTCTGGCCCCGCCTTTCGGTGGGGTTCGACCCTCCTCTTAACAGCGGTTGTGTCCCCTTTGCCCATGTCCGTAGTGTAGCAATCCGTCCTTTCCATGCGTGGCAGGTACACTTGGGGCGCCGATCAGGGCCATTACGGACATGCTGCCGGGCGATGTGAGCGTCGCTGCAGCAGGTGGGCAGTTTGTTCGAAGAGTTCAATGGGGATATCCAAGCGTCTTGGTAGTGCCCGAGGAACCGTCGGGAGGGAGCGAAACGTGACCCCTGCACGCACTGAACGATCTGACGCGGGCAGTTCCCCACGGCACTCGAATCAAGTACTTGAAATGAAACTGCAATTGGCACGAGCGGCGGATGTGCTCGCAGAGCTATATGAACTCCTGGAGAAGTACGCTCCAACCTGGTACACCCAGCACCACCACGAAAAAGCCGAGTCCACCTTGCGGCTGGTGAAAAAGGTTTGAAGAGCCAACAGGCAACGGCACTCGGCGCGTTTTCTTTTACTACTTTCTGCAGCCCCTGCGCCACGGGCGCTTGGTTTCGAGGTCCACATTTTGACCTCCACGCTAGGGTGTCCCCGCCGTTTTAGCCCGTTTCTC
>Ga0210410_10000628_pt1 | contig 36970 bp, 32 predicted proteins | sample IncBWC4MmetaG_FD_161058 | JGI IMG/M metagenome (GOLD analysis project Ga0210410, IMG submission 161058) | Forest soil microbial communities from Barre Woods Harvard Forest LTER site, Petersham, Massachusetts, United States - Inc-BW-C-4-M | ecosystem: Environmental > Terrestrial > Soil >...
GGTCTTGCCGGTCTGCTTCAGCTTGGAGGTGGGCTTGCCCTTTTCGTAGGACTGCTCCCAGACGGCGCCATCACGCTGAATTTCGAGCTCAAGCTCATCGGAGAGGGCGTTGACCACGGAGACACCGACGCCGTGGAGACCGCCGGAAACCTTGTAAGTGTCACTGTCGAATTTGCCGCCGGCGTGAAGTACTGTGAGGACGACTTCAGCCGCGGGGCGCTTTTCCGTGGCGTGCATGTCAACGGGAATGCCGCGGCCGTTGTCGACCACGGTGACGGAATTGTCGGCGTGAACGGTGACGTTCACTTCGTCGGCGTAGCCGGCCATCGCTTCGTCCACGGAGTTGTCGACAACTTCCCAGACCAGGTGGTGGAGACCCATTTCGCCGGTCGAGCCGATGTACATAGCGGGGCGCAGGCGAACGGCTTCCAGGCCGCCAAGGACCTTGATGGATTTCGCGTCGTACTGGTGTCCGGTCTTAACAGCAGGTGTTTCTTTATCGCCCATTTGCTCTCCTGACGTGCAAGCCTGCGGCAATCGAGTCGCGCGGAACGGCGCTATCCACACAAAGAAAATTCCGCCAACGACCGCTTAAAACAATTTTTGCGAAGCGAGGAAAGGCGTGATGTTCGTATTCTGCAACCGTCGCCTCACCCTTTGGCTGCGATCCCACTGGGCCAGATCGGAGTTCGTAGGGTTTCCTGCTTCATCCCATCCCGCGATCCGGGACGCGGCGAAGACTTATGTTCTCCAGGGTGCGAGACCTGCTCCTGGCGCGGAGCGTTCGTGGTCCAGCGGTCCTGGCGGACGTGTCGATTGGGGGGAAGAACGACCGATCGACAACACCTAAATTTTACTGGAAAAGGAGCAGATTCTCAAGCGGTAGGATTGCGATTGTGGATAAATAAATCTATTCATTTCAACTACTTGTAAATGCTCGCCGTGACGGCGTTGGGCGTCAAGCAGGTCTGGCTCGGGTGTGAAATCCGATCTGTCGTTTGGGCGGAATCGGGGTCTCCAACATCTGCCGGAGTGTTGCAAAAACGGCGTGAAATTTGGAGTCGTAACGCTTTTCCATTTCGATGATTTTGCGGCGCAAGTCTTCGTGAGTGGCGAGCATGGCGCGGAGTTGCAGAAAGGCACGCATGATAGCGATGTTGACTTGCACGGCCCGATCGCTGTGGAGCACGCTGGAAAGCATAGCTACGCCGTGTTCGGTGAAAGCGTGTGGAAGATAGCGGCTGCCACCGCGGCCCTTTTTCTTTGATATTCCAGACTGGAATATCAAAGAATCGCGTTCGGATGAAGTGACTCGAAACATGAAGTCTTTCGGGAATCTCCGGAAGTTTCTAGCTACAGCTTTGTTTAAGTTGAAGGTTGTTACGCCGTAGAGCGCAGCAAGGTCAGCGTCAAGCATCACGCGAGTCTTGCGAAGAAAATAAATTTTCTGGCTGATCGCCGAGGCCGGAAGAATCGTGGCGGTTGAAGTTTTTGGCATGTTACAGAATCCTTTGAGGTTCCAGTTTGGAACCTCAAATCGGACAGACTCTATAACAAGTTCATTAGATTATCAAATAGATAGTATTTCGTTCTCGGTGATTATTATCGGGGTTCTTGCAAAGCGTTCTCGCTTCAGATGCGCATGGGCATGATGACGTAGCGGTAGCGATAGCTTTCGTCGGCGAGGGGGCGCATCTGGCCGGCGGATTGTTCATCCTTGAGCTCGATGCTGATGGGGCCGTCGGCCGCGGCGGCAAGAAAATCGAGCATGTAGCTGGAGTTGAAACCGATGGAAATGTTGTCGCCCTTGTAATCCTTGTCGATGGTTTCTTTGGCTTCACCGTATTCGGGGCTGGAGGCGGAAATTTCCACGCCTTCGCTGGAAACCGCAAGCTTGACGGCATGAGAGCGCTGGTCGGCGAGTTGCGAGACGCGGCGGACGGCGTCGCTGAGTTCGGCGCGCTCGAGGACCACTGTCTTGTTGTTCTCGCGCGGAAGTACGGCTTCGTAGTTCGGGAACTGCCCGGTAAGAATGCGCGAGATCAACAGGCGATGGCCGACCTGGAAGAAAAGATGGCTTTCGTCCTTCGCGAATTCCATGTGGGCATCAGAGCCGGCCACAGCGGAAAGTTTTTCGACTTCGTCCATGGCTTTCTTGGGGATCAGAACGCGAACTTCCCCATTGAGGCCAGCGAGTTTCTGATCGGTTTCGGCGAGCGCCAGGCGATGGCCGTCGGTGGCTACCATGGCGAGCGTATCGGGCTTCAGAATCAGCAGACCGCCGTTAAGGGTGTAGCGGGACTCTTCCATGGAAATGGCAAATTTCGTCTTGGCGATCAGGCTTTCGAGCACCACCGCAGGAAGTTTTACCAGCGTGTGGGGCATGGCCGGCAGGGCGGGAAAATTTTCCTTGGCCATGCCGACGAGCTTGTATTTCTTTTTGTCACTGACGATTTCGATCCAGTGATTGTCGAGGAGCTTAAACTTGATTTCGCCTTCAGGGAGAAGCCGGACGAGTTCGAGAAGTTTCTTGGCGGGGATGGTGCCGGCGCCTTCTTTCTTGACCTTGGCTTCGCAGGACGTGCGCACGCTGAGTTCAAGGTCGGTGGCCGTGATGGTGACGCGGCTGCCCTTGGCCTCGACCAGAAGATTCGAAAGAATGGGAATCGTGGTCTTGCGTTCGACTACGCCTTGCGTGGTGGTGAGTTCGTTGAGCAGCGCGGACTTGGTTACGCTGAATTCCATAGATTGGCTTTCCTCACGCGCGGTACCGGTTGCCGTCATATGGCTTTCCCCCGCTGAATTAACCCGCTGACGTACTGTACTCGTTTTTTTGCCAAGTATAAAGTGCGCATGTAGCTGGAAGACTGTGGAAATGCAGCGGTCTGAGGATTTCGTGCGGCAGGGGGGTGCATAGCGTATCGCTCGGATCAGCCGATGATTTTCACAGGCACAAGAGCTTTCACAAAATCTGCCAGATAAAAATACATATCTAAAGCTTGTTGTTGTGATGAGCGCTGTGGATCGGTGGAAAAGTTCAGTGACGCTTGCTCCGCTTGGGAATTCTTTATGCGGAGTCGAGTGGATTTCCTTGCGCAGTTGCGGAAAAATGAACACGCACGCGTGGATGGATCTATTTGCTCCACACGAATGCACATTTGATCCGCAAGTTTCCCACTCGATGTTCACAAGATGCCCACACGCAAACGAAGTGACGCTTTCCGGGAATCTGCATCGAATAAAATATTCAGCGCAGATATTTCTATAAGGTTTTCAAAAACTGGCGAGTGAAAAATTAGGGAGACGATATGCCAACGGTACTTATCACTGGAGCGAATCGGGGGTTGGGGCTCGAGTTCGCGAGGCAATACGCGGCTGACAATTGGACCGTGCTAGCCACGGCGCGCGATCCGCAGAAAGCGCAGGAGTTGAAGCAAGCCACGTCGAAATTCCCAACCGTGGCGATTCACAAGCTCAACCTAGCAGGCAACGAGTCCATCGAAGAAGTGGCGCGCGTGCTGAAGGGGAAACCGATTGATGTGCTGATTCATAATTCCGGCGTGTACCCGCGCGAGGGGCAAAAGATCGGACAGATAGATTACGACGGTTGGCGCGAGGCATTGGAAATAAATCTATTCGGCACGATGCGATTGACGGAAGCCTTGCTGGAGAATGTGGCCGCCAGCGACAGGAAGCAGATTGTGGCGATAAGCTCCAGTATGGCTTCGCTGCAATCAGTCCAGGGCGGCTCAGTGAAGCAGGCAGGGGTTGCCTATCAGTACAGGACAAGTAAAACGGCGCTGAACATGGCGATGTCAATCCTGGCAAGTGAATTGAAGCCGCGGGGTATCAGCGCGGTGATGATCGACCCGGGGTGGGTGAAGACGGATATGGGCGGTCCGAATGCGCAACTAACGCCCCAGCAGAGCATTTCCGGAATCAGAAAAGTTCTGGCCGGGGAACCGATGGAAATCTCTGGAAAGTTCGTTGGGTACGATGGCGTGGTGCGGCCCTGGGAGTTTTCCAGGCGGAGGAAGAAAAGGCTTAAGACTGAGGCCACAGAGGAAGAGCCCAGAGTTCGCGATGAAGAGAGCCTTCAGGATAACTACTGAAGGGCGTCCATCAGGCGCGTGATGGTGCGATTCAGCTCTTTATCGGAGCGGCGGAGTTCTTCAATTTTATTGATCGAGTGCAATACGGTGGTGTGATGCTTGCCGCCGAACTGGCGGCCGATCTCTGGGAGGGACGCGGTGGTGAGCTGCTTGACGATGTACATGGCCACCTGGCGCGGGAAAGCGATGGCACGGGTATTGCTGCGCACCTTCAGGTCCTGCTCGCGCAGGTTGAAATGCTCGCTGACGCGCTTCTGGATCAGGTCGATGGTGACGCGTTTTTCCTGCGACGCGATGATATTGCGAAGAACTTGCTGGGCGGTCGCGAGAGAAACCACCGTGCCGGTGAGCGAAGCGTAGGCCATCAGGCGAGTGAGGGCGCCCTCGAGCTCGCGAACGTTAGATTTAATGGCGCGGGCGATGTACTCGGCCACATCGTCTGGCAAATGGAAGCGATCGTTCTCCGCCTTCTTTTGGAGAATCGCGATTTTCGTTTCCAGGTCGGGCGGCTGAATATCGGCAATCAAACCCCATTCAAACCGCGAACGAAGCCGCTCTTCAATTGAGTTGATGTCCTTCGGAAGGCAGTCCGAGGAAATGACGATCTGCTTCTGCTGCTCGTAAAGGGCGTTGAAGGTGTGAAAGAACTCTTCCTGTGTGCGCTCTTTCCCGGCGATGAACTGGATATCGTCCACAAGAAGCACATCCACCGTGTGGAAACGATCGCGGAAGCTGATCATGCGATCGAAGCGCAGGGAGTTGATTACCTCAATAGTGAATTTCTCGGCGCTCACGTAGCTCAATCGCATGGCCGGATTGCGCTTCTTGATGGTGTGCCCGATGGCATGCATCAAGTGGGTCTTGCCCATGCCCACGCCGCCGTACAGGAAAAGCGGATTGTACGCCTTGGAGGGCTGCTCAGCCACCGCGCGCGAGGCGGCGTGGGCAAACTCATTCGATTTGCCCACCACGAAGCTGTCGAAGGTGTAGCGCGTGTTTAGCTGATGGTCGCTGCTTTCAAAATCGAGCTTGGCCTGCTTGGTGCCGTTGCCGGCAGGAGCGGCCTGTACCGGCTCTTCCTCGGTGCAGACGTATTGCACCTTCATCTGGGGCGTACCCATCTGGTGAAAGACGGCCTTTACAATTTCGCCGTAGGTACGGGTGAGAACCTGGCGGAAAACCGTGCTGGGAATCTGCACGTACAGGGTGTCCCCTTCCGCGCGGTTGAGCCGGGTCGGCTGAAACCAGGTGGAATAGGTGTTGATGCTCACCCTGGATTTGATCAAATCGAGGAACTTATCCCAGAGATTCTGCACTTCTTTTTCACGCCCAATTTGGGTAGCTGTTGTCATCAAAAAATGCCAAACAGAGGCCATTTCCACAGGTGTGTAAAAGCTGTGGAAAGCCAGTTTCGTCCTAATTCTTCAAGCCTTGGAGTTCTTTCCCGCGCCGGAACGATTGGTCGTTGCCCCTGTGGACCTGCGCGGACCTTTCAGACCTGCTGAACCAAGCACCATTGCTTTCAAACTGCGTTGGATTCTCGCGCACTGTGCCGGTGGGAGCAAGCGAAAAGTGCGTGAAGGCGTTCAACGAAGTTCACATGCCATGCACAACTTTTCCACAAGCACAGGAATTGTGCAAGTCCTAAGAAAATCGTCAATTTGCCCATGAAAACCGCGGTTTGCGCGCAACGAAAAATGCGACTGCACTCTTTCAGTGCAAAGCGAGCTGAGGAAAACGCGGTGAATTTTGATCAGGGTTTCCGGTCCGGCCGGGCGAATTCGTAGACGCCAATGGGATCCGCGCCGATTAGCAGGCGATCTTCCTCGACAAGGAGCACAGTGGCCAGGATGCGCGCTCCGTCCTTGGTGTAAATCTGGTACTCGGAACGCCGGTTTCCTTCCTTATCAAAGTGGAGGAGGGTGTTGTGCAGGGCGATCCAGACATCGCCGTTCACCGGATCCACACCGAACGCGGTAAGGATCGGTTGAAGCGACGGAGGTTCGGTGCGCTTTTCCTGGTGTTCAATTTCCTTTCGACGGGCGCGGGCCTCGGAGAACGCCTCAATACTTGTAAATTGAAAGTCCTGTTTGGCAAAACCAAACCGGTCGTACTGGCGGACCAGGGACTCGGGCAGATAGGCATATCCATAGTAAATATGGCCCTCGGGATCGGAGGCCAGCCGGCCGATGCTCAGGTAGCGATTGAGATCGTCGCGCTCGGAGACTTGCTCCGGGTCGCCAAATTCGCGAGCCACTCGGCCTGCAGGGCCAAACACGGTGACCAGGTGGAGACCGCGCGGCGCCGTGACTGCCACCTCTCCTTGTGGCAGCGCAGCCAGCGAGGTCGGCGAATTAAACTGCATCGAACGGAGGAGCGTGCCCGCGGGAGAAAAGACACTGACTAGATTGTACCCACGATCCGCGACGTAGAGATTGCCTTGGGCGTCAACGTCGCAGTCCTCGCCAAACCCTATTGCCGGACGCGCGGTCTGGCCGGCGACAGGGGAAGCCGGAGCCGCGCCGATGGCGGTCAATTGCTTTTCATGCGAATCGAAAATCGCGATTCCTGAGTTTGGGGAAGCGAGAAGATAGTATTTGCCGTCCTGCCCATGCCGAAGGGCGCGCAAACCCGGCCCGATAGACGGGAAGACCCGTCGGCGGGCCATGAGTTGATCATCCACCTCAGAAGCTGCGGATGCCAGCCCGAAGGCGAGCACACAAGTGGCCGTCGTAGCGACGAGGAATTTTCCAAATTTGCGATGCATGGTCTCTCAGATTACCGCAGGCGCTCCGCGGTTGCCTCTTTGTTTCAAAAGCTGCCGCGATGTTGCCGAAATGCCAAATCGATCAATCAATGCGCAAGCGCAGCCGCTCGATGGATTTGGCAGCGAAACGCCCGGCCTCATTGCGCGGAGCGGTTTCGTCCGTTTCGATCAGTACCGCATTCATCTGAACATCGCCGGTAGCCACTTCGAAGCGAGCGGGCAGGCCGTCCAGGAATTTCTTGATAATGCCTCCTCGATCCATGCCGATTACGCCGTCGTGCGGTCCGGTCATCCCCACGTCCGTGATGTACGCGGTCCCTTTGGGCAGCACATGCTCGTCGGCAGTGGCCACGTGCGTATGGGTGCCTACGACGGCGGTGACGCGGCCGTCGAGATACCAGCCCATGGAGACTTTTTCGCTGGTGGTCTCCGCGTGGATATCCACCAGGACAAAGTCGACGTCAGTGGGAATCTTGGCCAGCTCTTCGTCCGCTTTCCTGAAAGGGTCGTCGTTGGCGGCCATGAATACGCGGCCCTGCACGTTGAGCACGGCGAATTTCACACCTTTTTTGGACTCCCCCACAAATAAACCACCGCCGGGATTTACAGCGGCGAAATTCGCAGGGCGAAGAAGGCGCGGCTGGTGCGGCATGTATTCGAGGATCTCCCTGCGATCCCAGCTGTGGTTGCCGCCGGTGAGCACCTCGATCCCGAGGCCGAGCAACTCTTCGGCGATTTTCGGCGTGATCCCAAAGCCGGAGGCGGAATTTTCGCCGTTGGCGATGACCAGATCAATTTGGCGGTGCTCGACAAGGTCGGCAAGGCGCTCCTGAACGATATGTCGTCCAGGAGAGCCGACGATGTCTCCGATGAAAAGGGTGCGCATAGGTGAAGGACGCGAACAGTAATCAGCGATCAGATAACAGGAAGCAAGAGCTGCAAAGCCCTAACTTGCGGAAGGCTGGCTTTGGATCGCTGTAAGCAGCAAAATGGAGCGGACTGCTGGGCCGTGGGCTGCTAGGCCGTGAACCTCTGAAATAGGTGGGTACCACGAGCCGGCCATTAGGCTTTCCTGCCCCGGCCACGGGTTTCGCTGGAAACCCGCCGACGGGACAGGCCGTGCACACAAGCCGACTATCCGCAGCACCCCAGAGATTCGTTACGGTTCAAACGGCTTTCGCGGCCTCACCTGCTTCGAAGTACCGCTCCGGGAACTATTATCCTCTCCCGGCCAAGTTCCGTCCAATCGGCCGCGTGAATCGGTGGCACAATACCGGGCCCTCAGGTTAGCCGAAGTGCCGATAGCCGTCCCAGAACTCGCGCCAGGGTCTTTTCAGGCCCCGGCAGACGTAGATATCCGGGTGATCGACACTTTCCTCGTTTTCCACGTCATAGCGGTTCCAGGTATGGGCCGCCACCCGGCAGGAATTGAAATTTTCGCTGAGAAAGCGGGAAGAATGTCCCAGGACAATCAGGGTATCCGGCGGCGGATCGCCGTAACCCCGCGCCCAGAAAGAATTCACACCGCTGATGACCGGGGGAAGCCCGTAGTTCGGACCGAACAGATTGATGGCCCCCGCTTCGCCATAGTTGGCCGCCAGGATTCCCAAATGAAGGCGTTCGTCCGCGGGAATAGAGTCGCGCACCTGAGCAACGGTTCCGACCAGCTCTGGCCAGCCGATCTCTTCGACGAAGTCACCCTGAACCTTGCTGGCGACGTTCCACCATTTCGAATGAACGGGCGCAAGGGGGAGGGCGAGAGCAGCGGCGATAGCGATGTCCGCGGCCAAGACCAGCAACGCCGCTGCCCGCAGCGCGGCGGCCCAGCCACGGCCCAGCGAAGCGATCCAATTTTCTCCCCAAACGCTTCCCGCGGCGTATGTCATCGGATAGGCTGCGGCGAAATAATAGACGCGGCCCTTCAGAACCACGAAGAGCGCCAGGGGAACAATGAACATCCATCCGAGTGTGCGCAGGCGTTTTCCGGCCTGCGCCAGGAATGAATAGTACAGGCCGGCAAGGCAAAGCGGGAACGCCAGCAGGGTCATTTTTATTTGATCAGGGAGGAAATTCCTGGTTCTGCCCTGTCGTATATCACGCTCGTGGATGTGCTTCAGGAACTCCACAGAGATGAAATGGTTTTGCGCTTGCCACAGCAGGTTGGGAAGGAAAATCAGGATGGAAAGAGCCACACCGTACCAAAGCCACTTGCTGCGGAGGAAGCGGCGCGCGTCAGTGAACAAAACTCCGGCCACAATGCCGACGGCAAAAACGCCCATGGTGTATTTGGAAAGCATGCCGAAACCGATCGCGGCCCCAATGGCGAGCCACCAGCGCGGATTCCCGGAAACAAGCAGACGCACCATGAAGTAAGCGGCAAGAACCCAGCAGAGATAGTCGAAAGAAACGTATTGCATCAGCGCCCCGCCGCCAAGGCAGAACGGCACCCCGGCGAATGCGGCAACAAGTTGTGCCCCACGGCCCCCGCCCATCTCCTTCGCCATGAGACCCGTCAGTACAAGCGCGACGGCTTGGGCCAGCGCTGCGAAGAGGCGAAAGCCCGGGAGTGTGGGGCCAAAGAGAATGAGCGACAACCGGCCGAAGAAAGGAGTGACCGGCGGATAGGCTACGTAGCCCCAGGCCAGGTGGCGCGCGTCATCAAGGGTCGCCAGTTCATCGCGATGAATCCCGTATCGCTGTCCCACCAGCATGTGAGCGATGACGGTGACAAGTGCGAGATAGATCAGCAGGGCGGTGTCGCCAAACCACAGCGAATCTTTCGCGGCGGCTTTGGGAGTGCTGGAAGGTTGAGCGGGCGAAATGTTTGAGGGCAAGACGGAAGACTCCCGGAAGAGATTTTCGGGTAGATCCGAGTGGACAAATCATAGCAGCAGAACGATGCAAGGAGGAGACGGACCAAAAAGCAACTGCCGCATCCCGAGGTCGAGATGCGGCAGCCGGATTTTCAGCCAATATGCGGATCAGGGCTTGGCTTGAGGCGCAGGCGGAGCCTGCTCCTTCGGAGTTGCCTTGGGCTGTTCGGTTGGCTGCGCTTTTGGCGCTTCTTTAGGAGCTTGCTTCGGCTCGATCGAAATGAGTTCGACTTCGAAAATGAGCGTGGAATTCGGCCCGATCGGAGATCCGGGCGCGCCGCGCTCGCCATAAGCGAGATCGGATGGAATGAAGAGTTGCCACTTGGAGCCCACAGGCATGAGCTGAATCGCTTCCGTCCAACCCTTAATGACGCCGGCGACGGGAATCTTGAGCGGCTCGTTCCGCTTGTAGGAACTATCGAACTCGGTGTTGTCCACCAGCGTGCCGCGATAGTGGCAGAGCACGGTGTCATCGGCCGTCGGCTTGGGGCCTGTGCCTTCCTTGATGATTTTGTATTCGAGGCCGCTGGGGAGCGTAACCACACCCTCCTTGGTTTTGTTGGCGGCGAGGAAGGCTTCCCCAGTTTTCTTATTCTCAAGTGCGGCTACCTTGAGCTTCTCTTCTTCCTTCGTGCGAACTTCCGCTTGCAACGCCGTCAGGGCAGCCTTGGCCTCCTCGTCGGTGAGCAGCAGTTTGCCGCCGGCCAGCGCATCCTTCAATCCGCGCAGAAGAATGGCGGGGTCGACGCTGACGGAATCGCGCTTCAGGTTCTTACCGATGTTCATGCCGATGGCGTAGCTGGATTTTTGAGTTTGCGTGGTCAGAGTAAGTGGCGCGGGAGTTTTAGCGGCGGCGGCGCCCGTCTTTGCCGCAGGCGTCTGCGAGGATTTTGCCGCGGTGGCGGATTTCGCCGCTGCAGGCGGGGTTGAAGGTGAATTCGCGGCAGGAGCCTGTTGCGCCGGAGTGCCGGCGGCCAGGAAAAGTCCTGCGGCCACGATAGAGGTAGCGATAAATGTTGTTTTAGGCATAGACAAGTATTGTGGCATCCCCCGCGCCCGGGTACAAATCGAAAGCGCGGCCCCGTGTGACTCGCGCGTAACTCGTGCCTTCGCTACAATGGCTGCGCGCGCGAGGAGACAACAGGGATGAATTACCGGCGTTTTGGACGGACGGGATGGAATGTCAGTGAAGTCGGGTACGGCATGTGGGGACTTGCGGGCTGGACGGGCTCGGACGATGCGGAGTCCATGGCATCCCTGCGCCGCTCCATTGAACTCGGCTGCAATTTCTTTGATACCGCGTGGGCATACGGGGACGGGAAAAGCGAAGAGATCCTTGGGAAGATCGTCCGCGAGTTCAAGGGCAACGCCTCGGTCGGGGGGCCTGACAAGCATCTGTATGTGGCCACAAAGATTCCCCCAAAGAATCGCCGCTGGCCCAGCCGCCGCGACTTTACCCTGGATGACTGCTATCCCCCGGACTATATCGAGGAATACATCGAGAAGAGCTTGAAGAACCTGGGGCTCGATACCATCGACCTGATCCAACTCCACACCTGGGAAGACCGCTGGCTGAACGACGACCGACTGCCGCGGGCGATTGAAAAGATGAAGCAGAGCGGAAAGGTGCGGGCGTTTGGGCCGAGCATAAACAGATGGGAGCCCTCGAACGGGATCCGCGCCGTGCTGGAGGGGCATGCCGAGGCTGTGCAGGTGATTTACAACATCTTCGACCAGAATCCAGAGGATGCGCTGTTTCCAATTTGCCGGATGAAGCAGGCTGCCGTGATCGCGCGCGTGCCGTTCGACGAGGGGACACTGACCGGCACAGTGACGTTGGACTCGAAATGGCCGGCGGGCGACTGGAGAAACACCTATTTTGTGCCCGAAAATTTGAAGTCCAGCGTGGAGCATGCGGGGGCGTTGCGGCCCTTGGTGCCGCCGGGGAGCACGATGGCGGAAATGGCGCTGCGTTTTATTTTGAACAACACGGATGTGAGCACGATCATTCCGGGAATGCGGAAGTTGAAGAACGTAGAGGCGAATGTGGCTGCGGGGAAGGCGGGGCGCCTGCCGGCGGAGCTGCACGGGAAATTGCGGGGCCACCGTTGGGACCGCAATCCCACGACGTGGTCGCAGTAATTTGAGGAAACCATGAGTGCCAGTATAAAAGTGGAAATCTTTCACCAGACATACCCGATTCAGGGCGATCTGGATGAGGAATACATCCGCCGCATCGCGTCTTATGTTGACGGCAAGATGAAGGCGATTTCGGAGATGTCGTCGACGATTGATACGCAAAAAGTGGCTGTGCTGACGGCGCTGGCGATCGCGGACGAATTGCACCGCTTGCGGGAAGAGCGCGGGGAACGCGAGGAGATTTTGAAGGAGCAGGCGGAGCGATGCCTGACGCTGGTGGAGCGGGCGTTGCGAAAGACGGAATAACAAGATGGCCGAAGCAAAAAGGGTCGCAGTAATTACAGGAGCGGCACAAGGGATTGGCAGAAAAACAGCGGAGGTGTTGGCGGAACGGGGATACAGGCTGGCACTATTCGACCTGCAGGCGCCAGATGATGCACTTAAATCCGTCCGGAGGCATGGGGTCGAAACGCTGGGTTGCGTGGGAAGCGTCGCCGACGAAGCGGCAGTCGAAGGATTTGCACGTGAAGTTCACGAGCGATGGGGGCGGGCAGACGTCCTGGTGAACAACGCGGGCATAAGTTTCATCGCACCTGCAGAAAAAATCTCGGCAAAGGACTTTCGCCGCGTACTCGAGATAAATCTCGTTGGCCCTTTTCTACTGGCAAAGGCATTTGGGGAAAAGATGCTGGCGGCAAGACAGGGATCGATTATCAATGTGGCATCCATCGCCGGCTTGATGGGGATTTCGGACCGCGCGGCATACAATACATCGAAGCACGGGCTGGTTGGGCTGACACGAACTCTGGCAGCCGAATGGGGTGGCCGTGGTGTCCGGGTGAACGCGGTTTGCCCCGGCTGGGTGAAAACAGAAATGGACGACGCCGATCAATCCGCAGACACCTACCAGAGCAGCGATATAACGGGACGCGTACCAATGGGCCGGTTTGCGCTTCCCGATGACATTGCGCGCGCCATTGCATTCCTGGCTGATGAACGAGAGAGCGGCTTTGTCAACGGCCACACTATGACGGTGGATGGCGGTTGGACAGCCGACGGCAGTTGGGAATCCCTGAGACTGCGACATCGGTAATGTTCATGCGGTGACCGTTTGCTTGAGCAGTGTCTAGCTGGCGCGGAGAGTGGCGCCGAGTTGTTTTTCAAGAGCAGCGATGATGCGAGCGGAGAAATCGTTGATTTGCGCCTCGGTCAGCGTGGCTTCGCGGCTTTGAAAGACTGCACGTACCAAGAGCGAAAATTTTCCCGCTGGAACATTTTTGCCGCGGAAAAGGTCGGCGGCTTCCACCGAAGCGATTTCTGCGATGCCGAGCGACAGGATGGCCTGCTGCACCTGTGCGAAAGTGACGCCGTCGGCCAGGAACAGTGAAAAATCGCGCTCAACGGCGGGGAAACGCGGCAGCGGTTCGTAGCGGCGGTTGTTCTTCACACCGTAGTACATGCAGTAAAGCGGCCCGAGATTGATCTCCGCCAGAAAAACATCCTGACGAAATTTGAATTTTTCGGCGACGCGCCTGGTGAGTTGACCTGCCGAGCCGAGCGCGGGGCCTCCTTCTTTGCCAAGGGAAATCGCGCCGCGGCGCGCGGGATTCAGCCAGTCGGGGCCGCCGTGCTCCCAGCGGAGGCCGCCGGACAGCGCACCGATGGCATCGAGATCGCCCTTGAGATCGGCGAAGGTGTAATCGCGCGGAGAATCGTACAGAGCCTGAGGGCGCGCGGCGCCGGTCGCGCCAATCGAGAGGGCGCGCGTTTCCACAGGCTTGCCATCGACAAACCGATAGTGACTGCCAATTTCGAATAGACGCGCATTGCGCTGACCGTGATTCAGATTCCACTCGATTGCAGCGGCCATGGTGACCGCGGCTGTTGATTTCAGAACGCCAGCTTCCTCCGAAAGCGGATTCGCAAGCTTCGCCGGCACGGCATCGGCCGGGCGAAAGAGTTCGTTGCGCTCTTCAGCGACATGCGGAATGGTCAGCGCTTCGTGGTAACCCAGGCCGATCAGGCGCTCCCGCAGGCGTGCCTCGGCTTCGTAATGCGGCAACCGCGCCGCTCCTGTTCGCGACGCGGGAAGACGTGGCGGAAATTTATCGAGGCCGTAGACTCTGGCAACTTCTTCGATGAGATCGATTTCACGTTCGACGTCCGCGCGCCACGAAGGTTGCGTGCATTCCCACCGAGCGAGCAAAGAATCCGCCGCGCCGCGGATCTGATCCACCCGCAGGGGAGCAAAGCCGAGCGCGGAGAGAATAGTTTCGAGATCCTTGTCCGGCACATCGGCGCCCATGATGCGGAGAAGTTCCGCACGCGTGATTGTGATTTTCTTTGCCGCGCGTTTGCCCGGATAGACGTCGACCACGCCCGAAAGAAGTTCCCCGCCGGCAAGCTGCAAAATAAGTTCCGCTGCGCGACGAGAGGCGAATTCCGCCATTTCCGGGTCGGCGCCGCGGCCGAAGCGCGTGCTGGCTTCCGTATGCAATCGCAATGCGCGGGCCGAGCGGCGGATCGAAATCGGGTCAAACCAGGCGCACTCGATCAGCACATTTTTTGTGGAAAAGGAAATCTCCGTTTCCGCGCCCCCCATAATCCCGCCGATTCCGACCGGACGGGAACCATCGCCGTCGCAAACCATGCAGGTGTTGGGGTCAAGGGTACGCTCGACGCCGTCGAGGGTTTTTATTTTCTCTCCGGGCTTTGCGCGGCGAACCACGATGCTGTGATCGCGAACGAGATCGTAATCGAATGTGTGGAGGGGATGCCCCAGCTCCAGCATCACGTAGTTGGAAATATCCACCACGTTGTTGATGCTGGCGGTGCCGGCGGCTTCCAGGCGGTCCTTCAACCATTTGGGCGACGGCTGAATCTTCACACCGCGAATTACGCGCGCGGTGAAACGCCCGCAAAGATCCGGCGCGTCGATCTTGACCTTCACGGCCTCGCTGGCCTTGGCGGTCTTCGATTCCGCCGGTTTGGGCGAACTCGTTTTCAGAGGCAGGCGGTAGATGGCACCGATTTCGCGCGCAATGCCAAGCATGCCCAGGCAGTCGGGGCGATTCGACGTGATCTCCGCGTCGATCACCGCACCGTGCGCGCCGTTTTCGATGGAGGCGATATTCGTGCCGGAGACAGCGAGCCGCGAGGCCACTTCTTCGGGCGAGGCGGCGACATCCACAAATTCCTTCAGCCAGTTGTAGGAAACCTTCATGCGCTTGTCCTGTTGTAGTCCAGTTTGCCGGCGTAAACGCGCGTGCGGTACTCCATGCGGACCACGCCGCCCTGCTGATGAGCGTCGAATAGCCTGCGCAACTCTTCCATCATGGGCTCGAATTGCGGATGGCCCGAAGGCGGAGCGTACGAACTGCTGCGCAGGCGGCCGCTCAGCCCTTCAAAATCGAATTCCTGAAAATTGGGCAGCGCGTGGGAGGTGAATTCATTCCGGCCGTAGAATTCCAGCATCTGCTCCGCGCGCGGATAGCTTTCGTTTACTTTGGCATAATCGGTGCCGAAGCGATTCAGCAGCGCTTCGTATTCACGCAAAAACGCCGTGTCATCCAGGAGGCGTTCGTTCCAGATGACCAGGACGCGGCCCCCGGGTTTCAAAATTCGATGGAATTCTTCGCGTGCCGCCGGCATTTGGAACCAGTGAAACGCCTGGCCGGCTGCAATGAAATCAACGGAGTCGGCAGGCAGCGTTGTGGCTTCGGCAGAACCCGAGACGCTATTGAAGTTCGGGTACCCGCTCAGGAATTCCTCGCCGGCCGCGCGCATCTCGGCGTTCGGCTCGACACCCAGCACGCGATTGCCAAAATCAAGAAAGAGTTTGCTCAGAAAGCCGGTGCCGGAGCCGATGTCGGCGACAACATGATCGGCGCGAAAACTGGTCCAGGTTTTCAGCAGCGGCAAAATCTCCACCGGATAGCCCGGACGGTAACGAACGTAGTCCGCCACCCGGTTGGAGAATCGTTGTTTGGCGTCGGTGAAGGTCATGAGCAGTTTTTGGTAATCAGTTTTCAGTTCTTAGTGAAACCCGATCCGAATCCGAGTCAACCCGACCCCTGCCTACGGAAACTGGCGTAGGAAGCGCACGTCGTTCTGGAAAAAGACCTGGATGTCGTCGATGCCGTACTTGAGCATGGCCAGGCGATCCATACCCATACCGAAAGCGAACCCGCTCACTTTTTTGGCGTCGTAGTTCACGAAGCCGTAGACGGCGGGATCTACCATTCCAGCGCCGAACAGCTCAATCCAGCCGGAACCTTTGCACTTGCCGCACGTTGCGCCGGAGGCTCCCGTGCCGCTGCCGCCGCAAAAAATGCAGGAGACGTCGAACTCCACAGAAGGTTCCGTGAAAGGAAAATAGCTGGGCCGGAATCGCGTCTTCACGCTTTCGCCGAAGAACTGTTTCACGAAGTATTCGATTGTGCCGGTGAAATCGCAGAACGTGATGTCCGTGTCAACGGCGAGGCCTTCGATCTGGTGGAACACGAAGGAGTGGGTAGCATCGGGATTGTCGCGGCGATAGACCTTGCCGGGCACGATCACTCGCACGGGAGGCTGGCGCTTTTCCATCGTGCGAATCTGCACGGGCGAAGTGTGCGTGCGAAGCAGCAGTGGCCCGGGCGCGCCTTTGGGCAGGTCCAGATAAAACGTGTCCATGTCGTCGCGGACGGGGTGATGATCGGGAATGTTCAGCGCTTCGAAATTGTAATAAGGCGTTTCGATTTCCGGGCCTTCGACGACGGAGAAGCCGATGGAAAAGAAAATATCTTCGATCTCCTGCATCACCGCGCGGACCAGGTGTTGCGAGCCGATCGGGCGAATCACCCCGGGCAGCGAAAGGTCGATGCGGTCTTTCGCGGCAGCCGCAGACTCTATGCCGCTTTCAACTGCCGCGCGCCTCGCTTCTATCTGAGCATCCACGTGAGCGCGCAATTCGTTCAAAGCGGCGCCGACGGACCGCTTCAGTTCAGCGGAAGCGGGCTTCAGCCAGTTGTCTGTAACCAGCGTAATCACGCCGGACTTGCGGCCGAGCCACGCGTCGCGAAATGCCTTGAACGATGCTTCGTCCGTCGCGCGTGCGGCCTCGGCGTCGAATCTCAAGCGGATTTCCGCGAAGAGGGATTGCAGGCCCTCGGCGGAGTTGATGCCGAGAGAAGAGAGGGTTTGCAAGAGCTTCGAATCCGGTGTCGACATGGGTGGCGATAAGAATATATCGCAGGGGCATGGTTACGCGCCCCTGCGGAAGAAAAGAAAGAGTGAAGCAGATCCCTCACCCGCAAATAACGCGGGTTCGGGATGACAAACAGGGAGCCTTGCCCTAATAGCAAGGGCAGGTTTACCCGGCCTCCCCGGAACGCAGGCCGGCTGGAAGCCGGCGCTACCCGCTTAGGACTTTTTGGCTGCGGGCTTGGGGGTTCGCTTGGGCGCGAAGGCCTTAGCCTTTTCGGCGAGTTGCGTGAAGCCGGCGGCGTCCTTCACGGCAATGTCTGCCAGGACTTTGCGGTCGAGGGCGATGCCCGCGGCCTTTAAGCCATGGATCAACTGGCCATAGGTGATCCCGTTCTGGCGAGCGGCGGCGCCGACACGCTGAATCCACAAGCGGCGGTACTGGCGCTTCTTTACGCGACGATCGCGCTTGGCATAGCGATCCGCGCGATTGGCCGCTTCCTGCGCGGACTGGTAGAGCTTGCTCTTGGTGAGGAAAAAGCCCTTGGTCCGCTTGAGATACTTCTTCCGCCGGGCCCGGCGTTTGGTGCCGCGTTTTACGCGTGGCATGGGTTTGCTCCTTTAGTTTTCAGGGAAACGAAACAGGTTGCGAACAGACGCGGAAATGCGCCTCTCGCAACGGGTTTGTTTCCGAGGTGTTTGTAGTTGCCTTGCGGCTTGGCCACCTGAAGGTGGCCGCTACGTATGCGCTCTCCGAAGAGAGCGAAACGGCCGGCAGGCACCCGTGTAGCACTGCCTGGCACGCTTTTGCGAAACATAAATTTCGCAAATTCGTGGTGGCGGGTCTAAAGACCCGCCACTACAAAAACTTTTGCTCAGATGCTGTACGGAAGCATCTGCCTGGTCTTGGCCAGGTCGGCCTTGTTGACCAGGGTCAACTTCTTGAGCTTGCGCATGCGCTTGGGAGCCTTGGTGCCCAGCAGGTGGCGCTTGCCGGAATGCATGCGAAGAATCTTGCCGGTCGCGGTGATCTTGAAGCGCTTCTTCGCGCCGCGATGGGTCTTGAGCTTCAACTTGGGCTTCGTGGAATTGCGTGGCATTGCTTTGAATCCTCTCCGTGCGTTGTTGCGGGCTGAGATTGATCAGCCACTCATTTCAAACTATTCGGCGGTGAAACTGCCGGCGTGAAAACTGGTCCGAACTTCGGCTAAGCGTTCGTTTGCGCCGCGGTACTGCTGCGGGGAGCGACACCGGCTCCCTTTTTCGGCGCCAGGAGCGCAACCAGAACGTTGCCTTCCATGCGCGGCATTGTTTCGATCTGGCAGTGCTCGCCGATTTCGCCAAGGAGGCGCGTCATTTTGGCGCGGCCCACTTCCTGGTGCGCCATTTCGCGGCCGCGATGAAATATCATGGCGCGAACCTTGTGTCCTTCGCCGAGGAACCGGATGATCTGGTTCTTGCGAACCTGAAAATCATGCTCAGCGGTGGCGGGACGAAACTTTACTTCCTTAAGCTGCGAGCCACGGCTGCTCTTGCGCTGCTCGTGGGCTTTCTTGTTCTGCTGGTATTGGAATTTGCCGTAATCGGTAATCTTGCAAACGGGGGGATCCGCCGTCGGCGAGATCTCCACCAAATCCAAACCTTTTTCACGCGCCAGTCGCATTGCTTCGAATGGCTGCATGACGCCCAGCTGTCCACCCTCTTCGTCAATCACCCGGACTTCGCGAGCTCGAATCCGTTCATTGATGCGGATACGGTCCGCTTGCCGGAAATTCCTCTCAGCGATAAAACCCCCTAGAAAAAACAAAGGCATCCCGCAGTGCGGGATCTCACCCCGAATTGAAAGCAGGTCCCTACAGGCCCACATCAAGGAGGGACGGACTTCAAATTATAGCACGCTAAGAAGATGGGGCAAGAGGTGGTTGGGTAGCGGAGGAGGCAAAGATTTGAATGTCGGGGAGAATCAGGAATTAAGGTCGAGATTACCTTTTGGCCCGGAAATTACGGCGTGAAGACGTGGATTTTCGCCTTTTTTGACCGGGAGATCGAGGCTCAGCACCTTCAGTGTTGCCAGGAGTTTTCCGGGGTCGGGTGTTTCGGCAGCAAAGCCAAGAAGAGCGCAGCCTTTGGGCGCATCCAGGGACGGATGGACGGAGTCCTGGCCCCACTCGATGAAAAACGGCAGAATCCCGGAGGCTGTATCCGCGAGCGACACAATCTGCCATTTCAGAAGCTGGCCGTCAGGGCGTTTGCGCGAGCCCGGCGTTGGTCCTTCACACTCGATTCCCGCGGCACGGAGCTTTTCCGCAAAGGCAGAAACGCTGCCGGGATGCGCCGCCCATCCGACAAGGCGAGGTTCCGTGAGGGACTGCAGATTGGAGGCGATCGGGTTCTTCACCCCGGGTTGCGCCGGATCAGGCGCGATGATTTCCAGATAGCGGCGCTCGCCAAGCGAAAGAAGAGCGTTCTGCGTTCCGCGTCCAGGATGCACGCCTCCGAACGAAGCGCGCACACCCGTGTGTTTCTCCACAAAATCAATGCCCCCTTGCAAATCGGGGGAGCCGAGCAGAATGTGATCGAGCAAGGATAGACCCCCATTTTCCGCCACGAGTACGGACGGTGCCGCAAGCGCGCCACCTGTTAGCAAAAGGAAGCGCCGCCGTGAAAGTGGTTTAGACATTCCGGGTCGGTTCAATCCGTCCAGCTTTCACAAATCCAGCTGTCTTTCGAGCTAAAGAATTGCGCGATTGGTGATTTCCTGCTGCAGCGAGGCGACCACGTCGGCGATGGGCCGCGGGCCCAGGTCGCCCTTGCTCCGATGGCGGACGCTGACGCTGCCGGCCTCGGCTTCTTTGGGGCCGACGACCAGCATGTACGGGATTTTTTGCATCTGCGCGTCGCGGATTTTCGCGGGCAATTTTTCGTTGCGGTCGTCGAGGTGCACGCGAATGCCGTGGTTCTTCAGGGTTTCGTAAACGTGTTTCGCATAGTCCGCCACTTTTTCGCTGACCGGGCAGATCTCTACCTGCGTCGGCGCAAGCCAAAGCGGAAATGCGCCAGCGTAGTGCTCGATGAGGATTCCGAAGAAACGCTCGACGGAGCCGAGCAGGGCGCGATGCACCATCAAGGGTTGATGGCGAGCGCCGTCTTCCCCAACAAATTCAAGTTCAAAACGCGCGGGAAGGTTGAAGTCGAACTGCACGGTCGTGAGTTGCCAGGGGCGGCCGATGGCGTCAATGAGTTTCACATCAATTTTGGGGCCATAAAACGCGCCTTCGCCCACCATTCTCTTATACGGAATGTTCATGCGCGTCATAACCCTGGCGAGCGCCTCCGAAGCGTGTTGCCAATCTTCTGCTTTCCCGGGGTAATTTTCCGGGTGTGTTGGATCCCAGTCCGAGAGTTCGACTTCGAATTTGTCGAAACCAAAATTCTTCATGACCGCGTAGGCGAAATCCATACAGGCTTCGACTTCCGCTTCGATCTGCGAGGGCATGCAGAAAATGTGCGCGTCATCCTGGGTGAAGCCACGAACGCGCAGGAGGCCGTGAAGCACCCCACTCCGCTCGTAGCGATACACTGTGCCAAGTTCCGCGAGCCGCACGGGTAGATCGCGATAACTGCGCAGCTTGGACTTATAGATAAGGATGTGGCCCGGGCAATTCATCGGCTTCAACTGGTAGTCGGCCTTTTCGACCTCCACCGCGCCGAACATATTTTCCTTATAAAAATTGGCGTGGCCGGAAGTCTTCCAAAGATCGAAAAGCATGATGTGCGGGGTGAAGACCAGGTCATAGCCGCGCTTCTGCAGCTCGTCCCGCAACCAGTTTTCGACCAACGTGCGGATCAAGCCGCCTTTCGGATGCCAGAAAATCAAGCCCGGGCCCGCCGCTTCCTGGATGCTGAACAGATCAAGCTCGGTGCCAAGTTTGCGGTGATCGCGGCGCTTCGCTTCTTCGATCCTATGCAGGTATTCGTCCAGCTCCTTTTGACTGTAGAAAGCCAACGCGTAGATGCGCTGGAGTTGCGCGTTCCCTTCCTGGCCTTTCCAATACGCGCCCGCAACGTTGGTCAGTTTGAACGCCTGAATGCGCTTGGTCGAGGGGATGTGCGGGCCGCGGCAAAAATCGATAAATTTGCCCGTGGTGTAAAAAGAAACCATCGGCTCGTCAGCCTTTTCCTCGACAAGTTCGCATTTGAAGATCTGGTTGGAATCCTTGTAGAGCTTCAGCGCCTCGGGCTTGGGCAGGAGTTTGCGTTCGTTCTTCAAGTCCTGCGCTGCCAACTCGTGCATCTTCTTTTCAATTTTTTCGAGGTCTTCCGCGGTGAACGGCTGGTCACGAAGGAACTCATAGAAGAAGCCATTCTCGACCGGCGGGCCGATCCCCAGCTTTACATTGGGATAAAGCTCCGTCACTGCGGCGGCCAAGAGGTGCGCAGCGGAGTGGCGAAAGACGAACAGCGCGTCGGGATCTTTTTCCGTCAGGATGCGAAGCTTGACGTCCTGTTCGAGCGGGCGTCGAAGGTCGTAGAGCAACCCGCCATCAGCATCCGGATCCACGGAATTTGAAAATATGCCCGTCTTGGATCTGGCGCCATTGCCACCGGTGGCGTAGACCTTGGCTACCAGCGCGGCCTCGGCGAGCCGCGGTGATATGGATTTTGCGATTTCAACGGGCGTGACACCTTTTGGAAAGTCCTTCACGCTGCCGTCGGGTAAAGTTACGTGGATCTGGTCCATAAGAGTCGTCCTGACCTGCAGAAAAACTGCATAGGCTGTAGCTAAGTAGAGTATCGGCGGGTGCGAGATGGGTCAAGCCAACTCCAATGGATGGCAGGCGGGAGCAGGCTCAACAGCACCTTGATTCAAAGCAGCACCACCTCCGGCAAGTTCTGGAAATGGTCGTCAGATGCAATCAGGGTGGCTTTTTGGCGTAAGGCCGTCGTGTACACGATAGCATCCGCCATGGCAAGTTGATGTCGCAGGCTTACGCTGGCGGCGTCCAGGGCAATTTGTTCGTCGAGTGGCACAACCACCTGTCGCAGGGCTTCTGACACGAAAATGTCCGCAATCGTTTGCGAGTGCTTGCGGAGCAGAATCTTGCGAACCTCGTAGATGACGATTGTCGGAACCAGCAAAATCTTGTCACCCCCAAAATAGGGAAAATACAAATCCGCCTTTGCATCTTCTGTGATGTGCTCCAGCCAACCGGAGGAATCTATGACAAACCGATCAGTAGCGGTCGTTTCGGTCACGATAATCGTCCTTCCACTGCATTCCCTTGGCGATTCCACGGAGCGATTTCAATGATCTTGGGATCCGCATCCGAATCGAGCCGTCCACAACATAAACAGAGAGTTCCTGACCTGGTTGGAGGCCGAGTTGTTCCCGGATTTCCTTTGGGATGACTACCTGAAATTTTGGAGAGACTTTAACAGTAGCCATAATGCGACCTCTTTTATCGATAACAAGAAAAGACTGCAATTATCGTATCGATACAAAAAACGTATGTCAATCCGCCAGAATTGATTCTAGGTTTCGCGCAATCCCCGCCACTTCTTTTTTGGCCTTCGGGCAGAGCCTAGTACAATCTTCTCTTTCCGAAGCAACCTGAATTCTGAAAGGTAGAGCATGAAGCGAATCCTTTCGTTGGTCCTTTTTCTGGCGGGCACGTACAGCTTGACGAGGGCGCAAGAGCAGGCTCCCAGGAATCTCAGCGGGGCGGACCCGAGGTTCAAGGCAGACATTCTGGTGGTGGTTGCCCATCCGGATGACGAAGGAGCGGTGACGCCTTATCTGGCGCGGGCGATTTACGACTTACACAAGCGGGTGGCGGTGGTTTATGGCACTCATGGCAACAGCGGGGCGAACAACTACGGCCGGGAGCGCGCTGCAGGCCTGGCAGACATTCGGGAGGTTGAGGCGCGAGAGGCCTGCGCACGCCTGGGGATCAGCAACGTCTGGTTCCTGGAAGGGAAAGATACGGCCTCGCAGAACGTCCTGAACTCGTTGGCGAACTGGGGCCAGGGAGCGAATCTCGAGAAGCTTGTGGAACTTGTCCGGCTGACGCGTCCGGACGTGATTATCACTTCCTTGCCCGGTGTCTTCATAGGAGAAAACCACGGCGATCACCAGGCGGCCGGCGTTTTGTCCACCGAGGCCTTCGATTTGGCGGGAAATCCTGTAGTGTTTCCATCGCAACTCGCTGGAGCCTCGGCTCACCGGGAAATTTATCTGGAGAATCTCCAGCCGTGGCAGGTAAAGAAAATTTATTACTTCCCGGATGCGAACGATGAGAAGCAGTTTTCTGGCACGGGCCCTGCTTACTCGATAAAGGAAATTTCGCCCTCGCAGAGAAAGCCCTACTGGCGCATCGCTTTGGATGCGGCGACTACGCACCTGACGCAATACCCGGCGGACATTGAAAAAATTCAAAAAATGAGCGACGCCGAAGCCGAGAAAATGATGAACGACCCGGATGCAGCATGGTGGACAGAGCCAGAGACTCTTGTTTTCGGCAAATCATACTTCTCAAGTAAACCGACGGACGACGTCTTTGCGAATCTGGACGGCGAACCGAATGAATGTCCGGAGCTTCCTGTAAAATTCCGGCTGCCGCCCACTGAGACGAAAGTAAAACTGGGAGGTCCGTGGGGGTTTTATCAATCCTTCCGCGAAGCGCATTGCCTTGGCGCTTTGCGCGTCGCGGATCCGCCGGAAATCGCGGTGATGGCCGGTACGCAAGTCTATGTCCCGCTCACAATCGTGCATGCCAATAATAAGGCGCTCAAGCTACAGGTAAAGGTGGAAGCGCCGAAAGGCTGGAAGGTGACCGGCGGCGAAGGGAATATCACGCTGCCAGCGGAAGCAACAAGTGAACTGCGAGTGGAAGTAGAAACTCCCGCACTGACGGCAAGTGACCTGAAAACAAACGGCCCGCAGGAGATCGTCATACACCCACTGGTGGATGGAGCTTCCGCAGGCGACATCAAGCTGCGCGTGCTGCTCCGGTCACACGGCTTGCCGCAGTAAATTATTTCTTCGGGCGCCCGGCTTCCAGTTGCTCCCAGACGGCATCGGGGAGCATCCCCAGGTCGTTGAATTCGCCCGCGCCCCGCAACCACTGAGCGCCGTCAATCACCACGCACTCCCCGTTGATGTATTCGGCCATATCGCTAAGCAGAAATGCGGCGAGGTTGGTCAGCTCTTCGTGCTTGCCGAAGCGCTTCATTGGATGTTTGCTGATGGCGTGCTCTTCAAACTGTTTCGAAGGGATCAGCCGGGACCATGCGCCTTCCGTGGGAAACGGACCGGGAGCAATCGCGTTCACGCGAATATGATATTTCGCCCACTCCACCGCCAGCGACGTGGTCATCGCAAGCACGCCAGCCTTTGCGCAAGCGCTGGGGACCACGTAACCGCTGCCGGAGTTCGCTGCGGCGTACGTGGTGGTGATGTTCAGAATGTTTCCACCAAGCTTCTTTTCGATGCGGCGTTTGGCGAACGCCTCCGTGCAATGAAATGTGCCGTTCAGGACGATGCCCACCACCGCGTTGAAGGCGTTCGGAGAAAGTTTCTCCGTCCGCGCCATGAAATTCCCTGCGGCATTGTTGACCAGGGTATCCACCTCGCCAAACTGAGCTTCAGCTGCAGAGAAAGCGGCATCGACCGCCGCGTAATCGCGCACGTCGCAGGTTGCGTACGCCGCCGCCCCGCCCTCCCTGTGGATTTCATCGCATGTGGACTTGAGCGGTTCCTCCCGGCGGCCCACGACGAACAGCCGCGCGCCCAGCTTGGCGAAGTGGACCGCCATCGAACGCCCGAGCCCGCTGCCACCACCTGTAAGGAAAATGGCGCGATCCTTCAGAAGACCTGGTTGAAACATGGCGCACCACCTCTCAAAAGAGAAACAGCATTGTAGCAGTGCCAAGCCCGGAATCTGGTTTCCGAAAAGAAAAAGGCGGGGAGGGGACCTGGTCCCTCCCCGCCTTTTGTTGATGAAGCTGGGGAAATCTGTTAGCGGCTGACTCTCTTTGGCTGGAATACCTTTTTTCCCATTGCCTCTTTTTCCGCCAGAAACGCACGGCCGGCGCTCAATTGCCGGCTGATCTTTTGCAATTTCGCGTGATGACCTAACCCAGCTTTCCCTGTCTTTTTCATTTCCCACTCCCGGAATCACGCGCCGCAGAACAGGCGGGTCCCCCAAATTTCAGGGTAGTGCGGCCATGAGCGTCTCCACGGCCTGCATCAGTTCCTTCCAGGCGACGTCCACGTTTTCCTGAAGCCGGGCAAGTTCCGGTTCGTCCGCGTATTCGAGTTCTTCGATCCGCCGCTTGAATTCGGTGAAACGGGTGCGCACGAATTCGAGTTCCCAGTAGTGATCGAGCTTTACGCTAACTTTCTGTTTCGCGAACCGCCCCTTCAACACAGCTACTCGTGAAGAAAGGTCCTCCACCTCCGTCGTGACCCGGTCTAGATATGTTTCCCTGGCTTGCATGATGTCCCTCACGCCCCTATTTGCGAAATGTGCGGTCCAGAGCGAGTCCGCCGCCTGGGGATACAAAAAAGCAGGTGGTTCACCAAAGTACAGTCTCTATAAGATATTGAAATAAAAGGAGATAAATTACAGTTTTCAATGGTGGGGGATTATCTATGGGTGTGAAGGCGCAATCTGGGCCCTGCTGAGCCCTGAAATCACTCAGTTTGAAACACAGTTGCAGCTGACAATCAGGGGTTGCCGGATCAACTGGAAGGCCCAAAACCTTGAGTCACCCCCCTCAATATCGCTGGGGCATGGCTGATCTGAGGGGGCAAAGCGCGAAGTGAATCGCGGAGAGACTACTGCGCGGGGCCCATGGTCGCCGGAGCCGGCCTGCCGAGGGCTTTGGCGTACTCCGTTTCGTAGACTGTATTGCCGGGAAACTCCTCGGTGAGTTCCTTCAGGTTTTTGATGGCCAGATCGGTCTTTTTCTCGCGGCGAGCGGATAGGGCCAGCAGAATTTTGGCGAAAGGTTTCAGGTAATTCCCGTTTTCGGCGGTCTTCTCCACCTTCGACATGCCGAGCGACTTATCCCCATGGATGCCGCCAAACCACAAAATAAATCGTGCGGAGCCGGACAGCGAACCGATGACGTAATAGGCGACGCCGGGTGCCACATAAACATCGTAGGCGTCCGGATGGTCAGCCAGAAGAATCTCGGCGTTGGCGTTCGCTTCTTTCAGGTGCTTCAGCGCGTCGTAATGCTTTTTCAGGAGCATGCTGTCAGCATCCGATTGCATACCGGCAGAGAGAGTCATGGCGTAAAGTCCCTCGGGGTCGCGTTTGTTCTTCTTCAAGCGCTGGGCAGCCAGCGCACGCGCCTTTGCGGTAGCGTCCTCGAAATTTTTAATGCGATCCGGATCGGGTGTGCCGGTGATGCCACCGAGGAAGCGCTTGTCATCCAGGAAATAATCGCTGGTCAGGACCTGCTGGCGGTAGAACTCCTCGAACAAATAGCTGGCCGCGATGGAGAGCTGGCCGAACGGCTCTGTGGGATTCTTTGCTGCCCACTCCTGGAAAACCACGCGAGCTTCAGGGAATTTCTGCTCATAGAGAAGGTTGTAGCCATTTTTGAGCTCAGGATCGGACCCGAACGCCGGAGTTGCCAGTTGGCTGACGGATTGGCCGCTGCGAGCCTGGTTGGGGAAACAGAGTGCGCCGAGAGTGACACCCACCAATAACGCATTTAGACAGCGCATGGTGATTCAGCCTCAGAACAGGCCCGGAAGAAAGCGCGGCTTACCCGACATGGCGTCGCGGTAATGGGCATCCGAAAAGAGGACCTTTTCCTCCGTAACCAGCCGCTGCGAGAGTACCAAAATGTGCGCCGCGGAACCAACAATGGCGGTGATCCAGGCGGTATGAATCAGGGGTAGAACCAGCATCTCGGTGAAGACGGCCGCGTAATTCGGATGGCGCACGTACTGGAATGGACCGGAAGTAATTACACCGAGCCCGGTGGAGTTCATGACCTGGACATTCCAGTGCTCCCCAAGCGTCCGGATCACCCACCAGCGCACGGCGTTGGCGGCCAGAAAAAGCAGAAAGCACACCGCCGCGAGGATCGGGATGAAGGGCCGTTTGAGAAACACGACTTCCGCCGCGGCACCGACAAGAACACCGGTATGCAGCACCACCATCCACCGGAACCGCGGCTCTTCCACTTTGCTAGCGCCGCGGGCGATCATATCCTGCTGATGGCGATGGGAAATGCGCAGCTCGTACAGTCGTAGCGCCGCGACGATCCCAAGCAAAACGAGGTAGGCTATAACGCTCAATTCCATTGCAGTAACAAAAATTCCGCGCTGAAACCCGGCCCGAACGCGGCGGCAATCGCGTGCTCTCCCGCTTTCAAGGGGCGCTTCTCCAGCCACTCCTGAAGAATAAAGAGGATCGTGGCGCTGGAAAGGTTGCCGACGTTCCCGAGAATGTCCCAGGAAGGCTGGGTATCGCACTTGCAAAGCCCGAGCTCCTGCTCAACTGTGCCCAGCAGGCGCGCGCCGCCCGGATGCAGAATCCAGCCTTTGATATCTTCGCGCTTTTTGCCGTTGCGACCCAGAAATCCGTGGACTAGTTCTTTGATTCGCTCGCCAATCATTTCCGGAACATTTTTGTCCAAAATGATGTGGAAGCCGGAGTCACGCAGGTCAAATCCCATCGCGCCGAGGGAGTCAGGAAACGTATAGGTTTCCGTCACCAGGATTTGCGGGCCGGGTCTTTTCTGCCCGGTAACAATCACAGCGGCGGCGCCATCTCCGAAAAGAATGGAAGAAATCAGGTTGGCTTGGGTAACGTCTTTGCGCTGAAAGGTAAGCGAGGGAAGCTCGACGGCGATAATTAGCACGTTACTGCCGGGGTTGGACGCGATAAAATCAGCAGCGCGGGAAAGTCCCATGGCCCCGGCCGCGCATCCGAGCTCCGTGAACGGCATGCGGCGCACGTTGGAGCGGAAGCCCATCAGCTTGATCAGGTGGGCGTCGAGAGACGGGATCATGAAGCCGGTGCAGGAAACGGTGATAATCAGGTCAATGTCCTCGGGGCGCATCCCGGCTCGTTCCAGGCACTTTTCGGCGGCTTCGCGGCCGAGCTTCACGGCGTGCTCGATGTACTCATTGTTGGTCTTGGCAAGGGCACGCGGCTCGATGGTGTAATCGATGGGGAAAATGGAATGGCGGTTGTGAACCTGGGCATTGTCGACGATAGCCATCATTGCTTCCACGCGGCGCTCTGGTACTTCAAAAACGCGGCCAAAGTAATACTTCACATCGTCGCGGGTGATCCTGTAGGGCGGAAGAGCAGTGGCGGTGGCAGCGATGGTAGGATGCGGCGTGCGGCCGTTAGGGGAACTGAGGTCCGAATTGTTCACAGACACCGTCCTGAGAGATGCGAGAATTGAACGCAACCAGCAACATCCACGGGCGAGCAACAAAGCCACGCAGTGCTCGAAACAAGTTGCTATGTGTTCGTTACTTTACATCAAATTGAGCCGTAGGGGAAACGACAGGTGACGGTGATGAAACCAAAGAGGATACGGGCGCGTTTTTGGGGCATATTCAATATTTTCTGTTTTTTTGTGATGGCCTGCCAGGCGGGCGCGCAGGACAAGGCCACGCCTCTGCTGGTGGTGATTTCCATTGATGGCTTGCGGCCGGATTACGTCACGGCAGCCGATGCCCACGGGGCGAAGATTCCCCAACTGAGGAAGTTCCTCCACGATGGCACGTATGCGCTGGGGGTCACGGGCGTAATTCCCACGGTGACCTATCCTAGCCACACCACCCTGGTGACCGGTGTCTGGCCGGCGAAGCACGGAATTCTGGCGAACCAGACCTTTGACCCCCTGCAAAAGAATCACGAGGGCTGGTATTGGTACGCGGAGGACATCCGCGTGCCAACCCTGTGGGATGCCGCTTCGGCCGCCGGCCGGACGACGGCAAGCATTCAGTGGCCAGTCACAGTCGGCGCCAAGATTAACTGGAACATCCCGGAGATCTGGCGCGCGGGCACCGCCGAAGATGCGAAATTGTTGCGCGTTGTTTCCACCCCGGGTTTGCTGGCGGAGGGAAAAGCGGCGATTGGCGAGTATCGCGGCGGCATCGATGCCACGCCTGAGAGCGATGAAGTGCGCGGGAAATACGCCGTGTGGATATTGGAGACGAAGCGGCCCAACCTGCTCACTCTCCACCTGATCGCGCTCGACCACATCGAACACGAAGCGCAACCCTTCAGTCCCAAAGCGATGGCGGTCCTGGAGCGCCTGGATGCGGTGATCGGAAAAGTCAGGGAAGCTGCGGAGCGCGTTGCGCCCGGACATGCATTTGTCGCCGTCGTCTCCGATCATGGATTCACAACTTACGAGCAGCAATTAAACCTTTTTCCTGCGTTTCATAAAGCGAATCTGTTCTCCGTGGATGACAAGGGAAAAATTTCCGACTGGCGTGCCATGCCCTGGGAAACAGGAGGCTCGGCAGCCATCTTGTTGAAGGATCCGAAGAATGGTTTGACCACGGCGACGGTTCGCGCGCTGCTCGCCAAATTGGCGGAAGATCCTGCGAACGGCATCGATAGGGTGCTCGAAGGCGAAGAGTTGCACCGCAAAGGCGGGTATCCAAATGCCTCGTTTTTTGTCGGGCTCAAACCAGGATGGCGCACGGGTTCCGGCTTGACCGGCCCTGCCGTCTCTTCGATCAAGGCGGGAGGTACGCATGGAGGCTTGCCGGATCTGCCGGATTTGCGCGCTGCATTTTTCCTGGTTGGACCAGGCGTGCCCGCTGGGAAAAATCTGGGGCTGATTGATATGCGGGACATCGCGCCGACGCTTGCCAAAGAGGCGGGCTTGTCGCTGCCCTCCGCGGATGGAACAGCGCTGTTGCCCTGATTTCTGGCGTTTCTCGAGCCGAAAGTGACTAGCTCGCGGCTTCCTGGCTGGCCCGAATTTCCTGCCAGCGGCGCGGGCGCTTGCTGTACTGCAGGACTTTCTTGCGCAGGCGGATGGATTTCGGCGTGATCTCAACGAACTCGTCGTCGGCGATGAATTCGATGGCCTGTTCCAGGCTGAGCTGCCGGTGCGGAATCAGCCGGATCGCTTCGTCGGCCGAGGAAGAACGCATGTTGGTCAGTTTCTTTTCTTTTGTGACGTTCACTTCCATATCCTGCTCGCGGGAGTTTTCGCCCACCACCATGCCCTCATAAACTTCCACTGTCGGGCCGATGAAAAGTTCGCCGCGTTCCTGCAAACCCCACAGCGCGTAAGCCGTAGAAACGCCCGCGCGATCCGCGACCAGTGCTCCCGTCGGGCGCAGCGCCATGTCTCCGCCATACTCCATCCAGCCTTCGAAAATCGAGTGAATCAGCGCGGTACCGCGCGTGTCCGTCAGCAACTGGCTGCGCAGGCCGATCAATCCGCGCGAGGGAATTTTAAAGTCGAGGCGCACGCGGCCGGAACCGTGATTGCTCATCTTCAACATTTCGCCTCGGCGGCTGCCAATTGTTTCCATGATGATGCCGATGAAATTTTCGGGGATGTCGATCACCAGGCGTTCGACCGGCTCGAGCTTTTTGCCGTTTTCGCTGCGCACCACGATTTCGGGTTTCCCGACCATCAGTTCGAAGCCCTCGCGGCGCATCGTCTCGATCAGGATGGCCAGTTGCAATTCGCCCCGGCCGAGCACGCGGAAAGATTCCGGCGTGTCCGTGTCTTCCACACGGATGGAAACGTTGGTGAGAAGCTCCCTGGCCAGCCGATCGCGAAGATCGCGGGAAGTCAGGTAGCTGCCTTCGCGCCCGGAGAGCGGGCTGGAATTGACACTGAAAATCATGGCCAGCGTCGGCTCGTCAATAGTCAGCGGCTCAAGAGGTTGAGGATTTTCGAGCGACGTGATGCTTTCGCCGATTTGAATGCCTTCGACTCCCGCGATCGCCACGATGTCGCCGGCAACCACAGTTTCGGCTTCATCGCGATCGAGTCCGCGGAAGGTGTACAGCTTGGTGATTTTGGTGGAGGTAAGCTTGCCGTCAAGCTTGCTGATGCCGACCTCTTCACCGCGATTCAGCGTGCCGTTGAAGACGCGGCAGATCGCCAACCGGCCAAGAAACTCGGAGTAGTCGAGGTTTGTGACCTGAAGCTGCAGGACGCCCGCGGGATCGCCCGTGGGCGCCGGGATTTTGTTGACGATCGCTTCGAAAAGTGGGAGCAAATCTTTGGACTCGTCGCCGATCTTGCGGTGCGCCACGCCGGCGCGCGCGTTCGTATAGACGATCGGGAAATCGAGTTGATCTTCAGTGGCGTCAAGGTCGATAAAAAGGTCGTAGATCTCGTTCAGGACCTCTTCCGGCCGCGCGTCGGGGCGGTCGATCTTGTTCAACACCACCACAGGAGGAAGCTTGGCCGCGAGAGCCTTCTGCAAAACGTAGCGGGTCTGCGGCAGCGGGCCTTCGCTGGCGTCAACGAGGAGCACCACGCCGTCCACCATGCGCAGGGCGCGTTCGACTTCGCCGCCGAAATCGCTGTGGCCGGGGGTGTCGACGATGTTGATCTTGGTGTCATGGAAAAACAGGGCCGTGTTCTTGGCCAGAATGGTGATGCCGCGCTCGCGCTCCAGGTCGTTGGAGTCCATGACGCGTTCGACGACTTCCTGATTGGCCCGGAAAATGCCGCTCTGCCGGAGCATGGTATCTACCAGCGTGGTTTTGCCGTGGTCCACGTGGGCGATGATGGCGATATTGCGAATCTCTTTGGTCATTTTGGTAAAAGTGTCTTTAGACAAAAATAGCTGCTGAAACAACCAGCAGCCCGGACGAACCCTTTCTTCATCAATTCAGGTGCGGTGCTATGAACCCTTATTTTAGCAGAGGAATGCTCCGCCACCAATGGGCCTTTCGCCCGTATGATATGCTCGCGGCGTTTCGCTAATTACCCAGGGGGCTTGCCTGCGTATGAGAACTTTGCGGCGTATTTCTTTGGTTTTGGTGTTTTTGTGGACCGGTTCGACAGCGGTTTGGGGGCAAGGTGCGCCGCGGCCCGATCTGCCGGCGCTGTCTGAGAAAAAGGAAGTGATGATCGCGATGCGGGACGGCGTGAAGCTGCATACGGAGATTTACACGCCAAAGAATGCCAAAGAGCCACTGCCAATTTTTCTGGAGCGCACTCCGTACGGGATTTCCGCCGAGGACAAGGGCCACAGCCCGAAACTCTACAGATATACAAGCATGTTCGCCGACGGCTACGTGTTTGTGTTTCAGGATATTCGCGGGCGGTATGGCTCCGAGGGGCAGTTTGTAATGAACCGGCCGGTGCATGACCCGAGCAATCCCAAGGGCGTGGACGAAAGCACCGATACCTACGACACGATCGAATGGCTGGTGAAAAACGTTCCCAATAACAACGGCCGTGTGGGCACGGCGGGAATTTCCTACGGCGGCTTTCTGGCGGCGATGGCGCTGGTGAATCCTCACCCGGCGCTGAAAGCGGTCTCCGAGCAGGCCTGCATGGGAGACGGCTGGCTGGGTGACGACTTCTTCCACAACGGAGCGTTTCGCTTGAGTTATGGCTACGAATACGCGGCGGAAATGGAAACAACGAAGGAAAATTCCAAGTTGAAGTTTGACCGAGATGATTTGTACGACTGGTATCTTCATATCGGGCCGCTTTCGAACATCAATAAAGATTATCTGCATGGCAAAATTCCTTCGTGGAACAGTTTTGTCGAACATCCCGCCTATGACGAATTCTGGAAGGAAAAAGCGTTGGCGCACGTTCTGCATCAGGCGACAGTGCCCAATTTGAACGTCGCCGGATGGTGGGACCAGGAGGATTTCTACGGTCCGACGGCCACGTACGCGAATCTCGAAAAAAATGACGCGGCGCACTTGAACTATCTCGTCGTCGGCCCGTGGAATCACGGCGGCTGGTCGCACGGCCCTGGCAATTGGTTGGGGCAGATACCCTTTGCCAGCAACACCGGAGAGTATTTTCGAGAGAAGGTGGAAGCGCCGTGGTTTGCCTACTGGTTGCATGGCAAGGGTGAGTTGCCGCTGAAAGAGGCATTGCTGTTCCAGACGGGTAGCAACACCTGGACACGTTTCGATGCCTGGCCGCCGCGCGACGCGCTGCAGAAAAGCCTCTATTTCGGCGCCGATGGAAAGCTAAGTTTTGACGCGCCGAAGACCGACGCCGCCGAAGCGTTTGATTCCTACGTCAGCGATCCGGCGAACCCTGTGCCCTATCGGAACCGGCCCGTTGACGAAACGTATCCCTCGGACCATCCCGGCCGCTGGTACACATGGCTGGTGCAGGACCAGCGCTTCGTCGAAAAACGCCCCGACGTGTTGAGTTGGAAGACCGAAGTTCTGCAGGAAGACGTCACGCTGACCGGGCAGGTGACCGCAAAACTTTTCGCTGCGACGACAGGGTCGGATGCCGACTGGGTTGTGAAGTTGATCGACGTGTACCCCGAAAAACCGGATACAGAGTGGAACCTTGCAAGCTACGAACTGATGATTGCGGACGAAATTTTCCGCGGCCGCTACCGCAACTCGTATGAGAAACCGGAGCCGATTGTGCCGGGCGAGATTACGCCGTTTACGATTGACCTGCACACCGCCGATCACGTTTTCAAGAAAGGCCACCGAATTATGGTCGAGGTGCAGAGCACCTGGTTTCCGCTTTACGACCGGAACCCGCAGAAATTCGTGCCCAATATCTTCGAAGCGAAGGAATCGGACTACCAGAAGGCCACGCAGAAGATTTACCGCTCGCAGAAATATCCATCACACGTGGAGATTTCCGTGCCCGGCGGTGCTGCTCATTAAATTTTTTGTGTGCGAGTCTTTTTGGCTTGCAATTTTTCTGTGCCTCACAACCCAACGCCATCGTGTCATCCTGAGGGTCGCGCCGTTTGCGACCCGAAGGATCTCATCTGTTGCAATGAGGATGAATTCAAAGTTGAGATCCTTCGGCTATCCTTGTCGGATAGCCTCAGGATGACAAGGCCGGATTAAGTGTGACTGTTTGCTAGCGCTGAGGAACCGGTATTTCACCCGCGTGGAATTCCGTCCAGGGACCAGCGGGCATGTCGCGCAGATACGGTTCCTGCCAGGCATACTCGGGATGGGCCGCGAGAAACGGCTTGGCCTGAAACGTTTCGCCACAGGGATGACCCATGCGCGCCACGAAGCGAAGTTGCTGTGCCATCGTCGAATCACTCGCCTTGCCCTGCACCGCGCCGCCGGGGTAATTCTGTCCCCAGGCCCAGATCGCGATGCCGCGCGGAGAAGCGTCCACGTGGCCGCAAAGCGTGCGCTCGTTCGCTTCTTCTCTTTCCTGGAACGTATCAAAATGATCGCCGAGCATTTTTTCGGCAAGCTCCACATCCAGCTTGCCCTTGTTTTCGTTCAGCAACTGCTCCCAGCGCACCCGGCGTGCATTGGGTGAGGTTTCCAGATTATTCGGATCGAATTGCGGGGTGTCCAGTTTCAGCACCCTGGGGTCACGCGCCCAGTTGGATCCGGCGAACACGCCATCTTTCGTCCGCCACAATTTGTAGGCCTTCAACCCCAGTTCCAATTGAGCCACTTCGTTCGTTTTGCGGTCGCCAATCAGCCAATCGTTAGCGTAGCCGCCGTTATTCCCATCCAGCATGATCTTCGTGTACTCATCAATCGACCCGGCATACTGCAGCGCCTTCCGCGCGCGCACAAATTCCGCCTTGCCGTTCGGATCCCAGCCCTCGAACTGGCTGATCGTCGTTTCCGTAACCATCAAGCCATCGTCATTGATGCCGAAATCATCGTCGCTCGCGATCACGCCGGGAATGCCGTCCATCAGCATGCGATGGCCAGTCTTCGGCTCGATATCAAAAATGATCCTCCAGCGCTCGCCATTCATGTAATTCGTCCAGTTGTTGTGCGCGATCACGATCTTTCCGTCTTTCGTCCAACTGCCGGTGGCCACGAACGCGCTGCAATTCCCCGGGCTCTTCAGATTCGGGGGATTCGCCGTCTGTTCGCGTTTGTTGAGCCAGGGCACGTAATAGTCCGGTAGTTCTTCAAACGCGTTCATCGCCACAATGTCGTAAACATCCAGGGTCGAGCCGGTGCGCGCGTTTAATCCATCCACAATTCCCTGAAGCTCCTGCTGGTATTCCGCGTCAATCTTCGGCCACAGCATGGTACGCGCGGTTTCGCGGAAGAATGCCCAGTCGCGCTTCGTCGAATGTGTCATGTTGGTGCTGATGGCGGGAAAAGCATCCGAGATTTCGGGAGCGAGCAAAAAGCCGTGCTGGAATCCGAGGCTGGCTGGGTCGCCCTCCAGGTGGACGTACACCCAGCCGCCCTGCTCGTAGCGGTAAGCGCCCTTCAGGCGCGGATCGCTGGAGGCGGCGCGCTCGCGATTCGCCGCCAGCGTGGCGTCCTGGTCGTTCTTCGCGTTGGCCTCGTCATTATTCGAACGTCCCACGACCCACAAAAGCCCGGTTCCGAGCAAAAGTATGCTGAGAGCGGCAATCCGGCGAATTCCATCCGACATGAAGGCTTTCTCCTTGATCCTGAATGCTGTAATGACAAACTTGTGAAGACCGGAACTGGCTTAAGGATACATCGGTTCGTTCGCCTGCAGCAGGCGACCAAAAATCATAACTCGGATTCCAGTCAGTCTGCTGACCAAACCGAAGAATCTCTGATACATTCGAAAAATGCTGACGGCGATAACTCGTAAAGTTAGTTCTTCCCTCTCGAATTGCGAACTGAGCTTCATTGAACGCAAACCCATTGATATGGAGAAAGCCCGGGCGCAGCATCGCGCCTACGAATCTATCCTTGAGAAATTGGGCGCGAAAGTGATCTCTCTGGCGGAAGCGCGCGACCTGGCGGACTCGATGTTCGTGGAAGACCCCGCGATCGTGCTCGATGAAACCGCCATAATTTGCACGCTCGGCACGGAAGCCCGGCGGAAGGAAGCGCCCTCCCTTGCGGCGGCTCTCGAACCGTTTCGTAAATTGGTCCACGTAAAATTGCCTGGCATGCTGGAGGGTGGCGACGTCCTGCGCGTCGGCAAGAAAATTTTTGTGGGGTTGACGCGGCGCTCAAACCCCGAAGGCATACGGCAGTTGGCGGTGATTACGGAGCACTACGGGTACGATCTGACGGCCGTGCCGGTGACAGGCTGCCTGCATCTGAAATCCGCGGTGACCTATCTCGGCCGAAACACGCTTCTCGGCAACCGCGAGTGGTTTCATGCGAAACGATTCGAAGGCTTTGACTGGGTGGATGTGGATCCCGCGGAAGCTCACGCAGGAAATGCCCTGGCGGTTGGCGAATCAATCATCTTCCCCGCGTCGTTTCCGAAAACGCGCGCTCGTATTGAGGCCAAGGGTTTTCACGTCGAGTCGCTGGACATTTCCGAATTGCAGAAGGCCGAATCGGGCCTCACCTGCTCCAGCCTTCTGTTTGACTCAGCATGCTGATTGTTGCCGCGGCCATTGCGCCGGGCAATGAGAGAGAGCGCGCAGTGGCCGATGAACCACTTCCTGAGGTGCATCGGTATTTCTCCCTTTTGCCTTGAAAATTCCCAGAGGCTGCGACAGCTTCCCCTTCCCTTGGGCCTCCTAAACCCCGGGAAGGCCTTTAAGTTTCTCTGTGTAATCTATTCATTTACCAAGGGTTGTTGATGATGTCCCAATGCTCGAATGGGTACTCGGAATCGCTTCCCAAACTGCGCTGATTTCGTTTTCGCTACCTGCCGTTCACGAACTTTCAATTTGCTCTCCTAATTTCCGCGGCTCGTGATATCTTGGAGAATATGTTGGCTGGCGCATCGAAGCGAATCGGGACTGTCACGAAGCCGTCGATTACGACGAC